>Ga0065712_10001076_pt1 | contig 14229 bp, 14 predicted proteins | sample MisRhiReplicate1_FD_59099 | JGI IMG/M metagenome (GOLD analysis project Ga0065712, IMG submission 59099) | Miscanthus rhizosphere microbial communities from Kellogg Biological Station, MSU, sample Rhizosphere Soil Replicate 1: eDNA_1 v3... | ecosystem: Host-associated > Plants > Roots >...
TTGAGGGGTTGGCTCGATAAAGCTTTTTTTACATCACAGCTGTTGTATCCGATAGTCACACTGCCGCTGACCGTCGTGTCTCCCAACGACGACGAACCCGAGTAAATCTGGCCTTGAATATTTTTCGCATTGCTCCCGCCTCCACTGGCGGTAACTACACCGGTCGCAATTATAATCCCATGCCAATCAATATTGCCGGCCAATTGTAAATTGCCTTTTACTATTAATATTCCGTATCCTGTCACGTTATTCAGCCGCAATTCGCCATCGGCCTGTTGGGTGGCATCCGAATAAACCGTCACATAATTTGTCGAGCTACCATAGCTCGTCGTGCCATTTCCCCCTGCGGAAACATCTGCGGTCAGCGTTACTGTTGCTGCGCCCTTCAAGGCATCGGCATACGATTGAAGATCCATATTCGTCGTGCCGGTCTGCGTCGCCGGATTGCCGGTTAAGGTAGGGTTTCCGTTTTGAGTCAGTGTATGTGTGTTATTGGTGCTTGGATCACTGTAGACATACACCGCAGATAGATTTGAGCCGCCACAATTTCCTGCATCGTTTCCGCTGATGCTAATAGAGGAGCCGTTCAGAGTCGTATTATCTTTCGAATACAGAACAGCCGGACTGGTACTGGCAAATGAATAGATTTGCACGGTCGTTGTTACTATGGCTTTCGAGTTGTTCGGACCCGTCGCTACGGACGTGATAACTACTTTTCCATTGGAATCGGTCGCATTTGATGCCCCTTCGGTTGCATCATTGGTCAAATAGGCGTTGTAAGTAAAACCAGTGACCAACGTACTCGAGCTCGCTAAGGGTAAATCATCGGTTGAAGAAGTATAGCCATTGAGCACACCATTCGCGCCGACGCGAGCCGCAAGTTCTTCACTGAAGTTGGCGCTGTTCGAGCTCGATGCATTGGCCGCGCGCAAAGCTTCGCGCGCCTTCTCCGCCCCCGCCATGGCCACTTGGAGTGTCGTCTGATAATTTTTGTAGTTGCCGCCGACCTTGACATCCGTCGACGAAGCGAAAAAAGCCGTTGCGCCTACCAACGTCAGTGCGGCCAAGAGCGCGAGTGCTGCAATCAGAACTATTCCTTCTTCACTGTTTAGTGTTTGTCTGAACATAAGCTTTATCTTTCGCAGCGAGTTCATATTCAAACTCTCATCATAATGCCAAGTTAGGCGGTGTTATGTCGGCGGTGACTTGGTACGTCCTGTAACCGCCGTTAGTGGTATACCCAGGATCTGGTTTCGCAGTACGTGCAACAATGGTTATTGTAATTTTTCGGATTGATCCGCTATTGGCCGACGATGTTACGGCTGCGCCGTTGCCATCATAGTAAGCAAACGTGAAGCTCGTTATATTATCAGCGAGAATGTCCGCGGTGCCGCCGGTGCCGAGTTTTCGCGTGATAGTCAGATTTGCGCTGTCGAAAGCATATATGATGTCTTCGACACTCCCAGTGGCAGTGCTGACTGTGCCATTGCTGTCGGCCACATCTGTTTTTATTTCCAACTGGGAAGCGCTGTAAGTTACTCCATAGGTTCCTGCCGGAAAGGCGGTTCCCGCGGGATCATACTTTGCCATCTGAATCTCACGGACCATCAAATCCAAGGCTCCGCGGACGTTTTGCTGCATTTGAGCGATTTGTTCTTCCGCAGTGTTTTGCCGCGTCTGCACAGTAAAAGTCTTTGCGACCGCAGCCAACACTGCCAGGCTAATCGTCATCGAAACGAGGAGTTCAATGAGCGTAAAACCTGAGCTGCGTTTGAGCGTTTTGGTTGAAGAGTGGCTCATGAAGCAGCCATAACAGTTTTCAATGTGAGGGATTTAGTTCCGATCGCGCCCTCTGCCCAGCTCACCGTCACAGTAAGAGTTTTGACGTTCGAGACGGAAGCATCGATAGCCAGAACACGCGTGAAGGAAACGCCTCCCGAAGTTACCGTCGAAGTGCCAGTGACACAGTTGTTTGTTCCCCCAGTGGGCACCGTACCTGCGTTCGTATAGCCGACCCGGCGATTTTCCTCGAAGCACGTCTGTGCGATTGCCGTACCGGTCGTCAAGTTCCGGCTTTCGATGTTTCCACGCACCACCCCAGTTGTGAGCGCCGCCGTCCCCAATAATCCAATCGCAAGTAACAGCATTGCGATAAAAATCTCGATCAGCGTGAATCCCGTTTGTTGTCGAATTCCGAGAACGGGTGGAGGAACCGTACGCATTGACATCAACTGATACTCGCGGTCCCAGTAATTCGAACACTGACGGTTTTGCTGCCCCCTGAATTCGTTAATGTGATCGTGGGAGCAACGTCGGTTGTGCCCCTCGAAGAAAACGTGATTGTTGCTGCGGAAGAGCTCAGAGTCACGTCTGAATATTCTGTCTGAATATTAACGGTTTTTGTCGTTGAGCCAGCAATTTGCATTGTTTGAGTCGTCGGGAACGTTACAACATAGGAGGTATTGTCGTTGACAGCTTTCGAGCGTGCCCACATCAATTCTGAATAGACCTGTCGTGCAGCCCCGTTGAGACGATTTTTTGGCCGAAAGGCGATGAACTGTGGCACGGCAATGCCCGCCAAAATCCCGAACACAACTATTGCAACGAGTATCTCCGCAATGCTGAACCCGCGAACATCTGCCAACCGCTTCCTGGAATGATCAAAATGCATGAGCTTTGTCCATTCTAGTAGAAAAGAGGGAAATTAATCGGCCTGAACGCCACGGCTCGTGCACGGATCCTAGAGCAATTCATGCACCAGCGCGTTCCGACGGATTGTTCGGCTTGCGTTTCGCAAGTTGCCGCGTAAACGGGACGGAGCTTACCAAAAGCGCTGCTTGCGCCACATAAACTAATGTCAAAGCGCGTCAGGCTGGCGAAATTTGGGTGGTGGGCTTGTTTTTGTCTGTCACGCCGGAGGCAAATAAAATCGCGCTAAATCCTGGCCAAAAAAAATAAAAACCACAGCCCCGGAACACAAAAACGGGGCAAATGGTAAAGCGAGTCGGCGTCCAGCGCCTGTCCATATCATGCACGCTATTCCGACAATTGAACCGACCAGGGATGCAAAAAAAAGCGTGATCGGGATTGCAGGCCAACCCAAGAATGCACCGATCATAGCCAGCAGCTTAATGTCACCACCGCCCATTCCTTCCACGCCGGTGAGTTTCTCGTAAATCCACGCGGTCGCGAGCAAAAATCCACCGCCCACGAGAATTCCAACAACGGAGCTTACGGGCGAAGGAATGATGCTCGGCTGACTACCAATGAAGAAATATCCGATCACAGAAACCGCCAATCCCGAAATAATACCTGGCAAGCTGATCACATCAGGAACGATACGTACGTCAAGGTCGATAAATGAAATCGCGAGCAGAGCGCCGACAAATATAAAGCCCACGAAGAATTCGAAACCTAACCCGAAGCGATAATAGAGCGCTGCTGCGACCAGTCCCATTAAAAGTTCGACAAAGAAGTAACGTGACGAAATTCGTTGCAGACAGGAACGGCACCGGCCTCGTAGCACTAGATAGCTAAGCAAGGGAACGTTGTCGTAAAAAGAAATCGGCGCCTTGCACTTTGGACAATGGGAGCGCGGCAAAACCAAGGATTGAGCATTGGGAATCCGGGAAATGCAGACATTCAGAAAACTACCAACAACGACGCCGAAGATGAAAGCAAATAAAAAAAGCATCTCTAGTATACTTTTACGGTTGCACTGAACCGATCAGAATGAAGAGCAACAAAATTATAATTATAGAAGTTACAATCCATCAGTCCAACAACCAATCGGTCAGTCGCCACGAATAACCCGCTTCGTTCATGATTTTTCGGGTATTCCGCCATATTTCGTATTTTTCATACATCGACAAGTCGGACCTCCACGCGTCGGGTCGGGCTTTGCCAATAAAACCACGAGGCAGCTTTGCCACCTGTCCCGTACGTGCTCTCACATCTCCATACACCGGAATCGGCGTGCCACCGGTTTCCATCACCTCGGGTTTATTGCGGTCGATTGCGAGGTTTATCGCGTTTTCACTCCAGGATATTCCGAGGAATTCGGCCACGCCCTTTAGCGTGTCGCAAGGAGAATTCCAAAGGTCTTCATAGCGTATCTCGCAAAATTCCTGGTGCGATAGTTTTTTTGCACCACTCTTGACCGCTTCGACGTGCTGCACCCACATTGCCGAGGCAGCTTTCGCCCTGCTCGGCGCCCAGCTCGCGCCCCAACTACGCGAAGCTTTCATGAGCGAAGCCACGACATCTCGGCAATCGCGTATCAAATGAATGAACCGGCTGTCGGGCAGGAGTTTCTTGATCTCCGGAATGTACAAAGCGTGCGACGGGGTCTTCTCCAGAAACAATTCATCCGGCTGCAAACCATCGATAATGGGTTTGAGTAATGCCGACAGGTAGTTTTGCACAATCGCGAGAAATTCTTCCTCGCAGAAATAGGCCTGCGGACCCACTGCATGCCCAATGCCACCGTTATAATGCCGTGTCTTCTGATCGTTCCACGAGCGAAGCTGCGGCCCGACATATAAACTAAAAAAATGCGATTCTTCGCCGGAACGAATCTTTGGATGGCTTGCCAAGAGTTTCTGGAGCCAGGTCGTTCCGCTGCGCGGGCAGCCGACGAGCAACACCATATTTCTGCCCGTGTACTCCATTCTTAGTCGGTCCGGGTCCAATCCGCTGTCGATGCAAATCTACTGTGCCGGTTTTTGGGCAGGCGCATACAGGAAGCCGGGATATCTTTCCTGAACTGCACCAGTTTTTTTTGCGAGCGCAAAAATAGTGTCACCGCGTTCCGCGGCTTTTAAAAACCCAAGGCTTAAAACGCTGCCGATTCTCAGCACGATCTTCATTTGAAGCGTCAACAGACGTCCGAACTGTTGGTCCTGATAAACATCGATCGTCCTAAACTCGTTGGGAGTGAAGCCGCAAAGCTTGAGCAACTCTCTTACTTCCCACGGGACGTATTCATGATTATGACGGTCGGTACTGGGCTGGCGTTGATAAACTGGATAAATATTAGGATTACCACCGCGAAGAATCCTAAGAACGGATCGAGCCGAGGCACAATTTGGCGTCGACAACATTAAATATCCCGCCGGCTTGGTAATCCGATTTATTTCTGACATCGTTTGCAACGGATCTCGGCTCAGATGCTCCAGGACTTCGGTAAAGATCACGATATCGAAACGCGCATTTTCGTATGGAAACGGCCCTTCGATATCGAAACGGTCAACGTGGAACGGATACGGCACTCCGTTTCGGGCATTTTGCAAAAAGGTATCTTCGCTTGCTGGTTTTCGTTCCTGCGACGGCTCGGTCAATGTGACATCGGTTGCGCCTAGGATCTCCCGAAGGGCGGGGAGGAGACTGCCGTAAGATCCTAAATCGACGATGCGCATACCGGGTCCCATGATGGGTTGAAGCAATCCGATAGTCTCCACAAAACGGTTCATGTGCACTCTTAAATAATCGTTCACATACGATATTGAATCGTACTCAGGCGCTAGTAACGAGCATTCAACAACTCGCCGCAGTTGAGAGGCATTCATGATAGTGGCGGAAAACCGTCAAACGGCTTGGATCACGGCGTTCGTTGCTTCCAACAGACGGCTTTGCCCAATTTAGGATTTGGATCGACTGTGTTATATCAGATCAGACCAACATCCGACCCGCGTTAATAATAGCATAACCGCTGAACCTCGGCACGATTTTCCGAGATTACAAATCGCGCCGTGAAGCGGAACGAGTTAAAATGGTCCCACGCTCGTGGAGCGGAATGCGAACGTCTCCAGCAGCTTCCTAAACAGGTATGACCGCTTCCTCCCGACATCGCGCGGCTCGACCCGGCCGACAAATCGCGATCATCTGCGACACCGTTCCCTACCCTACACGATCCGGCGACAATCAGCGCATCGCCGAATTGATCAGCGTGTTGAGAGAGCAAGGCTGGCACGTCCATCTTGTGTTGTGTGGACTCGTAGAGCGCCGCTTCAGAAAAATTTGCCGTTCGCATGTGGATGCCTTGGCAATCTACAGCGGCATCGGTCTGAGGACCCGGGTTCGAAACGCGCTACGTCGCGTAGTTCGATGGCTGGATCGCGCCGGCAACGTATTCGGCCTGCCGCCGATGGAAACGATCGCCGGCCGGCTACTTGGACGTCCCGTTTCACCGCGCGTAATTGACTATTGGCAGCGCTACCCCAATGGGCTGAGCGGTTTTATCGCGAAGCTCCAGGCGAGTTGTCGGTGGGACGCCGTTATTGTCGAATATATCTGGCTACACCGGTCTATCGACGACCTGAAGAATGGAACCATCCGGCTGCTCGATACTCACGACCTCCAGTACAAACGGGTTGAGGAGTTCGCCTCGCGCGGCATGGTGTTTCCGCTAGCGATTACTCGCGATGAAGAGCGCCACATCTTCGATCGCTTCGACGCGGTGATCGCCATTCAAGCCGCTGAAGCGGATCTTATAAAAAAAATGTCCCCGCAATTAAGAGTTCTCACAGTAGGGTCTTCGGGATTGAGCATCGCTCCTGCGCCACCGCGGCCCGCACAAGGTCGAATACTTTATGTGGGCGGCTACAACGGCGTGAATATCGACGGATTATGCCGTTTTTTTGATTGCGTATGGCCAAAAGTGTTGGTTCAGGTCCCGAGCGCGGAACTACACGTGTGCGGGCATATTTATCGCGCATTTTTAGGCAAGCGTTTTCCAAACGTCACTTTCTTGGGTCATAAGGAAACCGTTGAGAGCGAGTATGCTCACGCTAGCGTCGTGATCAACCCTGTGTGGATAGGTACGGGATTGAAGATCAAGACAGTAGAAGCTCTAGCGCGTGGCAAAGCGTTAGTAACGACCTCGAAAGGAATCGAAGGACTGCCGCGGAGCGTTCTAGCCAGCGCCGGGGTGGTCGAGAATTCTCACGACTTTGCCACTCAAGTCACGCGGTTCCTTACCGACGCGAAAGCTAGACAAGCCGTGTCGCGGGCAGCCGCCGAGTTCGCCGATATGCATTTAAACAAAAAAACAGTTTATCGAGAGCTGTTTGAATTCTTAGAAAACGTCAGATGAAAATTCTCGTTCTCACTAAGCGGCAATACATGGCGAAGGATCTGATCGATGATCACTTCGGCCGGTTTTGGGAGTTGCCGTTCGAACTCGCGGCGCTCGGTCATGACATCAAGGGGCTCACTTTAAGCTATCGCAGCCGGGCTGAAGGAGACTTCATCGAACGCGACGGAAAGGATAAACCTGCCATCGCCTGGAGCTCCGTCAATTTGATGCGCGGTTATTTTCCACAGATAGAGCGGTACGCACGCCGCGCGCTAGAAATTGCGCAACAATTTCGTCCCGACATCATTTGGGCCTGCTCAGATGCTTACCACGCTATCTTCGGGAGATGGCTCGCCAAAAGGACAGATGCGCGACATGTGATCGATCTGTACGATAACTTCGAAGCGTTCGGCGCGAGTAAAATTCCCGGGGTGTTGCCGGCTTTCCGGCAAGCCCTAAAAGCCGCCGACGGCGTCACCGCGTTCAGCACACGATTAGCGCGGCACGTGGAGCGATCCTGCCCGCGGACAAAACCGACCGTTGTTATCGCAAATGGTATTCGCAAAGACTTATTTGGCCCGCGAGACAAGAACGTTTCCCGGCAAAGGCTCGGCTTGCCGAGTAATGGCGTTATCATCGGCACGGCCGGAGCATTGCATGAAAGCCGCGGGATCGAAATACTCTTTCAGGCATATCAAGCGCTCACGCACGAAATCGACGACCTTCACCTCGCCCTCGCCGGCCCGCGCCGCCCCCGGCTGGCGATCCCCGTCGGAGCGCGAGTGCACGATCTCGCAAATTTGCCGCATCAAAACGTAGCGGACTTTCTGAACGCGCTCGATTTAGCTGTGATCTGTTACCGGAATTCGGCCCAAGGAGAAATTAGCTTCCCGCAAAAGACCTATGAGATCGTTGCCTGCCGCACTCCTTTGGTCGCCGCCCGAGTGGGATCGATGATTGAACTTCTGGAAAACTATCCCGAGTGCCTGTTTCAACCGGAGAACCCGGTCAGCCTTGTTCAGGCGATCCGGCGCCAGTTGAAGCACAAAACCGTAGTCGAACTTCCTGTTCCCTCCTGGAACGACTCTGCGCGGCGGCTAAGCGCGTTTTTTCAACAACTCCTGGCCGACGATCCGATTTCCGACATGAGCCTTTCATAGGAGCGACCAATCCCCGGCCAGGAAAATTTTTCGCGTACACGACAACGTCCGAATTCTCCCAATGCGGCGCGGAACGGGCCATCCCTCAAAAGGGCGGTGATTGCTCGACTCAATCCTGTGTAATCGCCAGCCGCCACGAGGATACCGCTCTTATCGTCTTCTACGGCGTCCGGAATGCCGCCGACGCGCGTCGCCACCACAGGTTTGCCCGAGGCCGCTGCTTCCAACGCAACGATGCCAAATCCCTCCACGTCGTCTTCGACATCCAACACCGGCAACACAATCACGTCGGAGATCTGGTACAGCTTAGTCACGTCACCGTCACTGAGCGCACCGAGTAAACGCACGTGCTCCGTAATTTTTAATTTAGTAATGGCCGCTTCAATTTCGCTAACTATATTTTCGGAATGCACCAGCGATGCGGCCGGATGGTCGCCAACGACTAAAAAACAGACTTCGGGTATTTCCCGAGCGATTTGAACCAATGAATTTTCAATAAATTCCTTCACGCCTTTTCGTCTTGCCAAGCGGCCGACGAAGAGAATAATTCTTCGGCCTGCTACGCCAAAGCTCCGTTTGATCGCATCCACATCCGCCGACGCGGTGAAATGAGCCAGGTCGACCCCTGGTGGAATGATCGCGAGCCGCTCCTGCGGAATGCCCCTCGCTCGCGCCAACCCAGCGGTGTAACCGCTGTTGGCGACGACGTAATCACAATGTTGCAACCACCGAACGCAAATCTGACGATAAAAAACACTTCGATAGATTATATCCAACCCGTGTGATTGCACGACGGCGCGCCTGCCGAACACGCGAGCGAGAAGCAGCACCAGCGGCGCGGCCAAAACACTGCCGCCGAACACGACAGTGATTCCGCTGTTGCGAGCTAACAGAATCGTTCCGCGCCAAAGCGCATAAAGAGCAAAGTTGAATAACCCGGGCAGCGGCGCGCGGAAAACATCGACTTCAGAAAAACTGCTCACTCGCGAATATGTCGTAACGACTTTCACGGAATGCTTCTTTCTAAGCTCGCGACAAAGATTACCGATGAGATTTTCGATGCCGCCGCGGCGCGGCGGATAATTCCACGTGACGACCAGGATGTCCATCTGACAAGAAACTAAGATTTGAGTTTACCCAGATGATAAACCTGATATTGCCAGGCAAGCGGCCAAAACGGCAGCGCCAGTGCTTGCGCCGCTCGCAGCGGCCAGTGATACCACGGCCCAAGAAAAATCCAGGCTGCCGAGACCACGTGCAAGTCACGCCAACGATAGATAATTCTAAGCCCGGCAGACTCAAAAAGTTGCTGCCAATCCTGCAGCGAGCGAACATCTTCCCGAACCTTTGCCTGATGCGTGCCAGAGTAGAGCCCAAAGCGCCGCGGCAAAAAACCAGCATTGGGCACCAAAAGCAAAAACAGCGCGCTGGGCTTAGCGACGCGCGCCATTTCAAGGAGAGCGGCTCCGGGATCTGGAAAATGTTCCAGCGCGCCGAGGCAGGAAACAAAGTCAAACTGCTGATTGTCGAGCGGGAGCTGCTCGGCCGCGGCGCAAAAAAGCTCGGCCCTGGGCAAGTATTCTCTGCACGCGTCCAGCGCTACTGCGGAAATATCGACACCCGCGCTCACAGCGCCGAGCGCGCTTACGCAGCGCAACCACTCGCCTTGGCCGCAAGCGATGTCCAAAACTTTTTGCCCTTGCCACGGCCCCAAACGGCGCGCCAAGCGCCGGAGATGACCCGGCACGCGCGACAATTCACTCCCATGGCGATGGTACACCTCATCGTAAAAACGTCGTACGTCTTCGCGGGCTACGGTCATAAGAAAGATGGGCGCTAACGATCGATGTCGGCGCGAAACTCGACGGCATGTCCACGTCGCTCCATGCGGAGCAAGGCGATCTGCTCTGAGATCAAGCCGAGCATGAAAATAATCACCGAGGTGGTCAGCGCGAACACTGACATATTGGTGAAGCGATTCTGGGTAAAATAGGTATAGGCATAGTTGCCCAGACCCGCTACGAAAAAAAACACGCTCACCGGCAAGAACACGCGAAACGGCGAAAATAACGTCGCGATCTTGGTGATGATCAGCAAAAAACGGACGCCATCGGTGAGCAGGCTGATTTTGCTGGTGCCGGCACGGTACAGACTCTGAATCGGTACATATTTGACGGTAAACCCGGAGCGGAGAAACGCCAGGGTCAAAGTCGTCGGATATGAGAACGTGTTGGGCAGAAGATCAAGGAAACTGAGCGCGTGGTGCCGCGACAAGACGCGAAATCCGGAGGTGAGATCCTGGACTTTAAATTTGGTGACGTAGGAGGCGAGCAAGTTATAGAGCAGATTCGCCGCATAGCGGTGAAATCTCAGCTTAGAGCCTTTGCCGCGAGCGCCAATAATCATGTGATACTCACCGGATTCCTTGAGCAGCTTGGGAATATCTTCCGGTTTGTGCTGCCCGTCGCCGTCCATGAGGACAAGCAACTGTCCGCGCGCTGCGCGGATCCCGCTCTTCACGGCGGCACCGTTGCCGATGTTATAAGGATGGCGCACAACGCTCGCTCCGGCATTGAGCGCCGTCTCGGCGCTACCGTCCGTCGAGCCATCATCGACAACAATCACTTCCGTCTGACCGAGATCGAGCGCGTGCACTCTGTCGAGCAGTTCCGGCAAAACCTCAGCTTCGTTATATACCGGAATAATGATGGAGATGGCGCAATGGCTAGCCATGGAGTTGATAGACCGCATGGCCGCGGTCCCGAAACATTAGCGTGAGCCGGCTCTGGACGAATTGGTTCCACACGGCCGCTTGGCTCGGGCTCAGGTTGTGCGCCAAAAAAGTAGTGAGCAGATCCTCACGCGCGATCAGGTGCGTAATGTTTTTTTCCCTCATGACTCGAACGATCTGATCGGCATTTTGAGCTCGGGTTATGGCAGTGAGTAGATACCACGGCAAATCACCGCCGTCATGAAAATAGTTCCGATCGCAATAATACGCCCTCCGGCCAACAAAGAGAAGATAAATTCGCGCACTCGGCGGCGTCGAGTGATTGATATATTGGAACGCGCTGTATTCGGGCAACATCCGATCAAGATAGGCATCCCGGGTTTCAGCGCCAGAGAGAAAACCAACCGGCGCCGCTTCTCGAAAATAGCGCCAAGTGTACGTGCCATGCCAAACGCCCACCGCCAGAACAACCGCAAACAGGTAAATGGGGCGTTTGATATTCAGATAAATATTGAAGACACCGTAGACGGCCAAAATAATGAGAGGTGGAACGATCGACAGGATGTAACGTATGCGCATGTCAACAAGAAATAACGCGTAGAACAGAAAGATCGCCGCGAATGCAGCGAGGAGCTTTTTCTCCTCCAGCCACTTACCCTTGAACGCCCACGGCAGGAATGCGATGAGGACCGGCGTCAGCACGCCGTCGAAGAACTGCGGGTGATCGTCCTGACCGGAAAAAAAAATTCTCAACGGCAAAGCGAGAATCTGCGCGAGGCTCTCGTCGTAGAGCCAATGCCGTTTTTGCAGGATGCCAACCGCGCCGAAACTTGGGGTCGCGGTGGTCGCCCCCGTGTTCGACACGAACCATGAGTTCAACAGAGGAAAAAACGGGTTACCGGTCTCGAGCCAGTTCTTGACGACCCACGGCACAAACGGCAACAGCATTAGGCCGAGAAACAAACCGATTTCTCTGCTGGTTTCGGCACATCGCCGACGCGGCTGGCGCACGATGCTGAGCAGAAAGAGCATGCCGATCACCAGTGCGGCGAGCAACCCATTGGGCTTGGTCGCAAGCGCAAACCCCAGTGAAGCTCCGGTGCAACTGAGCCAGAATAACCGATCTCTTTGCTCGCGCCAGGCAAGCAAACACAGGAGCGACGCAGTCGTATAAAACGTAATTCCGAGGTCGATATAGCCCCAGTGACTCAGTCGCGCGACGACGGGCATCGATAAGTAAAGAAACAAGCCGAGAATCCCGTAAATGGTATTTAACCGACGACCTAGGTATGCGAACAGCAACAGCCCCGTAAGCGCCGCGAACAAACTGTGAATTAATTTTGGAACAAAATCATAGCCCCAGTAGACCCAGGGTGTGTAGAGCATGTCGAGCAGCATGGGATAGTAAGCGTAGGGCGCAATCGGCACCTCGACGATTCGCCCTGCATTGGCGTAGAGCTTTGGAATTGCCAGATGATGGGTCAGCTCGTCACGGCTGGTAGGCGGCAGCAGCCCAAGCGCAATTTGCGTAACGATCAGAAGTAAAGTCACTGCCCAGAGGAAGCGGCCAAGGCAATTCGTATGCCCTGGAATGGTGAAAAATTTCGCGAGAAAAAATAATGCGCTGAAACCTAATGCGGCAACGACGCTCGAATTAAGCCAAAAGCTATGGACGTAACCGGCGAGGCCAAACAGAAAATAAACCGTCGCACTGATACCGAGCAGGCAACCGACGAGAACCGTTCGCAACAGAAGAATCGAGAAGCGCTCTTCCATCAGCTTTCCCGCTTCGTCGGCTTGGTTATCGTTTTTATTGACGAGCGAAAGCTCATCCCGCGCGGGAATCCCAAGAAAAGAATTGGCGTGTACGCAATCGAGTATCGGTAAAGAGCGGACTGACCTAGGCGTTCAGTCAAACTTCCGAGCTGTAGTTATCAGTGAATACGATGACGCTCGATGGATGTCTCTCAACTCGGCTTTTCTATGGCGGCAACCACGGCACCGAATTTTATGAATTCGCCTTCCTGGGCATAAATTTCACTCAGCAGTCCATCTTCGGGGGCCTCGACTTCTACATTGACCTTGTCAGTCTCGACTTCGACGATGGCTTCGCCTTTATGAACTTCATCACCCTGCTTTTTTAGCCAGCGCAGGACCCGGACCTCGTCGCTTTCGTCGCTCGATCCTAGGCGAGGAATAATGACGTCGCTGGACACGTCACACCACACCTTTACAAGGAATGAGCCTCAAAACTATCGGCGAGTGATTTCAATTGGAGTACTTGACGCATGTTCTCCATGAATCCATGGACGTTTTTATATTTCGTCGGAATTTCGTATTTTACGGTCGTATAGAGATAGTGAAGCTGCGAGAAAATCGCCGCATCGGCGATGGTCATTCGCTCGAAAACAAATTTCTTGCCGGAATAGAGCAGATCCAATGTGTTGAAATGGACGTCCCATTCCGCTTCAGCTTTTTTTCGCGCATCCGGCGTTTCCGCGCGCCGCAGCGCGTGATTGGCATGGATCAGCACTTCATCGGACCAATCTTCCAGCGCCAAGCACAGGCCCTTATTGGCCGCACCTTCGGGATAAATACTATTGTTAGGATTGTCTTTCTCGAGGCGCGCAGAGATTACCGTCGAATCGATAACGCACTCCCCATTGTAATCCATGGACGGAACTTTTCGCTGGCCGGTATATTCGATCAAGGACTTGCGGTCGTCCTTGCGTACATCGACGATGTCATAGGGAACTTTTTTCATCGCCAGCACGATCCGAACTTTTTCGCAAAACATCGATGTTTGAGACTGAAAGAGCTTAATCGCCATAAAATTTTTCCTCCTACTAGACTTCTAAGAGCTCGGCTNACGAGCTTTACGCGATTTCCTTAGCAATGCAATAAAATTCATGATTTCTCAACCCGTGCAAGCAGTGTCACCGTNTTGACCCGATCTGGCTTCATCGCTATGCTCCTGGGGCGTGGGCGCCAAGAGTCTATTAGCCCAATAAGAAACAACTAGCGCCCCCGGATCAGTTTGATCTCAACGGAAGGAAACCATGGCAAAATATNTGCAATGCAGCGAGTGCGGCAAACTTGCATTCTACTATGATGACTACGTCGGCACTGAGAAACCTTTCTATCGGCGCTTCATGCGCTATCCCGAAGGTGAAACGAAATTTGAGCCGCCGCGTTGCTTTACCTGCGGAGGAGTGCCTCGTTTGATCCACGAAAACATCAAGGAAGAGAAAGCCGCGGCCAAA
>Ga0065712_10068130_pt1 | contig 14223 bp, 12 predicted proteins | sample MisRhiReplicate1_FD_59099 | JGI IMG/M metagenome (GOLD analysis project Ga0065712, IMG submission 59099) | Miscanthus rhizosphere microbial communities from Kellogg Biological Station, MSU, sample Rhizosphere Soil Replicate 1: eDNA_1 v3... | ecosystem: Host-associated > Plants > Roots >...
GGCAGCCGCCGGCGCCGCGGCTGGCGCCTCGACGCGGATGTCCCCGACGACATCGTTCTGCCAGCTCGAGACGGTCTTGATGGCGTTCCAGATCTGATTCTTCTCGTCCTCCGATTTCACGACGCCGTTGAAATAGAGCTTGCCGTTCTTCTCGTCGGCGGAGCCCTGCATCCGGAGGCCCTTGGCAACCTGGATGGCGTGATCGTACTTCTCGCGCATGTTCATGGAAATTGCCCCCTGGTCTCATTAGACATCCGGGAGATTACCTCCGGTGCACCCAATAAACAGCTGAGGTCTTGAATGAAGCTCGACGGCTAGAGGTGACCGATCGCGAAAGCGAACAGGTAAACATGCGCACTCAGCACGAGTGCGATCAACAACCATGCGGCCGCATTGCCGATGAGGTGCGGCCGCCGATCCCGCACGAGCCGGAGTCCTGCGAGCGAATACGCCACGTAGACGGGCAGCAGGAACAACAGGTATTTCGTCTTGAGCGCCCAGTCGTCTTGCGCCACGACCCACGACAGGTACGCACTCAGCGTCAGCGCCAGCATCACGAGCAGCGGCAGGTAATCGCGCCGCGCAATCGTCGACACGAGACCCACGGCGGCGAGCCCCGTCGGCACGAGCCCCAGGAACAGCACGGTGCCCGTCAGCCACGGGGGAATGTGCTTCCACGGATACGGGGCCTCCGGATCCTCGATGCGTCCTGGCACGGAGAAGAAGCTCAGATCGCCCCAGGCCATGCCGTAGAGCGTCGTCCAGACGCTACGGTAGACGGGCAGCGTCGTCAGCACACCCGGCGGCCCTCCCGGCGCGCTCGCCTCGAGGATCTGGCGCGGATGAAACGACCAGAAGTCGTAGCGGTCCCAGTAGTAGTCGTGGTCCTCTTCGAACGCGTCCTCGGCCGAGCCGTTGGCGTGCAGCAGGTTGCCGTATCGCCGCGCGTTGTCCACGTACTTCCATGAACCGACGGCGAGCGCCGACACGAGGACGATCAATGCGAGGCGCAGCGTGCGAAGCCGATTCGGCCGTGCCAGCATCTGGCAGCCGAGGACGACTCCGGCGGTGGCGAGCGCGATGAGGCCGCTGTACTTCGCCGATGCCGCCAGCCCCGCGAGCGTGCCAACCCAGATCGCGCCTCGCACCGACTGCGCATCCGGTTCCTTCGCGAACCGGAGCAGGGCCGCGAGGAACATCGTCATCACGGCCGCGACGACGATGTCGGCGTCGGGACCGTAGGAACTGATGAAGAGACAGGGGAAGCCGAGAATGAGGCCTGTCCCGATCATGCGGAGTGCCGGATCGGACTCCAACCCCCGCACGACGCGATCGCTGAAGTACGCCGTCAGCGCGCCGGCCACGAGCGCGAGTCCAGTCAATCCTCGCAGCCCCCAGTCCGGCCCATCGTCCGGATCCGACGCGAGGCGGCGGCCTGCGGCGTAGAAGGGCAGGCCGAGGGCGTAATACAGCGGCGGGTGGTAGCACTGCCAGCAGTCTTCTGCGATTGGCAGCCGGCCCTTGGCGTACATCATCTCCACGCCCTCGTGGTAGTAGTCGTACACGTAGCCGAAGGGCGTCGGGCAATCGACGGCGAGGAGGACTCTGAGCAACAGGGCAGCGGCGAGCAGCGCCCCGAGGATGGGCGTCTGCCGCCGACGCAGTGTGTCAAACAGTGCAACAGTTGCGCGGTTCATGCACACGATGAGGCGGGCCGGCCACGTCGCGTCTCATTCAGGATACCTTGGGTCCAGCCGTCACTTGACAGTGTCGATCGGCGGCCTGATAGTGTTCAATGGTTGCCTTGGCGGGCGAACGGCGGCGCGCCGAAAGGATGCTTTCATGAAACTGGCAGTCATTCTCGGGACGTCTCTGGCTCTGGCGTCGCCCGCATGGGCGCAGTCGGATCGGTCGAAGAATACCGAAACGCACAACACGCGTCCCGAGCCTCCGATGATGGGCAAGCACCTGGCGAAGGGCCAGGCCAGGCCTGAGGCCGGTCGCCGGGTATCGCCGAACCTGACCTATCACAACGGCCCCGTCCTCACGCAGACACCGGGGGCCCGCGTCATCGCGATCATGTGGGGCGCCAGCTGGACGAACAACAATGCCAAGGCGCTCGGCCTGGACACCTTCTACACCGGCGTCGGCGCCTCCGCGTATTTGGGCTCGAACACCGAGTACACGCAGGCCGGTGGCGCACACGTCGGCACGAAGGTGAGCTACGGCGGACATCTCGTCGACAACTCCGCGGCTCCGAGTGGCGCGCCCCAGACGAGCGCCATCCTCAACGAGGTCTGCAAGGTACTGCAGCAGCATCAGATCACGCCAGTCACGAATGGCTATTACCCCGTATATGTCGACACGAAGCGCGGCAACGCGGGGTACTGCGCGTGGCACAGCTGGAGCTCATGCGCGGGTGTGAGCATCCAGTTCGCCTTCTTCTTCAACCTGGACAATGATCCGGGCTGCGATCCCGTAGACAACCAAACTGGTCATCCGCAGGGTCTTGCCGCGCTCGCCAACGTTTCCGGCCACGAGTTGTCCGAGACCTTCACCGATCCGCGCGGGACCGGCTGGTACGACCGGAGCGGCGCCGAGAACTCCGACAAATGCGCGTGGACCTTCGGCGCGCCCTACGTGACGTTCCCCAACAACACGGTCTGGAAGATTCAGGGCAACTGGTCGAACAACGCGTACAACCTCAATCAGGGCTACGTCGACGGGTCAATAGTCCGCGGTTGCATCGACGGCGAAAATCCCTAAGCGCCGCTACTTCGGCGATGCCGCCCGGATCCATAATCCGGGCGGCATGTTCGTCCTCTTCTCCAGCCCGCGTCCTCGCACGTCATCACGTCGCCCCATCGTGAGGCTTCCATGTCTGACCCTCGCTTGCCACGCCGCGAGTTCATTGCGACGGGCGTCGGCCTTGCCGCTGCCGCGCTGACTTCCACTCGCGCGGCCGCCGTCTCACCCAACGACAAGATCAATGTGGGCATCGTCGGGTGCGGCGTCCGCGGCAATTACATCCTGGGCGAGGCACTTGCCGCCGGCGCCGGGAAGATCAACGTCGTCGGCGTCTGCGACGTCTGGAAGGTAGCTCGCGACAAGATGGCGGCCGACCTGGCCGACAAGCACGGCATGAAGCCGCAGCAGTTCCCTCGTCATCAGGATTTGCTCGCGCTGCCGGGTCTCGATGCCGTCATCATCACCACGCCGGACCACGCACACTGCGCGGTGCTCACCGACGTGGTGCGCGCGGGAAAGGACGCCTACGTCGAGAAGCCGCTCTGCGCGCGGCTCGAAGACGCGATCGCCGCGCACGACCTCGTGAAGGCCAGCAAGCAGGTTGTGCAGGTCGGTACTCAGCGGCGCAGCAGCCCGAAGTTCCGCGCGGCGTGCGAGTACGTGCGATCGGGCGCCCTCGGGCCGATCTGCAAGATCGAAACGGCATGGAACCGGAACGTGCCGAGCTGGTCGCGTCCGGTGGACATGGTGCGGCCCGACGAAGTGGACTGGGACCAGTACCAGGTTTATCTGCCGAAGCGCGAGTTCGATCCCGTCCGCTATCGCTGCTGGCAATTGTTTTACGAGCACACGACTGGCCTCGTCGGCCTGCTCGGCAGTCACATGATCGACGTGGCGCTGTGGTTCATGGACGATCCCGTCCCGACCTCCGCCGTCGCGCTCGGAGGCAATCTCACCTGGAAGGACGGCCGCGAGATCAGCGACACGGCGGAGTACGTGTTCGAGTTCCCGAAAGGCTGGATCCTGACGTTCTCGTCGCGCCTCGGATCGGGCCCCGAGATCGACTACGAAATCTTCCACGGCCGCGAACGAACGCTCGACTCACGCGACTGGACGAGCCGCCCGGCCGCCAATCGCCGTCCGGCGGACGCGGCCGATCTGGTCCTGCCGGCCGCCACGGAGACGTCCACTGGGTCGCTGACGCAGGGTGACGCCGGCCCGCACGTGGCTAACTGGATCGAGTGCCTCGGCACGCGCACGCAGCCGAACGCGCCCATAGAAGTCGGTCTCTCGCACGCGATTGTCTGCTGCCTTGGCCGCGAGGCCGAACGAACCGGCCGGAAGATGCGGTACGACGCCACGGCGCGCCGGATCGTCGAAGCCTAGCTCGCAGCGGAGAAACGCCGCGGAGAAATTTTGCCACGGAGCCACGGAGAGCGCGGAGGATTCCAGGGGTCGTCACACGTTCACGCTGTCACACGTGCCACACGACGCCGCTGGGTGGCTGGTCTGGCGCAAGCCGCTCGAGTCAGCACGGCGACACACCCGGAATTCCCCGTGTTCTCCGCGTCTCCGCGGCAAATGTCTCCCGCCTTCTCCGGGGCCTACCGCGGGAGCGCGCGCCACTGCCATTCCTCTGATTCCAGCGCGCCGCGCACCAGTCCTTCGGTCCGCGCATGCAGTACCTCGCCATCGCGCCAGTAGATGATGCGCTGCGGAAAATCGTGCGCGCGGTTCTCGAACACCACCCGCCGTGGCGCCTGCTCGACGGCCGTGAAGGGGGTCGCCGGCGCGCCGCGAGGGCTTGCGAGATAGACGGCCCTGCCGTTCCGCTCCTCGATCCGGAGGAACTCGAACGAAATCGCGCGGCCGGCCCGCACGTCGCGATGCATGCCGACGAGCGTGCCACCGAGCGGCGTCATCCAGTGTTCTTCCGCGTACACACCGTCCTTCTCGCCACCCCACGCGCCCGACAGCCAGTCCAGGTCCGCGACCGGTGAAGGCAGCTGCGCGGAGGCGGGCCGCATTGGCATGATCAGCAGCAGCGTCGCGATGGAAAACAACGCGCGGAAGAAAACCCTGTGGCGCATCACGGGAACTCCTCCCTTCAGATACCGTCGGTCCGGCTCGTCGGTCAAGCAGGAAGTAAGATCGTGATACCCGGCACGTCCGGCTCGAGCCAGTGCATTCAGGGATGAGCGATCAGCCGGCCGGCCCGTGGTCCGGTCCCTCCATTACCGCCGACGCGCTTGGCTATGAACTGGCGCGCTCGGTCCGGCAGCGCGCGGAGAACGTCCCGGAGCGCCTCGCGGATTTCGTCAGGATCATGAGCCTCGACGCCAAGCGCGTGCGCGACGCCGTGGCCGGCCAGGAGTCGGGCCTCAACGAGCGCGTCCTGGGATTACGAGACCGTGGGGGGCGTTACGGTTCCCTGAGGCCTTCAGCGAGTCGCAGCCCGACGGCTTCCGTGGTCAGGGCGATCATCGGGTCGGCGAACGCACCTGTCGGCGACAACAGCAGCCGCGCGCCGTCCTCGGTCACGACGCGGCCTTCGACGAGCGACGCCAGCACGCGCAGCGAATCCACCGTGACGAGACGCACGTGATCCGATGCCCGCCTGAGGGCCACGGTGTCATCGACCAGTCTCTGGTTGGCCTCGCCGCACAGGACCAGCAGGCACGTGGCCCTCGCCCCGGCGGGAGCGGTCGCGCCCGCCAGCCACGCGTCTCGCGCCCGGCCTGCGTGCCCAATCTGGCGAATGGCCGTGGCTGGATCGAGCACCCATACGAGCACGTGCGATCCGCCGACTGACGACCAGACGCCGTAGCCGTCCGTCTCCTCGCGCACGACGTCGAACCCGGCAATCCGACCGGCCTGATCGATCAGCTCTTCGACGGCCAACCGGACGTCGGCACCCTGGCTGAAGCGGGGGAGCGCCTGATCGAAGTACCACGCCAGGTCGGATGTGCGCGGCGCGTGCTGGCCGAGGAATCGTCGGAAGTATTGGCGCGGAGTCTCCGCCTCGACGGTGTCGAGCGCAGCCGGATCGAGCCCGAGCTGGGTCACGGCGCGGGCGGCGCCACCAGTGACAGCGGCGACAGGGCGTACGCCAGGCCGGTGGGCTGCGACGAACCGCCCGCCGGTTCGATCGTGAGCATGGCTCGAATCACCGGGCGCGGCAGGTTGGCCGGCGGCTCGAAGACCGCGCTGGTGCGATCGGTATCCGCGGTCAGTGTGCCGGCGCTGGTCGTGTGTCCCGGGCTCACGAGCCACAGTTGCCACGTGTGCCCCGGAGTCGCCGCCGGCAGCCGGCTGGCGCTGAGCGCGACGCCGGTGGAGCGGCTGAAGAGGACCTGCGCCGACACGCCGGGATCCTTCGCGGCGAGATCGAACCGCTTGAGATCGGCGGCCGCCGTGATGGTCGCCAGCGTCTGAGCCGACTGCGCGACCTGCCGGGCGGCGTCGAGTCTGGCTTCGGCGGCGCGCTGCGCGGCGCCGATCTCGCGCTGGGCCTGTGCCCGCGCCTCGGTCGCCCCTCGTTCCGCGGCCTCGGCCCGTGAAGCAGCGTCCTGCAGCCCCGTCTGCAGCTTCGTCTGGAGGTAGATGCCGAAGGCCCCCAGCATGACGGCCATCACGGCGGCGGTGAGCACCGGCGTGCGCCGCCAGAACGGGGTGTCTGGAGACTCCCAGGCGACCGGCGGCATGGTCACCGGCGGCGGAGTGCTGCGCTCGACCTTCACCGATTCGGTGGGGATCGCTTGGGTATCGATTGGCGCGACGCCGGCCAGGGCCAGCGCACTCCGGTTGGGCATGGCCGCCACGCCGAAGCTGCCCGAAACCCCCGCACCGGCGTACGCCGGTGCCCCCGCCGCTTCGCCTTCCGCCCTCAGCTCGTTGTGAAGGCGGACGACGTTATCGAGGGACCAGGGCTGGCGGACGCCGGGCCCCAGCTGCGGACTCGAGAGCCGAAGTTCGGCGAGCGCGTCGCGCACTTCGCGCGTGAGGACGCCGATCTCGCGGTACAGCTCCTGTTCGATGGCCGTCAGCCGGGCCTCCGCGCGATCGAACCCCTTCAGCGCCTGATCGACCGCGGTGAGGCACGTCTCGGTGATGCGCGTCGTCTGCACGTCGATCTGGCGCATCGGCTCTTCGTGCGACTGCCGTATGGCCTGCCACTCGTGCTGGAGGCTGCGCTCGAACTGGTGGATGCGCGAGGTCGACTCGTTGAGCAGCCGGCGCTCGATGTCGTTCCACTCGCTCAGCCGCCCATGTAGCTCTGCCACGGCGGTGGCGTGCTTCTCGTCGCTGTTCGCCCAGCGCTCGAGAATCGCGGCGCACTCGCGCGTCATGTCCGAGAGGCGCTTTTCGAGATCCTGGAGAGAGCCCTGCGTGTGCCGGAGCTGCTGGAGGGCGACGGAGACTTGCTCGATCTGCAGGTGCAGTTCCGATGGGCGTGGTTCAGTCGAAGCTTCGCGATCCGCGGAGCGTGCCTCGTCCATTCGCCCGCATGATACGACAAACCGCGCCTCGCACCCAAGCGGTTCATACTCGGTGCGCGACGATCCACGCAAGCTAAGGCCTTGCAATCCTCGTGCGTCAATCGCACAATGCTCTCGTGACCGTCGCGTGACACCGACCGCCACTGCCTTGAGTCCGCCGCTCGGCGCCGCGCCAGATTCCCCGGGCCTCGTTGCCTGGTACGCCGAGGGCTTCTCCGATCGACTCGGCGACCGCCTCCTCCTCTTCGACAACGCAGGACCAAGTCTCGAGCTGCTTCGATTCCGCGACGAGCTCGTCGCGCAACCGGGGTTCGAGTCGGCGCTGCGCGCGCGAGTAGACGCGCTCTCGCGGTTCCGTCACCCGTTCTTCACCCGCATCCGCTCAGTCACGCAGCTTCAGGAGCCGCGCCCGCAGCTCGCGCTGGTCTCGGAACTACCGACCGGCGAGCGCCTCTCCACGATCCTCCGCGCGGTGGAGCAGGCCGGGCAGCACCCGGATCCCGGCGCCGTCGTCTGGCTGTTGCGCGAGATGTTGCCGGCGCTGAGCTCGCTCCACACCAGTGGCGTGCGCGTCGCCAGCGGGCTGATCACGCCCGAGCGGATTTTCGTTGGTCCGGACGGGCGCCTCACCCTGACGGAATATGCCCTGGGCGATGCCCTGACCACCCTGTCGTGGACCCCCGCCAAGTTGTGGGGAAGCCTGGCGATTCCGCTGCGGCCGGCCTCGGATCGCGCCGTCATCGACGAGGGGAGCGACGTCTCGCAGCTGGCGTTGGTGGCGCTGGCGCTGCTGAAGGGTCGCCTGCTGGCAGTCGACGAGTTTCCCGTGTCGCGCGCGGCGGTCGAGCAGGCCTGCGACGTGTCCTGGTCGGCGCGACCGCTGCGAGGATGGCTGACGCGCGCGCTGGTGCCCGGCGAACGGGGGTTTGCGTCGGCTGCCGAGGCGCTCGCGGCACTGGAGGCCGACATGCCCGGAGTCCTGGGCTCGTGGGCGGCCGCCTTGCTGCCGCATGGATTGCCCCCGGCCCCTGACCCCGACGGCGCGCTCCGACCTGGCGCGGCTGTCCCGCCGCTACCCTCGGGGATGGAGGGACGCTCGACGGCGCTTCTCGAGGCCGGCGATCTCTCTCGTGTGCCTTCGCCCCTGGTGAGGTTGCTCGGAACCTCGATCTCGACGCGGCGTCTCTGGCGGGTCAACGCCGTGCTGGCGTCGATCGTGTGTCTCGAAGGCGCCGCGATCCTCACGTTCCTGATGCGGGTGGGCACAGGGACAATTCTCGTGGCCCCAGTGGTCCCGGCTGCGCCCTCTGTAGCGGTGGGCTCGTCGCTCGCTCCACTCCCATCTGCGGCACCCAACGCACCCAACGCACCTAACGCACCCAACGCACCTAACGCACCCAACGCACCTAGCGCACCTGTCACACCTGTTCCCGATGCTGCCTCGATCCTGGCTGCGGCCAAGTCGAGCGGGCCCTCCGTGCGGCCTCAGGCCGAGATGTCGCCGGTCATAGGCTGGCTGCAGGTCGACGCGCCAGTTGAGGTCAAGATCTACGCAAACGGCCGCCTTCTGGGCACGGCCTCCGCCGGCCGCTATCGGCTGCCCGCCGGCCGCCACCTGATCACCCTGGCCAACGAGAAGCAGGGCATCCGGTCCAGCCAGCCTGTCGAGATCGCCGGCGGCCGCACCGTGCTCGTTGCGCTCGACCAGAACCCCGCGCCGCCCCCCGCACCAACGCCCGCGCAGTAAGCCGGATTTGTGTAGGATCAGCGGCCATGACGTCTTCTGCCTCCATCCTTGCCCTGGCGCTCGCGATGACTGCTACCGTGTCCACGACTCCACGCCCGGCGGGCGACGGCCTGCTGCTGGTGGCCAACAAGGGCGATCGCACCCTCGGAATCATCGATCCGACGGCAAGTCAGCAGGTGGCCGCGATCCCCGAGAACGGCGTCACCGGCCACGAGGTCATCGCGTCGCCCGACGGCATGACCGCGTACGTGCCGATCTACGGCGACTCCGGCGTCGGCAAGCCGGGTTCTGACGGCCGTCATCTCATCGCCGTCGACATCGCGTCACGCCGCATCACGGGCACCGTCGACTTCGGCCACGGCGTCAGGCCGCATTGCCCGATGTTCGGGCCGAAGGACGGGCTCCTCTACGTGACGACGGAGCTCGACAACTCCGTGACGGTGATCGATCCGAAGACGCTGAAGATCGTCGGGATGGTGCCGACCGGTCAGGCCGAGTCGCACATGCTGGCGATCACGCGCGACGGCACTCGCGGCTACACGGCCAACGTCGGCCCGGGCACGGTGTCGGTGCTCGACCTTGCCGCGCACAAGACGATTGCCGTGATCCCGATTGCCAACCACACGCAGCGGATCTCGCTGTCGGTCGACGACTCGATGGTGTTCACGTCCGACACCGAGCAACCGCGCCTGGCGGTCATCAACACCGCCACCAACAAGGTGGAGCGCTGGGTGACGCTGCCGGCGCCGGGTTATGGCTCGGCGCCGACGCCGGACGGCAAGTGGCTCGTGATTGCCGTCTCCTCGGCGAACAAGGTGGCCGTGATCGATCTCAAGACACTCGCCGTCGCGAAGACCATCGACGTACCCGCCGCGCCGCAGGAAGTACTCGTCCGCCCCGACGGACAGATCGCCTACGTCTCCTGCGATCAAACCGGCAAGATCGCCGCGATCAGGACGTCGGACTGGACGGTCGAGAAGCTCATCGACGCCGGCAAGGCCGCCGACGGGCTCGCCTGGGCGGCGAAGTAGCGTCGCTCTTGCTTCAGTGACGCCGTCACCTTGGAGCAGAACTGAAGTTCTGCTCCACAAGTGTCACCGCCACAAGTGTCACCGCGGCGACACCTGCTCTCCATACGTTTCACTGCGAAGACACCTGTGGCACAGGACTTTGGTCCTGTGCTCCTGCCAGTCCTGTGCTACTGCCGCTTCCTGAAGATGTCCTCCAGCACCACGCGGTCGATCTTGCCGTCCATGCGGACGCGCACGTCGTAGTTCTCCCAGTACATGAAGTTGCGCAGCGCGGTGAGGAAGGCCTGGTTGGCCTCGTGCTGCGGCGCCTTCAGCCATTTCTCGGCTTGATTCGCCGGCTCGGCGAGCAGGATGGGTTCCAGCTTCGAGACGATCGCCGGCGTTATCGGAAGCAGGTCCGCGGGATCGCTCGGGAAGAAGTGCAGCTTGTGCAGCGCGAGCAGCCGCTCGAGCTCGGCGATCGGGTCGGGCGCATCGTAGACGCGGATGTCGATGAACCGATCGTTGCCGCCGAGGTACCCGCCATCCTTGCGGACGACGAGCAGCGCGGCCGACTGCATGCCGCGCTTGTCGCCGCCGCCGGCCTGCCCGGCCTTGAGCGCGGCCACCAGCCGATCCGCGAGCGAGCCTGTCGATCGCTCGAAGGTCTCGGCCAGGTTCTTCACCGTCTGGTCCGACACCATGATGTTGGCCTGCGCGGCATAATTGCGGCCCGCGATCAGTTGCCCCTTGCCGCCCAGGATGCTTCCGGGAGCGCCGTCGGGACGGCCCACCCGCCCGCCGGACCAGTCGAACGTCGTCGTGCCGCTGAAGCTCGCCGAGTTGCCGCGTGCGTCCACCATGCCGGCCTGCCGATCCTGCAGCGACGGATCGTTGCGCGTCAGGATGCGCAGCGCCTCTTCGGCGGTCGCGCCTTCAGCCATCAGCTCGAGGCCGCGCTCGCCGTACGCGGTGTTGCTCAGGGACTGCGTCGCGACGGCGCCGACGCCGGCCTTCGCCCACGGCACGATGCCGCCGACGTTGGGGAACTTCGACTGCACCGCGACGCCGAGGTCGCTGTTCTGCGGATCCCGCGCCACGATGCTGTAGGTGTGCGCGAGCTTGTGAAAGTGCGCGGGCGGGTCAATCGGGAACGACGAGAGCCCGCACGTCAGGAGGCCTGCGGCGATCGCGGCGAGCGATCCGTTGATGGATGACATGCGCGCATTATGGCACCGGGCCTCACTCGCGCAGGATCTCCGCGAAGCCGTTCAGATCGTCGACGCGATCGCACACCGCTTTGATGGCCGCCGTGATTGGCACCGCCAGCAGCAGCCCCCAGACGCCCCACAGCCAGCCCCAGAACATCAGGCTCACGAACACGGCCACGGCGTTCATCTCGCCGGCCCGGCTCATGAGCCACGGCATCAGGAGATTGCCCTCGATTGCCGCGATGGCCAGCGCCACGCCGGCTGTCAGTGCCGCCATGTCGAGCGAGTCGAACTGGACGAAGCCCGCGATGCCCGCGGCCACCACCATGATGGTCGGGCCGACGAACGGGACCGAGAAGAACAACGCCGCGAGCAGTCCCCAGACGCCCGGTTCGTCGAGTCCGATGAACGCGAACGCGAGCCAGAACGCCAGGCCGACGACGACGCTGATGAGCACGCGGGCCCACAGAAAGCGCTCGATCTGGCGTTCGATTTCACCAAGGATTTCCACCGTGATCCGCTTCTCGGCGAGTGACGTTCCCACGATGCGCACGATCTTCCGGCGGTAGAGGTCGCCGGCCAGCAGCAGGTAGTAGACCAGGCACAGCACCGCGAACAACTGCGCGCCGAGCGCGAGCGCGCTGTTCGATCCCTGCAAGGCCCAGTCGCGCCACTTGAACGTCGGCTCCTCGACGCGCACGGCGGTAACGCCGTCGGCGGGTCGCGCCGGGGCCGCTGCGCGTTCCAGCTCGTTGGCCGCCTGTTGCATTCGTGCCATCGCGCCGGCATTCCCGGGCATGCGCGACCTCATGCCGCGTGCCAGCTCGTGAGCGACGCCGGGGAGCCGCGCGGCAAACGCCGTCGCCTCACCGCGAATCGCGTATGCGCCGCCGAGCACGCTCGCGATGAGCGCCGCCATCAGGACAGGCACCGCGAACACGCGCCGCACGTGCCAGGCCTGGAGCCGGGCCACGGCCGGTTCCAGCGCATAGCTTATGAGCAGGCTGACGACGAGAGGCACGACGACGTCCTGGGCCCACCAGAGGACGCCGACGATGAGCACGGCCGTCAGCAACCGGAGCGCAGGCAGGTTCGGTGGCAATGTCATCGCCGACGGTACAGAGCAAGGTGGGGGCCACGCGGCGGTGGTCGTGCAACTCGTGCGTGGGCCGTGGGTTCGGCGATTCAAGTGACCCGCGCGTCACCATGCCGGATCTGCACGCCCGGCGCGATTTTTCACACAAATGGGGGCCGATATAATCGCCTGGGATGCGTCGTGAGTCACCAGAAGGCCTAACCGCGGGAAAGGCCGCCTTCTCCATCCTCGGTGCGTTGAGCATCTGCCACCTGCTCAACGACATGGTCCAGTCGCTGTTGCCGGCGATTTACCCGATCCTCAAAGAGGCGTTTCAGCTCGACTTCCGCCACGTCGGCCTGATCACGTTGATCAACCAGCTGACAGCGTCGCTGCTGCAGCCGGTGATCGGCTACTACACGGATCGCCGCCCCACGCCCCAGTCGCTCGCCATCGGCATGAGCTTCACGCTGGCGGGATTGCTGCTGCTGGCGGTCGCAGGCCATTACGGCATGGTGCTCGCGGCTGCCGCCCTGATCGGGATCGGCTCCTCCGTGTTTCACCCGGAGTCGTCGCGGATCGCCCGTCTGGCATCGGGCGGGCAGCACGGGCTCGCGCAGTCGCTGTTCCAGGTCGGCGGCAACGCGGGCTCCGCGCTCGGCCCGCTCCTGGCGGCCTTCGTCGTCCTGCCGCACGGGCAGCGAAGCCTGGCGTGGTTCACCGTCGTGCCGCTCGTCGCGATCGCGATGCTCTGGCGCGTGGGCCACTGGTACAAGCGCCGCGTGCATGCCGGTCACCACACACAGCGGGGCCATGCCGCGCATCACGGGCTGACGCGACGGCAGGTGCGCGTCGCGATCGCCGTGCTGCTCGTCCTCGTCTTCTCGAAGTACATCTACCTGGCGAGCCTGAGCACCTACTACACCTTCTATCTGATCGATACGTTCCACGTCTCGGTGCGCAGCGCGCAGTTGCACCTGTTCGTCTTTCTTGGTGCCGTGGCGGCTGGCACGATCCTCGGCGGGCCGATCGGCGATCGGATCGGACGCAAGTACGTGATTTGGGGATCGATCCTGGGCGTGCTGCCGTTCACGCTCGCGCTGCCGTACGCGAACCTCTTCTTCACGGGCGTCCTGAGCGCGATCATCGGTCTGATCCTGGCCTCGGCATTCTCGGCCATCATCGTCTACGCGCAGGAGCTGGTGCCCGGCAACGTCGGCATGATCGCAGGGTTGTTCTTCGGGTTCGCCTTCGGGATCGGCGGTCTCGGCGCCGCGGGACTCGGAGTGCTGGCCGATGCCACCAGCGTGACGTTCGTCTACAAGGTGTGCGCGTTTCTGCCGGCGTTCGGCCTGCTGACCGCCCTCCTGCCCGACATCGAGCCACACGTCACGCGCGGCGCGGCCGTCGAAGTGCCCGCCACGCCGCCGTCTGAGCCGGTGTAGAATCCCCGCTCCGTCCTGGAGGGGGCCCGATGCGCGCGCGAATCGTGACAGTGGCCGTCTGGATGCTGGTCTCGCTTCACGCGCCGGGCGCCTGGGCGCAGGCGCCCGCCGGTCAATCGTCAGCCCCTTCTTCTTCAACCGCCGCGACACCGCCCCCCGCCGCCCGCGATCAGAGCCCGGTCGCGGTGCCGGAGCCCAGCGAGAAGGCGATGGCCCGCTATCGCAGTGGCATCGTCCTCTGGGTGGCCGACACCGTCTGGGGATTCGTGCTGCCGGCCCTGATTCTGTTCACGGGCGTCTCGGCGCGCATGCGGGACTGGGCGGTCCGGATCGGACGCAAGCGGTTTTTCGTCATCGCCATTTACTTCGCGATCTTCTCGGCGATCACGTACGTAATCGACCTGCCGCGCGCCTACTACGAAGAGTTCGTGCGGGAGCACGCCTACGGGCTCTCGAACCAGACCTTCACCAAGTGGATGAGCGACAGT
>Ga0065712_10068131_pt1 | contig 14223 bp, 10 predicted proteins | sample MisRhiReplicate1_FD_59099 | JGI IMG/M metagenome (GOLD analysis project Ga0065712, IMG submission 59099) | Miscanthus rhizosphere microbial communities from Kellogg Biological Station, MSU, sample Rhizosphere Soil Replicate 1: eDNA_1 v3... | ecosystem: Host-associated > Plants > Roots >...
CGGGCGAGCTGCGCGCTGATGCCGTGCCGCACCGCCCGCGGCACGAGCCGACGAACCAGCTTCATCTAGGAGCCCTAGCGCTCAGCGAGCCGGCGCTCGGCCTCGGCCCAGTCTGCAGGTGAATCAATCGACAACGAGTCCGCGGCGTCGAGAATCAGCGGCTGACACTGCTCGCCGTAAATGTTGCCCCACTTTTCGAGTGTGGTCCGCCAGCACGCATACACGGTTCCGTCCCGCGAATACGCGGGCCGTGCGTCCTGGCGTCGTGTCACACGCGCGCCTTCAGCAAGGAACGGACGCAGCACGCCGTCTTCGATCCGCATGACGTAATCCGGCGACAGATGTCGCGGCAATTCGACGACCGTCACGACCGAATCGGCCTTCGTCTCATGCAGTTTCGTCACCGCATCGCGCACGTGCGATGGACGACGCAAGGGCGACGTCGGCTGTAAGAGCACGACGACGTCGGTTGTCCAGCCGTCCGCGGCCAGCGTTTCGAGAGCATGCTGAATGACCGCCAGCATCGGCGTGTCGTCCTGCGCGAGTGAAGACGGACGCATGAACGGCACTTCGAGACCGGCGCGCTGACCCGCGTCGGCGATGTCGTCCGAGTCAGTGGACAGCACGATGCGATCGATCACGCCGGAGTCGCGAGCGGCGAGCGCCGTGTAATCGAGAAGCGTCCGGCCGGCGAGCTTGCGAACGTTCTTGCCGGGCACTCCCTTCGATCCGCCGCGGGCAGGCACGATCGCGAGGACGCGGCTCACCGGTAACAGTACCAGCCTCTCAAGCGGTCGCGTTCGACTGCGAAGCTTGGCTCGAAGTCATCACGGGCGGGGCGCGTTCTGAACGAATCGAATCTCACGAAATAAGTGGGACACGCTGGCCGCGTCGGGCAAGGCCTGTGGGACTGGCTGCGTCGGCCGGCACAAGTAGCTCACGTGAAGGTGATCGGCCGCGTAGGCCGCGCGCATCGTCTCGAACCCGGATCGTCGCAGATAGGACGTCATAGTGTCCTGCGTGAGGTAGTACGGGTGATCGATCTTGGTGGCATCCTCCACCGACCAGTTCCGCAAATACGCCGCACGGAAATCAACGACGTCAATAAACAAATACCCATTCGGTGTGAGCAACTCGCGCACGCGCTTGAGCGTCCCCGCCACATCGAGCAGATGATCGACGGTCTGGCAAATCAACACGAGGTCGAACTGTCGCCCGCCGAAGTCGTGCTCCTCGACGAGCCCAGTGATCGTTTCGAGCCCGAACGTGTGTGCTTCCTGGACCTCCAATGGCGCCGGATCAATCAAGGTACCCGAGAGCCCGAATTGCTTCGCAAAATGGCCGGCGACGACGCCGGTGGATCCGCCGATGTCGAGCATCGTCGCCAGGCCCCTTCGACTGATAAACGGCCGCACGAATTCGGCGCGGTCGTGCGCGTACTCGCGCTGCTCGGCCTGAATCGTGCGCGCGTCAATCAACCGCCCGTGAAACGCGCTCACCAGCGGACGATAGACACCGTCGTAGAAGCGACCGTATGCCGCAGCGGTCATGCGCGGATTCAGGAACACGAGACCGCAGCGGCTACAGGCGCTGGCCTGAGCCGGATAGCCATATCGATCCCGCTGCGTGATCGTCACGAGCACATTCGTGCCGCAAAGATTGCACGTCATCACGAGGTCGCGCGGCTGCGCGGCGTAGTCGTAACCGAGATCCTGGATGCGCTGGCGACGGTCGGGCGGGATGATGGTCTGCATCAATACGTCAGCCGCTTTTCAATGGTGAGTGCCGCAGTGGCCAGGCAGTCGGCGATACGGCGGCCGGCGTCGCCGTCGCCGTAGAGGTGATCGGCCTTCGGCCGTCCGCGCCTGGCATGCTCACGAATCGCGCCGGCAATGGCCGCGCGATCGTGCCCGACGTCGAGCACGTTCGCGCCGCGCTCGCGTCCCTGCTGACGCGTCCCGACATTGACGGCGGGGACGCCGAGGAACGAGCACTCGCGAATCGCGACGCTGGAATTGCCGACGATGGCGGTCGAGTGCACCAGCAACCGCAGGAAGTCCTCCGGAAACATGTTGCGGAACAGGTGCAGGTTGTCTGGCTTCTCGCGCTCGCGAAAGACGCGGATGCCCTTCGAGGTGCCGTCGGAGCCGGCATCGACGTTCGGCCAGAACCAGAGCACGGGCAGGTCGACCGACTTCACTGCATACAGGGTTTCCTCGACCTGACGTCGCGCTTCCTCGTACTCCGTTGTGACGGGATGCTGCATGACGACCAGGTAGCCCTTCGACAGATCGAACTTGTTGGGGCCGACCCCGCCGTACTTCACAAGCGGATCGAAATCGAGCGCCGGCTTTGCCGCCACTTCCGCAGCAATGTCGATCGAAGGACAGCCGGTGATCACGACCGACTCAGGCACCTCACCGAGCTTCTTGACGCGTTCGGCCGCGCCCTTGGTCGACACCAGGTGCAGGTTCGACAACTTGGTGACCGCGTGACGGACCTTCTCGTCGATCGAGCCGGTGACTTCCCCGCCCTGCACGTGCACGACGGGGATGTTCATGTACGAGGCGGCGACTGCGTTCGCCAGCGTCTCGTATCGGTCGGCGATGGTGACCACAGCGTCGGGCTTCAGGTTGTCGAACACCGTCGCTAATTCCACCAGGCCGAGGCCGGTTGACTTCGCTGACGTGACCAGGTTCTCTCCCTCGACCACCATGTAGACGCGCGCGGCAATCGGAAACCCGTCGTGCTCGATGGCCTGAATCGCGTTGCCATAGCGATCGAGCAGCGCTGACGCGGCGACCACCAATTGCAGCTCGAGATCGGGATGCTGCTGGATGGCGCGAAGTGCGGTGCGAATGCGCGAATAGCTTGGGCGCGCGGTGACGACGACGCAAATTTTTCGTGTAGGCACTATCGGTGAATGAGTTGGTCGTTCACGCTTCTGAGTGCTCGCTGCTCAGTTCGTGTTCCGGTTCGGTTCTCGGTTCGAGCTTCGAGGTTCGGTGTTCGCAAGTTTGGCGTTTCGGCGTTGCTGTTCGATCTCAAGCTGGCTCCCCGAAGCGACGCGAACCAGAACCCCGAACCCCGAACCTCGAACGCGAACCCTGAAATTGAACACGAACGGAGAAGCAAGAACCCAGAAGCGTGAACTATGATTTTCGTCAAAGGCCCTCGATATCCTCAGCAACAAGCAACTGGTCTTCAGAAACAGCCCTCGCCAGGCGCTTGCCAACAAGATCGGGCAAGCGGTCTGGCGACAAGCCGGTGCCCGGCTTCTTGACCGCGAGATCATCCGAACTCAGCACCGCGCCACGGGCCAGCGAGCGGCGGGCGACGACGCTCTTCGTGAAGAGACGCCGTAGCGGATCGGTCTCGCGCGCCGAGGCGTCCTTGTCGAGTGGATTGGCGCGCATCCGCTCGATGAAGCGAATGCCGTCCACCAACTGCCGCAGTTCGTTCGTCGTCACCGACGCGATCACGTCCGGCCCGAACATGTCGCGCGACAGCGCGACATGCAGTTCGAGAATGTCCATGCCGATGGCCACACCAGCGAGACCGGGATAGATCGTGCCTGAATGATCTGAGAGTCCCACCCAGCAGCCGTACCGTTCCCGATAGACGGGAATCAGATTCAGGCCGACTCGCTCGGGAGGACACGGATACGCGGTTGTGCACTGCAGCACACCGACCTTCGATCCGCGGTTCCTGATGCGGGCGACTGCCGCGTCGGTCTCGACGAGCGGACTCATGCCGGTCGAGAGCACCACGGGCGATCCGGTGTCGAGCACGCGGTCGAGCAGTTGCGCGTTTGGCACTTCACCTGACGCGATCTTCCAGAGCGGCTGTCCAACGCGTTGCAGGAGATCGACGGCGGCCAGCGAGAACGGCGACGACACGAACAGCACGTTGCGCTCGGCGCAGTGCGTCGCCAGGCCGCGCCACTGTTCCTCGGTGAACTCCATGCGCTTCCAGTAGTCGTAGCGCGTGGCATCCTGCCGGCTGAACTTCACCCGGAACGGCTCCGACGGCGTGCTCTCCTCAGCGGCGATGTGCGTCTGGAACTTCACCGCGTCGGCGCCGGCGGCGGCAATCGCGTCGATGAATGCGTGCGCGAGGCCGACGCTGCCGTCGTGCGACATCGCCACTTCGCCAATCACCAGGCATCGTCCGGAGCCGAGCCCGGTGAGCGCAGGGTGGACCTGTGTCATGAATGACGAACCAATAGCTTCTTGGGGTTCCAGTAGATACGTTCGACGAGCGGCACGCGCCCGGCCAGCACAAGAGCGTATATCACGGGGCGCAACAGGAGGAGCCACGCCTCCGGTGCGCGAGGACGCGGTGATGGATCACGCGCGATCTGCTCGACGGCGTCGGCAAATACCGGCGTCGCGGCACCCTTCGGCCTGACGAAGTGGTCGACGAAGCGCCGATTCGATCGCACGATCGCCCCCGACAGCGCACCGGCGAGTTGCCGCGTGTGCTCATCAAGCGAAGGCGCGCTGTTCAAAAAGCCGTGGGCGGGATCGAGCAGGTAGTGGAAGTGGAAGGTGCCTTCCTGGCTCTCGCGAAATTCCGGGAGCAGGATTGTGAACACGGGCCGATCGACGATTGCTGACTCCACGAGCGCGCTGGTGTTGAGCCCAACGACCGCCGCGGCGTGGAACATCGAGTCGAAATAGTCAGCGCGGCTCTCCGCGTCGACGGGGTTCGCGCCCCAGAGCACGACATCCTTCATGCGCGACAACTCGGCGAGGACCTCCGCCGTCCACTCGGCCGCCCGCTGCGGGTGCGGCCGGACGAGAATCGGCATGTCGCGCAGGCGCGCATCGCTCGACTGCCTGATGCTGGCGATCCATCGCAACACGAAGGCCGCTTCCGACGGGCTGCCTCTGAACAGCGCCGAACACACGTAGAGCAGGAACGAGCGGGCGCTGGTCAAACCGACGCGACGGCAGAACGCGTCGCGATCGCGTGTCGGGGTCCGATCACACCACTGATCGAAGCACTGCGCGCCGGTAACCACCACGCGCTCGGCAGGAATGCCATGGAATCGCTCGGCCTCGTCACGCTGCGTAGCATTCCACACGATGACCTTATCGGGCACAACGCGTATCAGCGCTTTGCTCGACAAGTGATCCCAGCTCCACACACAGAGCGCGCTGCGGATGCCGAGCGCGCGCGCCGCGCGCATGTAATCCAGTTGCGGCGAGCCGAGTTCGATGAGCGGCGTGATGAGCAGCACGTCGGCCTTGTGCTCGGTGATGAAGTCGTCAACGCCGATCTGTCTCGGCACGGCTCGCTCGAGCACGGCCAATATGCGCGTCAGCAGTCCACGGAATGGCAGCTTTGCCAACGCCAGCACCAGCAGCGGCGTCCGCTCGTACGCGCGCTCGCGAATCTTCGGCGTCGCCTCGTAGCGCGGATCCGAGTAGCGGAGGTAATCGAGGCCGATCCGCAGCGCGCTCGACAGTCGTCTGTAGCGGCCCCACTGGAGGATCGGCGTGAATCCGACAGTGACCTGCCCTGGATACTGGCTCGCCAGTCGATCGACCAGATCGCGGCCACCCAGCGCCTCTTCGCGATCCGCGGCGAGGTGCACTCGATGTCCGCGCTCGGCCAACGCGGCTATCACCGACTCGAAGTTCCTGAAGTAGGTGAAGTGCCGCGCGATGAACAACACATTCATACGTGATCTGCGGACGGCGCGGTCACCATCCCGCCCAGCGCACCCAGCGGATCGACCGCGCGCAGATCGGCGACGGCGAACCGCCCTGCTCCCAGGCGGTGATACGCGCGCATCGCCACCGCGACGTGCGCATGCAGCCACTTCGGATCGACGAAGAGCCCGGATGTGTCGACGCCGAGGCGCGGCGCGAGCCACGCGATGCTGCCGCACGTGCCGACAAACGCCTTCGCGCCCGCGACGATCTGCGTCTGCACGCCGAGGTTATTGCGTGGCGACATCCAGGCCCGGGCGCTGATCACGCGCCCGCGCGTCGCGAACGTGTAGTCAGCGTGATCGTCTTCGAGCACGAGACCGGTATCGAGCAAGACGACTGGCAGCCGTTCCGAGAGCGCCGCCACGGTCGCACGCAGATGCGCGCGAATCTCCGGCGTATCGGGCAGCGATCGCGCGGCGTAGAACTTCACCGCGACGTATTCCTGCGGCAGCAGTGCCGGATCGATCAATGCCGGCGCGGCCATCGTCGTGAAGCGAAGGTGCGCATCGATGAAGCCCATCGCCCGCTGGCCGGACCAGTACAGCGTGAACAGCCGGTACATCAAACCCGGATGCAACACGTCGAAGTCGTTCGTGCCGATCCGCTTGGCGACGCGATCGAGGATGTCGCGGTCCATATCGGCAGGTTCGTAGTGCTTGACGACACCGCGCGCCGCGTTGCGCTTCGCAAAATCGGCTGGATCGATCTCGTCCCAGATCTCGACGTAGCGCTCGGCGACGCCTTGATACCAGGAGCCAACTCCGCCGCGCGACACGGCCACTATGCGGCTGGGATCGATGTGGAAGGCGGTCTTCAGCCAGTGGAGGAAGGGCACCCAGTAGAGCGTCTCGAAGCCGACCTCTGAGAGCCACGGGCCAGCCACGAGCAATCGATCGCGTGAGACGATCGTCTCGATCTCGCGCTCGATGCTCCACTCGGTTCTGTAGAAGCCCCAGCGCTCCTGCAAGTGGGTTTTCCGTCGCGATGCCGACCGGAGCGGACGTCTCACCGCGCGATACGGCACCTTGATCGCATTGACGGCGTGATTGCGAGCCGCCTCGGCCAACCGTCGCCCGCCGTGCCACACCGATCGCACTTTCTTGTGCGAGACCTTGTACGACCACCGCACGCCATTCGCGAGCCAACGCGCACGCGCCACGGTTCGGCGCACCGCGAACCGAGCGAGATTCTCGGCGGTGGCGGACCAGCTCACCGCGCCGCTCCGATCGACGAGCGATCCGCTCCCGCGAACCCGAGCCGGAGCACGTCTGTCGCACGAAGATCGACTTCGGTGAACGTGCCGCAGCGGAGCGCCGAGAAGACGCGCTTCGCCACCTCGAGGTGATCGAAGCGGAACCCGCTCGCGTGTGAGTAGAACGCCAGTGTGTTGGTGCCGCAGAGCGGCGCGAGATACGAGAAGCCGCCGTAGGTGCCCACGAATCCGCGCGCACCGCGAATCACTTCGGTCTGGACCGCCAGGTTGTTCTCCGGCGTCATCAAGTGATCGATCGAATGCAGCTTGCCGCGCAGGCTCGGCGGGAAGTCATCGTGATCGTCGAAGCGCTGCGCGGTGTTCAACAACACGACGTCCACACGCGACGCCAGATCCGCGAGATAGCTCGTCACGAACTGCCGGTTCTCCGGCGTCGGCGGCAGCGCCACGTTGCCATAGAACTTGGCGGCCACGTAGTGCTCGGGGAGCTGCGCGAGAATTCCCGATGGTGGCGGTGCCGGCAGCGGGTTGAACACGGAGAACGCCTCGATGAGCGTGACGGGCGTGCGCTGCAACCAGAAGTGATCGAACAGCTGATACATCTGTGAGGGATGCAGCAGCTCGGCGCCACTGATTCCGCGTTTGGCCTGCACGCGCGCGAGAATGTCGCGATCGAACGAGGTCACCTCGATGTGCTTCTGCCGGCCGCCCTGCTCGACGATGCGCCGCTCATTGGCGACACGGAACTCGTCGGGCGTGAGGAAGGAGAAGATGTCCTCGTAGTGCGGCGTGATGTGCCGATACCACGGCGCTGCGCCACCACGCGAGACGACGATGAGCCTCTCGGGATCGAAGTTGCCGTAGGCCTTGGCCCAGGCCAGAAACGGAATCCAGTACAGCAGCTCGAAGCCGGTCTCCGACAACCAGGGTCCGAGAATAATCGGCTTGCCGCTGCGGCCGATCACGGTGACCAGCTCGCGCGTCTCCTTCGCTTCGCGGACGTCGCTGCCGGCGAGCATCTTGGCCGGATCGCGCTGGCGCCCGGCCTTCGGCGTCAATGTGGACGCCGACGGTGTGGCGACCTTGCGCCGCTTGCCGGCCGCGATGAACTGATCGGTGACGCGCTGCTTCACCGCACGCAGGATCGACAGCTTCTGCCGCTCGTAGCTCTTACGAATCCGATTCCGTGTCCGCTTGCGCCAGGGCTGCGTGCGCAGCTGGATCGACAGGATGCCTGCCATCGGGAACAGCAGCAGATACGCGAGCACCGATCCCGCGCCGGCGCTCACCGGAGCCGGCGCCGGCATCGCACCGACCTGCTCAACGGCTTCAACAAATCGCGGCGTCGCGGCCTGCGCGCGGCCGAATGGACGCACAAAGCCATTGACGAATCGCTCGGCCTTGGGGTCGCCTCCGCCGTGTCCCGCCAGCGCTGCGGCCAGCTGCGGCACGTGCTCGTCGAGACTCCGCGACACGCGCAGCACACCGCTGTGCTCGTCCAGCAGATATTGCAGGTGCAGCGTGCCTTCCTGGTTGTTCTCGGAAATCTCAGGCTCGAGGACCGTGAACACCGGCTTGCCGACAACGGCGGCTTCGATAAACGCGCTGGTGTTGATCCCAACGACCGCAGAGCTGTAGTAGAGCGAGTCGAAGTAATCCTCCTTCGCCTCCGCATCAACCGGGTGCCCACCCCAGAACGCGACATTGTGATAGCCGGTGAGATCGACCTGCTTCCATTCGTCCAGCCGCGCGGGGTGCGGTCGCACGAGGATGCCGATGTCTTTCAGGCGAGGATCGGCACTGCTGCGAACGGCCTGGATCCAGCGCTCTGTGAACGCCGGTTCGAACGTCGTGCCCCTGAACAATGACGAGCAGACATACAGGATGTACGGACGATCGGACCTGAGACCGACGCGGTCGCAGAACGCCTGGTAACCGAGCACCGGTGTCCGGTCGAACCACTGGTCGTAGCACTGCGCGCCAGTGACAACGATCCGATCCGCCGGCACGCCGTGCATCGCAGTCGCTTCGATGCGCTGTTTCTCATTCCAGAGAATGACGCGATCGGGGACCGTGCGGAGCAGCGACTTGCTCGAGAGATGATCCCAGCTCGCCACGGGCAACACCGTTCGCACGCCGAGCCGTTGTGCCGCGGCGAGATGATCGAGCTGCGGCGACCCAATGTCCACGAGCGGTGTAATCAGGAGAACGTCTGGTGCCTGCGACGAGATGAATCCTTCGATCGCGCTGGCCCCGGGAATACCGCGCTCGAGGAATCGCAGGATGCCAAGGATGCCCGAAGGACCGCCGAGCCACGAACCGAGACTCGAATTCGCCAGTCGCACGACGATGCGCGGTGCGCGATCCTCGGCTCGTTTTCGGAAATGAATCGTCTTCGCGTAGCGAGGATCGAGGAAGCGGAAGTAATCGATGCCGAGCCGGAGCCGGCGCGCAAGCTCCGACCAGGCGCCCGCATGGCGATTCGGCACGTCGGCGAGCGTGACGTTCGGATAGCGGGCCGTAATCCGCTCGACCATCTGACGGCCGCCCATCGCTTCTTCACGATCGGCGGCGAGGACGACCTGGTGGCCGTGCGCCGCCAGACCTTCGATCGCGGACTCGAAGAGCCGCAGATACGAGTAGTGCCGCGCGATGAAGAGAATCTTCAGTGCCTACACCTCGACGACAGGAGCGCCCTCGGGAAGGCCGATTCGGCGGTCGCCCACGGCGACGTCCTCCACGACCAAACGATCCGTCGCGGGGCGATAGGCCTTCGCCACGCTCACACCCGGCACCTGCGACGCGACATCGTTCCGGAGGAAGAACGCGTTGGTGCCGGTGGGATCGCACACCACCAGGCGGTAGCCCTTCCGCTGCGCCAGCTTCTCGAGCGCGGCCAGCGACGCGCCGCGATACGTTCTCGGGATGTCGTCGAGCGTGGCGTTCTTCGGAATCGTGACTGCCCGTTCCGCGCCGAGACCGGCGTTGTACTCGACGATGAGCACGCGCGGGGATACGACCGACAGCGCTTCGAGCACCCAATAGTCGTAGCTGTCGATGTCAATCGACAGGAGATCGACCTCACCTGTGAACCCGTGGTCGCTGAGTACCTGATTGATATTCTCCGGTGAGACGGCGATCGCGACGCCGATCACGCCAGAGTTGTGAGCGAAACGCGCACGCAGACTCTCAATCGCCTCGGGGACGATATCGATCATCAGACCCGACCAGCCACATTCGTAGGCGAGTAACGCGGCGTTGCCGCCGCTCCGCCCGCTACCAATCTCGACGAAGCGGCAATCGGTGACGCCAGCGTGCTCGAACAGGCCGACGATGATGCCGTCCTCCTCGTTCTGCGACCACAGCCTGAATCGCTTCGCGGACACATCGTGCGGCGGCGACATCGGAAGCCGAGACAGATGCATCGACCGCAGCACGGCATTCAGCTGTCGCGCGAACACGACTCGCCACTTCTGCTCAGACTTGACTTTGTCCGTCAGCGAGTCGAACGCATCCTGCCAGCGCTGCTGAATGCGCTCGCCCGCGCGGACCGCTTCCTGGTGGTCGCCACGCGACCAGTCGCGCGCCTCCCCGCGCCAGCGCTCGAGCGCGTCTTCCCAGCGGCGGTCCTGTGCCTTTTGCGCCTCGAGCAGCTTCTTCAGTTGCGCCGCCTGCTTGTGCTGCGCATCGGCGAGCTCGCGGACGGCTTGCGTCAGAGCCTCGAGCGACGTGTCGCGGCCGGCGGCTCCTCGAGGGCGAAGCACGCGCGCCAGGAAGGACTCAGGCATGTTGCGTGAGGAAATGAATCGTCACGGCGTTACACCTCGACCAGCGGTGTGCCTCCAGCCGGCGGGCCTGGCCGATCGGCCATCGGCATTCCTTCGAGACTCCACCGGTCGACCGGCGGACGATAGGCCTCGGCAACGGTGATTGCCGGGAGATCCGGCGCCACGCCGTCCCGCAGAAAGAACGCGTTCGTGCCAGTCGGGTCGCACACGACGAGCCGATACCCCTTGCGACGAGCGAGTTTCTCGATGGCGGCCAGCGAGGCTCCACGCAGTGGAGCCGGAATGTCGTCGAGCGCACAGTCTTTCGGGATGGTCAGCGCACGGTCAGGCCCGAGCTGGGCGTTGTACTCGACAATCAAGACGCGCGGCGACACGGCCGTCAGCGCCTCGAGCACCCAATAGTCATAGCTATCGATGTCGAGCGACAGGAGATCAATCTCTCCGGCAAAGCCGCGATCGCGCAGAAGGTCGTTGACGTTCGCCGGCGTGACCGCTGCCGCGACGCCGACCACACCCGGGTTATGGCGGAAGTTCTCCAGCAGGCTGTCGATCTTTCGCTGGTCGATCTCAATCATCAGCCCTCGCCAGCCGCATTCGTAGGCCAGCAGCGCCGAGTTGCCACCGCTGTTGCCACTGCCGATCTCGACGAAGCGCCGGTCGGTGACGCCCGCGTGCTGAAACAGGGCGAGGATGATGCCGTCCTCCTCGTTCTGGGAATAGATCCGGAAGCGCCTCGCGGTGAGATCATGCGGAGCCGGCAAAGGCATGCGCGACAACTGCAGCGCGCGCATCATCGCGTTCATCTGACGCGCGAAGATGACGTGCCATTTGCGCTCGTTCTTGTTCGAGCGCCGCAACGACCCGACCACCTCCTGCCAGCGCGTCTGGACGCGCTCCTGCGCATGCAGCGTCTCGTCATGCCTGCGGCGTGAGGTGTCGAGCACACTCTTCTGCCAGCGATCGAGCGCCTTCTCCCAGCGGCGATCCTGGGCCTGTTGCGCCTCGAGCAGCTTCTTCAGCTGCACGGCCTGCTGGCGCTGAGCCTCGGCGAGTTCACGGACCGCCGTGGTCAGCATCTCAATCGATCGATCCCGGCGTCCAATTCCAGCGCGGCGCAGCGCGCGACGAACCAACGAATCAGGCATGCAGGTCCTGCGCGGCGCCGAGCGCCGTGCGCACCAGCGCGGCGTCTTTCACGTCGAGCGTCACCAGCGATCCGCCGTTCACCTCGCGAATCATCCGTTCGGCGATCTCGCGGTGCACAGCATAGAAGGCGTCGCGCTCCGAATAGAACGCAATCGCCGGGACACCACACAGCGGCGCCAGGTAGGAATACCCGCCGTACGTGCCTACGAACGCCTGCGCCTTGGCGATGACGGCGGTCTGGATATCCAGGTTGCGCTCCGGCGTCATCAGATCGTCGATCGTATGAATGCGGCTCTCTCGCCCCGGCGAATAGTCCTGATGATCGTCGACGCGAATGCCGGTGTTGAGCAGCACCACGTCGGTCGTGGCCGCGAGCGACCGCACGGTCGATTCCACGAACGCGCGGTTCTCGGCGGTATCGGGGAAGCACGAGCTGAAATAGAAGCGGACGGCGATGTACGACGAAGGCAGTCGGCCGGCGAGCCCGGCAACTGTCGGAGCAGTGATGGGGTGATAGCGCGAATAGTCGTCCACGCGCCGCACGGTCAACTGCTCCTTCCAGAACGGCAGGAACAGCTTGTACATCAGGCCGGGATGCAGCAGGAACGGCCGGCCGAGATTCGAGTCACGAATGATCGTCCGCACCATCTGCCGATCGAACAGTCCGATCGTCCGCTGCTTCTTGGCCTGCTCGGTCTGGTCGCGGAATTCGCCGGGCGTGACGTGCGACAGCAGGTCCACATACCGGCTGCCGATGTGCGAATACCATGACGCCGGCCCGCCTCGTGACACGACAACGACCCGGTCAGGCGAGACCGAGGCCTGCTTGAGCGCCCACGCGACGAACGGAATCCAGTAGAGCAGCTCGAAGCCGACTTCTCCGGACCAGGGACCGACGAGGACGGTCCGGTTCTCCTGCGCCAACGTGGCAATGCGCCGCGCGATTCGCCGTTCTTCTTCGCGTCGCTCCTCCTGCCACTTCGCAAACATCAAGCCTTGCGAAATCATCTGGCGCTGCCGCGCCGACGCGTAGCGCAAATCCACCATGTCGCGATGGAGCGCGCGCAGATCGCGATCCTGAGCGAGGCCTTCCAGCCGCTTCGACAAGCCCCTGATCTGCTTGCTCACACGTTCGAGCTGCTCCCGCTCCGACGAGGCACCTGCAGTGACCGCGCGCGAGATCTTCTGCAACGTGGCCTTCTCTTCCACGTGCTGCGGGTGCACGACGCGGTGCAGCGCGCGGCCCACGACATCCAGCGCTCGCCCGAACACGCTCATCGCGACGGCGCCTTCCCTCGACCGCGCAGGCCGAGCCGATGGGTCAGCATGAGCACCTCATAGACGACGCGGCGGCCGAATCGACGCGTCTTTCCCCAGGCGACACGGCTGCCGACGAGGAGGTTGTAGACGGCGTGATGCCAGTAGTGCTTCGTGAGCTTCTTGGTCCAGATGACGTTGTCGTACCCGCGAACGACCGCGTGCGACGTCTCCGTCTTGCGGAAGTGCTTCCATCCATACGTGAGCGCATAGCGCAGCAGCATGCCGCGCCACGCGTTGCGCGAGATCGGGAGCGGCGGCGGCTCCGGCACCGCGTATTCGTTCCACAAGAGAATCGAGTGTTGCAGCCACGGTGGTGAGTGGAACCACTTCGGCTCGTCTCCGGGCAGCACGAGTGTGTGACGTTGCCGGTCGACACTCGCCGCACCAGAGTCGCGGCGGAACCAGAGCGCTTCGGGCACTTGTCGCACACCGCCGTACAGCATCAGCTCGGCGATGAGCAGCCGATCGGGCCGCAGCACACGGCGGAAGATGCCGGCCTTGTCGAGCGCACGGACACGCATCAGGCCGTACACCATGTCGCCGGCAGCGACTGCGGCATGACACATGTGCCGCCACCGTGCACGCAGGCCGGCGCATCCGACTGTGTCGAAGAGCCGCGGCCCTTTGTCGAGCTCGATGCCAGTCGGACCGATGCGCCGCGTAATCGGATACGCGAGGACGGCATCGGGATCCGCGTCGAGCTCACCGAGCAGACGCTCGAGCCAACGTGGATGCCAACGATCGTGATCGCTGACCCACGCGAAGTACTCGGCAGTCGGGCATTCGCGCATCGCGATCTGCACGACGTCGCGCCAGGTGGCGATCATCGCTTGCCGGCTGTCGTGTTTGAAGTACTTGATGCGCGCGTCGCGCGACACATACGCGCGCGCAACAAACTCAGTCTCATCCGCCGAGGCATCGTCGAGCAGAATGAGCGTGAAGTCGCTGTGCGTTTGCGCGATCAGTGACTCGATCGCTTCGGGCAGATGACGCGCGTTGTTGTAGAGCGTCATGCCCAGCACAACGCCGCCAC
>Ga0065712_10001732_pt1 | contig 14217 bp, 5 predicted proteins | sample MisRhiReplicate1_FD_59099 | JGI IMG/M metagenome (GOLD analysis project Ga0065712, IMG submission 59099) | Miscanthus rhizosphere microbial communities from Kellogg Biological Station, MSU, sample Rhizosphere Soil Replicate 1: eDNA_1 v3... | ecosystem: Host-associated > Plants > Roots >...
CTCTGGCTGTCATACGACGTGCCCGTGATTTGAGGGGAACTCGCGAGACAAACTCGCGAGTTCCCGCAGTCCTGCACTGGTTCTGCTGCGCGGACCACGCCACATATCAGACGTTTACAGCCTGAGACTACTGGTTATGTAGCCGGCGGAGAAAATTACCTTAAAAAAGTGTTGACTTTCCGTGGCGCGGCGAAGTAGAAAGGTTGTCCGCTCCAAATGTAATTTCGCAATTCAAGAACCAAGTCAAAAGAACAACACCAAATGAAAAAACAAATCAATCCAACCCTCAAAGCGCATCTTATACGAGGCGCATTTTACCTCATTCTGCTTGTGGCTGTGTGCGCAATTCCATTCGCGCTGGCGCAGAACCGCAGCCGCGCGACTGCCAAGCAAAGCGCGGCCAAGGCAGCAAACCAAATTGTGAATCGCCCAACGTTGGGTTTCAAGCCTACGTCGCAGCTCCCCAACGACGCCATTCGGGTTCCAGCCGCTTCGCCATTGGTTGCGCCGGCGAGTGCCTTTCGGGCTCCGGCAGCAAAGCTGCCGAATGCTAAAGGCAGAAATGGAATATTGGGAAAATTACTGGCTCATACTCCTCTATTCACATATATGATCGACGACGGCACGGCTGAAGACTCAATCGGCCTGACAAGTGGCGGCAGCTTTGTTGCGGTAAACTCGTTTCCAGTAAGCGGAGGCAATAATGTCATTACATCGATTTCAATCGCCTGGGGCACTCCGGCCTTTCCCGATCCTACTTTGAATGGTCTGCCTTACACGGTGGGATTGTGGAGCGATCCAAATGGCGACGGCTCGCCTACTGACGCGGTGTTATTGGCGATGGCTCCCGGTGTAATCTCGGCGGCGGGCACGGACACATTTATAACCACTACCATTCCTCCGACGATGGTAACGACGACAAATTTCTTTGTCGGGTTCCTGATAACGCACACCGCTGGTCAATTTCCAGCCGCCTTTGATGAAGATGCACCGACGCTTCCCAATCGTTCCTGGGTCGCGCAGACCTCGAACATCAATGATCTGAGTGGATCTATCACAATCGAATCGGCTGGTTTGGTTGGCAATTGGCTCATTCGCGCCGATGGCAACACAGGAGGTCCAACACCAACCGGCACACCAAGCCCGACGCCGACGGCCACAATTAACCCGTGCGCCACCTATAACACGACTACTGGGACGGGCACAATCACGCCTGGCACCACCGATACCGGCAATCATTGCGATGATTGCGCGACCGCTATTACCTTTCCGTTCCCGGTCAGCGTTTACGGACAGACCGTTAACACTGCGAACGTAAGCTCTAACGGCAGTTTAGATATTACAGGCACGCAGGCACCCTTCACCCATGGCTGTGTGGTGTTGCCGAGTGCGAATTGGAGCAGGGCCATTCTACCCTATCAGGATGACCTGCGGACCGATGCTAATCCAGGATGTTCCGGTTTTCCTGGTGGAAATTGTGGCGTTTTCACGTCAGTCACTGGCACGGCGCCTAACCGGCAGTTTAATATCGAGTGGCGCGCGGTGCACTTCGCCGACACTACTGCGGCTGCAAACTTTGAAGTGGTGTTACATGAGAGCGTAACAAGCTTTGACGTCATCTATGGCGCAACGTCGGACAGTGGCCTTGATGAGACCAGCGGAGTGCAAGCAGGTCCCGCGGGTCCGGCTACAACCTTCTCGTGCGGCACGGCTACGCTCACCAGTGGCTTAAAAGTCACTTACAACTGCGCTGCAGGCGCACAATCGCCGACGCCAACGCCAACGGCGACAGGTTCACCCACACCCAGTGGCTGCATGATCACGGGGAGCCTTGACCCGAGCGATCCTACACAAACTGATCGGCTCTTCCGCAGCGGTATTCCGCAAACCTGTCCGCCGAGCACCACGTGTGCGACTTTTGGTGATCCAACGCCGAGGCACTACGATTCGTACACGTTCACCAACACTACCGGCGCCACTCAATGCGTGACGGTTAGTACGGATACGGCATGTACAGGCACGAACTTCATCTTCATCGGCGCTTACCTGGGCAGCTTTGATCCAAACAACATCTGCACTAACTGGATCGGAGATTCAGGTAGCAGCCCGGATGTTGGGGTGCCAGCCACATTCTCGTTCAACGTCGACAACGGGCAGACCTTTGTTGTGGTGGTAAGCGAAGTGACTCCGAACGCGGGGTGCCCGGCCTATACTGTCACGGTATCGCCGGAGACAATTTGCGGCGGAGGCGGAACACCGACACCGACCGCAACAGCGTCGCCGACGTGCACGCCAGGAGGTAATGGGCCGTGGATGACAGCCAGTCCATACCCGACGACCATCGTGCGTTATGGATTCGCCCAGACCGCCACACACTTTTATGTGTTCGGCGGTGTGGATAACGGCACCGTCACGAACGCCGTCAATCGCATGAATCTTGCGACCGGAGTGTGGGAGTCGCGCGCGCCGATGCCATTTACCGGTGAAGCGCCTACTTGTGCACTGATGGAATCCACAGGCATCGTGTATTGCGCGGACGGAAACGACGTCAACGCCTTTGCAGCCTACGATACTGCCAGCAACACATGGACTCCGTTGGCTGGTACGCCCAATGCGGAAGACTATGGCTCCGCATCCGGCGCGTTCAATGGCAAGGTGTTCTTGGCGGGGGGCACAAACAACTTCACCAACTCGGTGTGGGTATATGACGTAGCAAGCAATACGTGGTCGGCCGGGACATCAGCACCAGACGGCTTCCTGCTCGCAGGATATCGGCAGGTAGGTCAATACCTGTACGTAGTTGGCGGCTGGACTGGTGGTGCGCCTACGGGATTAACGACCACGCGGCGTCTGAACATGAGTTCTGCGCCCGGGGTATGGGAAAGTGGTCCGGCGTTCCCCACGGGCAGATCCGATTTCGGTCTTGCCTATGACGCGGGAACCGACACGTTGTATGCTTTGGGCGGAGACACCCAGGGCGGTGGTTTCTTCGACTCCACTAATGAGGTGGACGAGCTACCGTTGGGAAGCTGGCCATCTGGAACCTGGGCGATGTCGCCACCCAACCTGCCGGCGCCTAACCGCCAGGCGAATCAGGCCGGGTTCTACGGAAACGGGGACATCTGGAGTGTAGGCGGCCTTAACGGATCAACCTTCCAATTCCTTCCTGACGTAATACATCGCAGCGATGGCGGTTGCGGTGGTGCCAGCCCGACACCAACAGCTACGTTTACGCCCACGGCTACTGCAACAGCTACGCATACACCGACAGCTACAGCTACGGCTACTGCAACAGCTACGCATACACCGACAGCTACAGCTACAGCTACAGCAACTGCGACTGCGACTGCGACTGTGAGCGTGTCGCCAAGGCCTTCGCCGACGCCGAGGCCGCGACCCACACCGCCTCCACGCCCATAAGCTCCAGCGTTTAGTTGGTTAGATTCGGGAACTCGCGAGCGAAAGCTCGCGAGTTTCTGTTTATGGGTGGAACGAAGAAACATCCACGTTCCTCACACAGCGCAGTCAATGCCGCGTCCAGAAGGTCCCACGGATCAGCGTCGCCGGAAAAGGTTTGACAACACGCCGCGCTTTACGGTAAAAACGAGGCTCGGTTTCGTTCATAACCAGCTAATTCAANCCACCGGTAATCAATGATCACAAATCAACCTCGGACTTCCATGTTNACGCCATCGCGCTATCGACGTNTTTTTTCTTTGCTACTTCTATTCGCAGCTCTCGTAACTATTNTGGGAGCTATCGTTTTCTCGAAGCAAGCGGCGGTAGCTGCACCCGCTCGCATCGCCCGACCGCTTCAATCAAGTAAGATCGCGCCGTGGGTGATGCAGCACACTAGCAATGGTCAGCAATCGGAATTTTTCGTCGTACTGGCTGACCAGGCCGACCTGAGCGCGGCCGCTAACTTGGAGACGAAAACCGAAAAGGGCCGGTTCGTATTCCAGACGCTTTTTAACAAGGCACAGACGACTCAGGGGCCAATCCTGCAATGGCTGCGTGAACGCGGGCTTGAGCACCATTCCTTCTACATCGTTAACGCAATCCTGGTGAAAGGAACCCGCGATATCGCTGAAGCATTAGCCGCGCGTCCCGACGTCGCGCGGGTGGAAGGTAATCCGCGCATCGACAATCACCTTCCTAAACCGGACTCTTTTGTGGACATCCCCGCAAGTTTGCAGCGGCCGGACACGATTGAACCCGGGATCAATTACACGCACGCGCCACAGGTGTGGGCGCTCGGATTTACCGGCCAGAATATTGTCGTAGCGAGCGCCGATACGGGTGTGCGCTGGACCCATAACGCCCTGAAGCCGCACTACCGCGGGTGGGACGGCCAAAATGCCGATCATGATTACAACTGGCACGATTCCATTCATGACAGTGTCGGTAATGTTTGCGGAAACGATTCGCCGTTCCCATGCGACGACCAGGCCCATGGCTCGCACACCACGGGAACGATGATCGGTGATGACGGGCAGGGTAACCAGATCGGCATGGCGCCCGGCGCAAAGTGGATCGGTTGCCGGAACATGGATGCAAACAACGGCACGCCAGCCAGGTACATCGAGTGCATGCAATGGTTCCTTGCTCCAACGCGAATCAACGGCTCCGATCCCGACCCCACCAAGGCCCCCGACATCACGAACAACTCCTGGGAGTGCCCGGCTTCAGAAGGATGTTCGGCGAACACGTTGCAGGCTGCTGTCGAAGCACAAGCCGCTGCTGGTATTATGATGGTGTCCGCCGCACAAAACTCGGGGCCGAATTGCTCCACTGTCCAAAATCCACCAGGACTTTACGAAGCAACTTACACGGCCGGAGCTTTGACTACCGGCAGTGATACGATCGCTTCTTTTAGTAGCCGTGGTCCAGTAACATCTGACGGAAGTAACCGAATTAAGCCTGACATCTCCGCTCCCGGCACAGGCACGCGTTCTTCCACAAACGCCAGCGACAGTTCTTATGCGAATTTTAGCGGCACGTCCATGGCCACGCCTCACATCGCCGGTGCCATAGCCTTGCTCTGGTCGGCAATTCCCAGTCTGCGACACCAACTTACCTCGAGCCGGGATGCCTTGAACAATTCGGCTGTTCACATCGCTTCAACTCAATGTGGCGATGCGGGCCCGCCAAACAACGTGTACGGTTGGGGCCGAGTCGATATTTTCGCCGCGGTGGCAGGAGGAGGGACACCGACGCCAACGCCCACTGCCACTCCGACCGCGACCGCCACGGCGACACCGAGCCCCACTGTCACAGCATCGCCATCGCCAACGGCCACGGTGAGACCGACGCCAACACCCAGGGTGGNGCCATCGGTAAGACCGCGCCCAACGCCTGTCCCTCGGCCGTAGAATTGCCCTAGACGCAAATTTCTTACAACGGCCAACGAGTCGGTAAGCTGTTCCACTCAGAGAGCGGCGAAGCGAATGCCACGCTGCATTCCTTCAGCTGATGTCCCGGTCGTCTTCCACTTGGACTGTGAGTAAAAGCGGATTCGCACTAAGCGCGTCAAAATAGTGTTGACTGTTTTCAGCCATTCAGCTAGAAGGGCGGTTCTACTCTTGGAATCGAGGGAATAATATCAGGGGCAGTAAGCAAACCCGTGTCATTACCCCCTCGGGCCATTTTAACCACAACCATTATTATCCTATGAAAAACAAGTCTGCGTTCGAATCTGTCCGCCGTAACCTTCGCCAAGGCGGGTTCTTCAGACTCCGGGTTTTGTCTGGCGTCGTGCTCTGTTTCGCTGGAGTGACGCTTATGTTTGCGCTGGGCAAAGCCTCAGCACAACCGCGGACACGGGCAGTCCAAACTAAAATGCTAACGGGCGTAGCTGCGGCGAATAAGATCGCGCCGTGGGTGATGGAACACACCGCTAATGGCCAGGAAGCCGAATTTTTCGTTGTGCTTGCGGACCAAGCCGACCTTAGCCCGGCGGCGAATCTTCCGACCAAGGCTGAGAAGGGGCGATTTGTATATCAGGCTCTGCACAACAAGGCCCAAACAACCCAAGGTCCGATTTTGCAATGGGTACGTGATCGTGGGCTCGAGCATCAATCGTTCTATATAGTTAACGCGATTTTAGTGAAGGGAACCTTGCAGGTAGCTGAAGCGTTAGCCGCCCGGCCTGACGTGGCGCGGGTAGAAGGTAATCCCCACATCCAAAACCAGCTTCCCCAACCAGGGCCTTCCGTCGATTCGCCTCGATATGTTCAGGTTCCGGACACGATTGAGCCGGGCATCAATTACACGCACGCGCCTCAAGTGTGGGCATTGGGATTCACCGGGCAGAACATCGTTATTGCCAGTGCCGATACTGGCGTTCGCTGGACGCACAATGCGCTAAAGCCTCACTACCGCGGCTGGGACGGAATGGTCGCCGATCACGATTACAATTGGCACGACTCCATTCATGACAGCTCTGGAAACCCTTGCGGCAATGATTCACCATTCCCTTGTGATGATTTCTTTCACGGCTCCCATACCACAGGCACCGCGATCGGCGATGACGGCGCTGGCAACCAAATCGGAATGGCCCCAGGCGCGAAATGGATTGGTTGCCGTAACATGGATGTCGGCAATGGCACACCGGCTAGATACATAGAGTGCATGGAGTTCTTTCTGGCCCCCTACCCAATTGGCGGCGGCCAGGGCGACCCCACCAAGGCACCCGACGTAACCATTAACTCGTGGGGGTGTCCTGCTTCGGAAGGCTGCTCGGCGAACACATTGCAAGCTGCTGTGGAAGCTCAAGCCGCTGCCGGCATTATGATGGTAGTCGCCGCGGGTAACTCGGGCCCTGGCTGTTCAACAGTCTCAGATCCCCCCTCTTTTTATGCAGCATCTTATACCGTCGGCGCATTAACTACCGGCACCGATACGATTGCTGGGTTTAGCAGCCGCGGGCCGGTCACTGCCGATGGAAGCAACCGCATCAAGCCAGACATCGCTGCTCCGGGCACCAACACGCGCTCGTGCTCCAACACGGGCGATAGCGCATATACCACTGCCAGCGGCACGTCCATGGCCACTCCGCATATTTCCGGCGCGATGGCGCTGTTGTGGTCGGCGGTTCCTGGTTTGCGACATCAGATTACCAACAGCCGTAACGCTTTGAATAACTCAGCAGTGTTTATCACTTCGACGCTATGTGGCACCGCAGGTCCCCCAAACAACGTATATGGATGGGGCCGGGTCGACATACTTGCGGCTGTGACCGGAGGATCCCCTTCGCCAACACCTACAGCTACTGCTACTGCTACAGCGACTGCGACGGCCACAGCGACGGCAACGGCAACGGCAACCTCAAGCCCTTCAGCAACCGCAACCGCTACAGCGACGCCAATCGGTAGTGCTACGCCTACAGCTACAGCTACTGGCTCAACTACACCGAGGCCTACTCCTACTCCTAGAGTTCATCCGTCTATTCGGCCTCGTCCGACACCGCAGCCGAGACCGTAGCAATCTTCGCCAGGGCAACATTTCGCGATCGGCGGTGGCTGATGACGATCAGTCCTCACCGCTTTCGCATTGTTGGGCGCTGCCGCATTGCGCCGCTATCTAGTTTTCACCATGCCCGGTCTTGCGTGAGCGTGTCCAGCCACACGAATGAGTCAAAATTGTGTTGACACGTTTCCCCGCGTTCAAGTAGAAAGGGCATTCCACTGTAGGGAAATCAAAGTGCCCGTTAATGCGTCGTTTGGCGTTTCAACAAAGGCATTACTTACCCCAAACTCCATCCAATGAAAAAGAAATCCACGTCCCAATCCGCATTTTTCAAACTCCGCGTCGTAATCGGCGTTTTGCTTTGTTTCGGAGCGATTACGCTCGTTCTGTTTGCGCAGCCCCGAACACCCTCTGGGCAATCAGGTCCGTCAGCTGACCCACAACCAGTTGTTCGTGCGCAATACCTGGGCGTCATGCCAGTAATGAAGTTCGATATCTCGCCACCGTTGCGCAGCATCAAGCCGCTACCGTGGAAGGAATGCACACTGCGCGAAAACGAAGAGGAGGGGCCGATGCTCGCTGCTCCGCTTGGTCCGGTTGTGCCCGATACCGCTGTGCAGCGTGTGATGGGCAAGATTGGCATTCCGGTGCCGATCATTTCATTCGATGGGAACAGCAACCTCTGCGGCTGCTCTCCGCCAGACCCCAATGCCGCGGTTGGCCCGAATCATGTTGTCACGATGGCCAACCTTCATTTTCAAATCTTTAACAAGTCTGGGCAATCGCTCTTCGGTCCAGCAGCGAATAACACACTGTGGAGTGGATTTGGCGGCCCTTGCCAAACCCAAAATGCCGGCGATCCAGTCATCCTCTATGATCAACTAGCCGATCGGTGGCTGCTCACACAGTTCACTGCGGGCAGCGCGCCCTTCTTCGAATGCGTTGCGCTTTCACAGACTAACGATCCAACTGGAAGCTACTATCGTTGGGCCATAGCAACCGGGCCCTCCGGTAACAATTTTCCGGATTATCCGAAAGCTGGGATGTGGCCAGATGCATATTATTTCAGCACTCGGGAGTTTGCAGGCGGCACCGGCGGGCCGTTTGCGGGCGTTGGCGCGTATGCGCTTGATCGCGTTCAGGCTTTAGCTGGTAACCCCAATCCGACAATGGTTGGGTTTCTGCAGCCACCAAGCCCGGCATATATAGTAGGAGACGGTTTGTTGCCGAGCGATCTTGATGGCCAGGCGACGCCGCCGCCCGGAAGCCCAAACTATTTTATAGGTTCGCAGGATAACAATGCCGGCGCACCACAGGATGCGTTGAACATTTACAAGTTCCATTACGATCCGATGACTCCCGGAAATTCAACTTTCATGTTGACTAACACGGTGCCTACCGATCCTTTCAACTCGATCTTCGCTCCATGCGGTGGCGGACGTAATTGTATTCCGCAGCCAGGTACCACCAATCGAATCGATTTTTTGCAACGACAGCGGCCGCTGTTTCGGCTTGCCTATCGCAACTTTGGCACGCATGAGTCGCTGGTGACGAACCAGTCGGTGTCGGCCGGCACAGGACCAAACGGCGCCGTGGCAGGCATTCGCTGGTACGAACTGCGCAGTCCCAATAGCAGCCCGGTCATTTTTCAGCAGGGCACTTATGCCCCTGGGCTTACGGATGGGATTCATCGCTGGATGGGAAGCATCGCCATGAATTCACTCGGAGACATTGCCTTGGGCTTCAGCGCTTCCAATGACCCGAATCCATCAGTATTCCCCAGTTTGTTTTATACGGGCCGGCACGCGGGTGATACGCCCGGCCAGATGACGCTTGGCGAAGGGTCCATCATCAACGGAACTGGTTCGCAGACGGGCAGCCAGCGTTGGGGCGATTATTCGGCAATTGATGTCGATCCGACTGATGACACGACTTTCTGGTACGTCAATGAGTACGTGCCCACCACCAGCTCCGTCGGATGGCGTCTGCGCATCGGCGCGTTTAATCTGGCCGGCGGAGGAAGCCCGACGCCAACACCAACGGCCTCTCCAAGTTCAACTCCTACGCCGACGCCAACTGCTACGCCTTCGGGCTGTCAATACACCTTTACGACAGGCACGGACATGATCGTTCCGGGAACAACCGATACAGGTAACCATACCGATGACGGCGATACCTTCGTCGCATTGCCGTTCTCCTTCTCGTTGTACGATCAGACCTATAATGGTGTGAACGTTAGTTCCAATGGACGCCTCGATTTCGTCTGTGTTAACGAGCCAGGCGGCTACATGGCTGCTTGTCTGCCGCCTCCGCCCAATCTATGTCCCTTTGACTACACCATTTTTGCCTGGTCCGACTTTAACACCGGCGTAGTAGGCGAGGGTTGTGCAAACTTTGCCAGCGGCTGCGGTGTCTTTACTTCCGTGTCAGGCACCGCGCCCAATCGCATCTTTAACATCGAATGGCGCACCGTGTATTTCGCCGATCACAATCAAACGGCGAATTTCGAGATTAGGCTGTATGAGAATAATCCGAACAAGCGATTTGACATCATCTTTGGCACTATCCAGCCGGGTAGTGACCAACTGTATGTTTCGGGCGTTCAGGGGGCCGGCGGCGCGTTTACGCAGGATTTCTGCGGTCCGAACCCACCGGTGCCTGGCTCGCGTACCTACACCTGCGCGGGCGGCGGAACACCGACTCCGACACCTACTGCTACGGCGACAGCTACTGCTACAGCTACGGCGAGTGCTACAGCGACGGCCACAGCAACAGCAACAGCTACGGCTACAGCCACCATCACGCCTGTAGTTACACCAACGCCCAGATCGACGCCTTCGCCAAGGCCTCGTGGAACTCCGCCACCGCGGCCTTAGCGGGATAGGAACAATTTTGTAGGGGAAGCTGTCAGCTTCCCCTACAGATAATTTCTGTCGTCGACATGGAGCGTTTAGTAGAAAAAATATGAAAACAATCCTTTCAGCCATTAGCTCCCATCCCCTGCAGTTTCGCGCAATGATGACGACGCGCTCTCAGTTGTCCGCTGCGATTCTCATCTCGTTAGCAACACTTGCCACCGCTTCGGGCCAGGCGCCCTTATGGAGCCCGCACGTCGTCAGACCTGTGGAAAAATATGACAATCCGCCTGCGCTTATTTATCGGCTAGACACGTCACCGCGAATGATCTCGCCGCACGGCGTTTTCACCAGCTATCAGGTCAACGTTGATGCGAACGGCAATAACATCGTTGGCGATGCCGCTAACGAATGCTCGATCTCAGTTGATCCAACAAACGGCAACAAGATGGTCATCGGCTGGAGACAATTCAATAATGTAACATCCAACTTCCGCCAGGGTGGGTGGGGCTACACAACTGATGCCGGCCTTCACTGGACCTTTCCCGGCGTCTTGGAAAATAACGTCTTTCGCAGCGATCCTGTAACCGGCTCGAATGAGACAGGGACTTTTTTTTATCTGAGCCTCCTTGAGTCATTTTGTGAAAACATGTACCAGTCAACGAACGGCGGCCAATCCTGGACAGAACTTCAGCCCGATGGTCAAGCCGATGGCGGCGATAAGCAATGGTTCACGATTGATAAGACTAACGGGCCAGGGCATGGGTTCCAATATCAGTCGAGCGACGGCATTAACTGCAGCGGCAACGGCGTCCAATTCCAACGATCGACCGACGGCGGGGTTACCTGGCAGGCTCCAATCATTATTCCGAGTGGGCCTACGGACGGGACGCTCGACGTGGATACGAACGGAAATCTGTTTATCGGCGGAGAAGGCAACACCTTTTCCTGTGTTCGCTCGAGCAATGCCCAGATCGGAGGCCAGACACCGACTTTTGACCGGGTAACCCAAAACATCAATATGGGCGGCGACCTGAATGGTGGCGGGATAAACCCTGCGGGTCTAGATGGAATGTTGTTCCTGGCGATCGATCGCTCGGGCGGCGCGACGAACAACAACATTTATATGCTGGCGAGTGTACTGCCGCCGGGCCGAAGCACAACCGATGTAATGTTTGTTCGCAGCACCGACGGCGGACTAACCTTCAGCGCGCCACACCGGATCAATGACGACGGCCTTACCAATAAATGGCACTGGTTCGGCACATTCTCCGTAGCGCCGAATGGGCGCTTGGACGCTGTATGGTACGACTCACGCAACGCCGCGAATAACACCGATTCGCAGCTATTTTATTCGTGGAGCACTGACGCTGGGGTCACGTGGTCGCCTAATGTGTCAGTAAGCAACGCGTTTATTCCATCCGAGGGTTATCCCAACCAGAACAAGATTGGCGATTACATCACCATTGTTTCGGACAATACCGGCGGCAACGTTGCGTATTCCGCTACTTTTAATTTCAACCCAAACCGCAGCCAACACGAAGAAGACATCTACTATGTGCGAGTATCGCCGTCAGGCGGGTCTACTCCGACTCCAACACCTACCGCGTCGCCCAGCCCAACAGCAACGGCGACAGCTTCGCCGACACCTACCTTGACTCCTACTGTTACGCCGACAGCTACAGCCACTTTTACCCCCACTGCAACAGCAACCGGAACGGCTACAGCTACGGCGACACCGACTGCAACAGCTACCGCCACGCCTAGCTCTACCCTGACACCTACGCCCACGGCGACAGCAACAGCTACGATTACTCCCAGACCGACACCAACGCCAAGAGCTCAGGCAACACCCAGACCTCGTCCCACGCCCCCGCCGAGGCCTTGATTCCTCTCCAAGACGGAGCCTATACAGTTCATGGTGGATCGGCTTCTTTGAAGACGATGCCTGGGGAGCCGGCGCGCCTTCGCGCCGCCGATCAACGGCCCGAGGGGGGGCCGTCTCCATTCTCAATGCGTTGAGGATAACACGTTCCACCTGCTGAGACCCAGGAAAGCTGAGTTCCGTTTCGTCGCCAAACGCTGACAGAATATTGTCGACAAGCTTAGGGTCCGCGATTAAGGGAAGCGGGGCGATTCGGCAGGTCGAGATTTATGAATGATAGATCGCGACCGCTTTAATCGTTCAAGGCTTCACACTTCAATCATCCAATGAAATTATCCATAGCTTCACATGCCCGCCTTCTACCTCTTCTGTTCCTCTTAATTACCTTGCCTGGAGCGATCGCCCAGTTCGCGCCTGTCCGCATGACGCCGTTAAACGAGCCACTGGAGAGGTATGACGACCCGCCGGCGCCTCCGAGGAAAATGGATACCTCGCCGCGAATGATCTCGCCGTATGCCGGCTTCATCAGCTACCAGGTGAACGTCGATGCGAATGGCAATAACATCGTAGGTGATGCAGCCAACGAGTGTGCTATTTCAATTGACCCCACAAACGGCAGCAGGATGACAATCGCCTGGAGGCAGTTTAACGATGTTACCTCTAACTTTCGCCAGGGTGGCTGGGGTTATACAACCGACGCCGGCATGACCTGGACGTTTCCGGGTGTGCTGCAAAACAATGTCTTCCGTAGCGATCCGGTGACTCAATCCGATGAGGCAGGTCAATTTTTTTATCTCAGCCTTCAATCGAACGCGCAACAGTCGTTTTTCTGCGACGACCTTTGGCGCTCCACCAACGGAGGTCAAACCTGGACGGAACAGTCGCCCGACAGAAGCGCAGGCGGCGATAAGGAATGGCTTACGATCGATAGGACTAACGGACCGGGGCACGGGTTCCAATACCAAATCAACGATAGCGCTAACTGCGCTTTCACCAGCGCGGCATTTCAACGCTCCACAAACGGCGGCATGACCTGGCAAAGCCCGGTGGTTCTTCCGAACTCACCCATATACGGGACCCTTGATGTAGACACCAACGGCAACGTTTTTGTCGGTGGTTGGACCGGAGGCACAGGATTTCGCTGCTTGCGCTCAAGCAACGCACAGATCGCGGGCCAGACGCCCTCTTTTGACCGAAACACCGCTGTTAACCTTGGTGGCGGCTTGCTATATCCTGGCGCGATTAATCCCGAAGGCCTGGCAGGCCAAGTCTTCCTCGCGATTGACCGCTCCGGGGGTGCGACTAACAACAATATCTATATGTTGTGCAGTGTGCTGCCAGCCGGGCGATCGACCACTGACGTGATGTTTGTCCGCAGCACCGACGGCGGATTGACCTTCAGTGCGCCGCACCGGATCAATGACGATGGCCTTACCACTAAGTGGCACTGGTTCGGCACATTCTCCGTAGCGCCCAATGGGCGTCTGGACGCTGTATGGAATGACTCGCGCAACTCTGTTGCCAACAACACCGACTCGCAGCTGTTTTATTCCTGGAGCACTGACGCGGGCGTCACATGGTCGCCTAATGTGGCAGTGAGCAGCTCCTTTAACCCTCTCGAGGGGTACCCGAACCAGAACAAGATCGGTGATTACATCACGATGGTGTCAGACAACACGGGCGCCAACGTGGCGTATTCGGCTACCTTTAACTTTAATCCGAGCCGGAGCCAACACGAAGAAGATGTCTATTACGTGCGAGTATTTCCATCGGGCGGTGGTACTCCGACGCCCACACCTACAGCTAGTTCGACATCAACACCGACTCCAACCGCTACGGCTTCGTCCACGGGAACGCCGACAGCGACAGCTTCGCCTACGCCGATTGTGACGCCTACCGCGACCGCGACGGCGACATTCACGCCGACAGCTACACCCACGGCAAGCGCAACATCTACGGTAACCGCCACACCTACTCCTACTGCTACAGCTACAACTACAGCTAGCGCGA
>Ga0065712_10068132_pt1 | contig 14193 bp, 12 predicted proteins | sample MisRhiReplicate1_FD_59099 | JGI IMG/M metagenome (GOLD analysis project Ga0065712, IMG submission 59099) | Miscanthus rhizosphere microbial communities from Kellogg Biological Station, MSU, sample Rhizosphere Soil Replicate 1: eDNA_1 v3... | ecosystem: Host-associated > Plants > Roots >...
CGTTGTCAGGCCAGATCGGGGGAGGCCCCGGTGGAGGGCCGGGCGGAGGACCAGGCGGAGGCGGATTCCCGGGCCGCGGTCGGGCCGGGGGAGCGCCGCCCGCGAATCTTCCCGAGACGCCGACAGCCGTGGCCTTGCCGACGTTGTCGCCTGAGGTCACCGGTCCCGGGCCGATGTTCGATTCATCGCCCTCGCTCGCGCCTGGCAAGGGCCTGGCCGCCTTCAACTACGAAACACACGAGTACTTCGTCTCAGGCACGGCGAACGGCGAGCCATACACGACGCGCCTGGTCGTCCGGAAGCCGGCTGACAACTCGAAGTTCAGCGGGCTGGTGCTCGCCGAAGCCATGCACGGCAGCGGCGCCGCGCACATGTTCGAGTTCACGTCGATCTACACGATGTCGTCGGGCCATGCGGCCGTCGAGATTCTCACCACGCCGCCGGCGCAGTTCGTCGCGTTGAACGAAGCCCGCTATCGCACTCTCAAATTGAACGGCGCGCAGACCAACGAGATCCTCGCGCAAGTCGGTTCGTTGGTACGCAGCGGCACACTCGTCGGTGGGCCGGTACGCAAGATGGTGCTGGGCGGCACCTCGATGACTGCAGGCGTGCTGGTCAACTACCTGCCTGCGCACATGGTGTACCGCACGCCGAAGATGGAGCGCATCTACGACGGTTTCCTGCCGATGTCGAACGGCGCGATGATCCGCGACGTTGACGTCCCGATGATCCACGTGCCGACGATGCACGAGGTGAGTGGGAACATTACGAACAAGCAGGACAGCGACGAGGCAGGGAAGCAGTACCGGCTCTACGAGTTCTCAGGCATGGGCCACATCGACACGCGTGACAGCGTTCGTCTGAAGCCGAATCCCTGCGTCGATCCGCTCAGCACGTTCCCGGTGCAGGCGTATATGTCGGTGGCGCTCGATCACCTGTTCAAGTGGGTGGACAAGGGCACCGTCCCGCCGCGCGCGGCGCGCATCCTGCTGGATCGCGATCAGTCCAACGACGGCTCGATGATGGCGCTCGACCAGTACGGCAATCCGCAGGGCGGCATTCGCACGGTGTATGTCGATGTGCCGGTGGCGAAGTACACCATCCGGCCGGCAGCGCTCAACCCGGTGGTGGCGAATGCGGCGCCCTACATCGCGACTGGTGGCCAGAACGCGGCCAATCTGATGTGCGGTCTCAGCACGGCGCAGTTCGCGTTCGCGCCGGCGAAGTTGAAGGAGCTTTACAAGAGCAAGCAGGCATACGTGAAGGCCGTCGAGACAAGGCTCACGGCGCTCGAAAAAGCTGGGTGGTCGCTGCCGCTCTATCGCGAGATGATTCTGTCCGATGCTGCGAAGGTGAATTTCTAGGACGGACCAAGTCCTCGAGAGATTCCGCCGACAACCATCGCGGCATGCACCGCCGTCGCTGACGCGGTACGACACGGATCGCGCAGAACGAACTCGCGGCGATGAATCGCTTCAGTCGCTTTCCGGATTCATGTGTCGCTGCGCTCCGACGGCGCCGCGCCCCGGCAGGTCCAAGGACGGATCACGGACCAAGGACCTAGGGCGGACCAAGGACTTAGGACGGACCAAGCACCAAGGACTAAGGTCTAAGGACCATTACGAAGGCGTCGCAGCTTTTCCATCGGCGCCTTCAGCGACTTGCCACGCCGCTTCATGTCGGCCCACAAATCGCCGACCTTCTCCATCCGCTCCGGCATGTTCCGCACCGTGAACGTGCCGGGGTCCACCTTGCCCCGTTCGATCTCTTCCCATGTGCACGGGGCCGACACTGGTGCCCCAGGCCTGGCGCGCACCGTATAGGGCGCGGCAAACGTCGCGCTGTAGCCGTTTCTGCCCGTGTCCACGTAAATGCGGCCGCGCCGATCGACCTTGTTGAACTCACGGGTCAGCGCGTCGGGCGCGAGCGACACAAAAAACTCGCCGACCTCGTCGGCGAAGCGCGCCACCTGGCCCATATCGTTCGATCCATCGAGCGGCACGATGATGTGGAAGCCCTTTGAGCCGGTGGTCTTGACCCACGACGGCAGCGACAGCTTGTCGAGGAGGTCGCGCAACCCGACGGCCGCGGCGCGAACCGATTTGCGATCGTCAGTCGACGGATCGAGATCGAACACGCAGATATCCGGGTGATACAGATCCGGAAGGCGCGAGGTCCACACGTGCTGCGTGATCGTGTTCTGGTTGGTTACCCACATCAGCGATCGCGTATCGGTGATGACCGGGTGATGCACCACGCCGTCTTTCTTCGGGACCTCGATACGCTCCAGCCACGAAGGAAATCCCTTCGAGACGTCCTTCTGCCAGAACCCTTTCTTGGCGATTCCCGCTGGATACCGCTCCATCGTCACTGGCCGGCCCTGCAGATGCGGGACGATGATCGATGCGAACGCTTCGTAGTACGCCGCGAGCTGTCCCTTCGTGATCCCATCGTCCGGAAAGAGGACCTTGTCGGGATGGGTAATCACGACCGAGTCGGACGCGCGAGCTTTCACGGCTGCTCTCGCGTGACCTCGCGTGGGTTTTTGTCGAAGCGGACGCCGATCAGCCGTGGATGGCGCAGCTTTCCGTGGGCGGTCCATTCGATAAACGATACCTGCACGACGATCTCAGGGCGAACCCAATGTGCGCGCACTCGAGGCAAGCCGGTGCCTTTGGTAAACGGCGGCGCGGGCTGTTCGATCTTGTCGAGCCGGCTCCTCAGATCGAGCAAGAGTTTCGTGTCGAAGCCGGTGCCGACCTTGCCGGCAAAGAAAAGGTCGTTGCCGTCGAAGTAGCCGACGAGCAACGCGCCAAGCCCGACGCGTGCGCCTTGCGGGTCGGTGTAGCCGCCGACCACCAGCTCCTGCGACGCCTCGCATTTCATCTTCAGCCAGTGTTTGGACCGGCGATGTTCGTACGGCGATCCTCGCCGCTTGGCGATCACGCCTTCCCAGCCTTCGCGACACGCACGTTCCCATGGCGTATCGCCATCGAGACGTTGGACTCGCCGTAACGGCGCCTTCAGCGGCAATTGATCGAGCAGCGCGTGTCGTTCCTCGAGAGGGAGCGCAGTCACGTCGCAACCGTCGAGCCAGAGAATGTCGAAGAGGTGATAGTCGCGGCCATCCCAGGTCATCTCGCCGTCGAGAATCAATTCGCGCGCAGGCAGCCGCGCGATCGCGGAAGCGATGGCCGGCAGCGTTTGCGGCAAACGATTTCGAGAAAACAGGCCGACGTTGCCGTCGCGTTTGTACGCGAGCAGCCGAATGCCGTCAAACTTGCGCTCGAACAGCCAGTCGGGTCCGCTGAAGCGCTCCTGGGTCAGCGTCGCTGCCATCGGCACGAGCCAGTCGGGCATCCCCGCGACGGTGTCTGTCGAACGCATCATTCGTCCCGGGGGAAGCATACGTCGAGACCCGTGGAGTCCTTGACCGTCAGAGACTCAAAGCTCATCATCCGACCAGTCACATGAGACGAGGCCTCGTGCGCGGGCTTGTCGTGCTCGGCGGCCTGGCCACGTGTTGGGCCATCGTTGTTCTCTGGACTGGCGGCGGTGTGTGGTCGATCGCTGGCGTGCGCATCTCTTCTCGAGGCCCACGCAATCCGACGCTGCTGGCTGTCGTCAGCTCTTTCGTTGCATGGGCCATCAGCGCGCCTGGCTATCGCGGAACAGGGCTGGCCGCCGAGCGTCGATGGTTTCTGGATCTCGCCGCGAGGCTCATCGCACGAGTCCGGCCACCGGCGGCAGTCGTCGCCGGCATCGCTGCTGCTGGAGTCGTGCTTGTTGGATTCACAGAGGGCGCGTGGGTTGTTGGCGCCTCAGATTCGTACGGTTACGTCAGCCAGGCTCATCTCTGGACCATCGGTGCGCTGCGCCAAGAGCCCGCACTCGCTCGTGCGCTCGCCGAAGATGTCTCGCTCGATGTGCTGACGCCGCTTGGATATCGTCCATCAATTGACGGGAAGACCATCGCACCCACGTATCCGTCGGGACTTCCCATCGTGATGGCCGTCTTCGAGACACTCGCTGGATCAGACAGTGTTTTCTGGGTCGTGCCGATGTTCGCGGGTGTGCTCGTCTGGGCCACCTACCTTCTCGGCGGGCGTCTGCACTCTCCGCTCATCGGAGCCCTGGCCGCGGTACTCGTCGCTACGAGTCCTCCTGTGCTCGTGCAGCTCACCGACGCTCCGATGAGCGACGTGCCGGCAGCGGCCTTATGGATGGTGGCCATGGTGCTGGCGACGATCGACCGCCGTGTCAGCGCTTTCGGCGCGGGCGGTGCGACTGGTCTCGCGATTCTGACGCGGCCGAATCTTGTGCCACTCGCGGCCATCGTCCTTGGCCTGTTGATCGCCAGGCTGATTGCGGCAGGGCGTTCACGCGGGCACGTGGTTCAGCACGTGGCGCTTTTTTCGCTTCTGTCAGTCTCGGCCTGCCTGGTGACTGCGGCGATCAATAACGCTCTGTGGGGATCCCCGCTCACATCTGGCCACGGGACGTTGCGTGACCTGTTCAGACTGTCGAACGTGTGGTCCAACGTCGTGTTGTATCCGCTTGTCTTCGTTCGGCAGATGCCGATCGTGCTCGCGCTGCCAGTCGGCTGGCTCCTGCGCAGGAGCGCATTTCGCTGGCGCGTCAACGCCGATGGCGATCGCACCCTGCGACTCGCGCTCGGAACTTTCGCGGTTCTGGCAGTGCTGGTGTACATCGCCTATCCGGCATACGAGTCGCGCTGGAACCTGCGCTTCCTCATCCCCGCTATTCCGGCTGTGCTCGTGCTCGCGTGCTTCGCGCTGTTCCTGCTCGCTGGGAGGCTGTTCGAAACCGAGAGGACGGCAGCGCTTCTGGCTCTGGCCGTTATCGCCGGCTATGGTGTGCATACGGCCCGAGCCCTTGGCGCGTTCGAGATGGAGAACGTGCGGAGGTACGCGGTAATCGGCCGATACGTCGAGAGAGAACTCGCCGACCACACCGTGTTGTTCGCGATGCTCCACAGTGGCAGTGCGACGTACTACTCAGGAAGACCCACCCTCCGTTTTGATCTCCTGCCACCCTCGCAGCTCGATTCGGTCGTTGCCACACTGCAGCAGCGCGGATACGAACCCTATCTACTGGTAGACAGTCAGGAGCGGCTTTTCTTTCAAGATCGCTTCCGCGGACACAGCCGGCTGGCGGCGCTCGACTGGCAACCACTCGTCAGTCTCCATTCACCATCTGTTGAGATCTATTCCGTTCGCGCAGACGCCACGCCACGCCCGTAGCTGAACATCCCGGCAATCCGCGGCACCTCTCTTGCTCCCATTCGATTGGGAACCGAAGTGGACGAGGTGACAACAATGGATCAACAGACGCAGATGAGGCTCGCAGTCGTAGTCGTTGCGGCGCTGGCCGCAATCGTCGTGTGGCTGCTCATCCGCCGACGCAAGACAGTGGCCCTGCGAGAGCGTTTCGGTCCGGAATACGACCGCCTTCTTCAAACGACCAAGACACCGGCGGAAGCCGAGCGCCAACTATTGGAGCGCGAGCGCCGCGTGCAGTCGTTCTCACTGAGGCCGTTGAGCCAGGATGAAGCGGATCAATATACGCAGTCGTGGCGCACGGTGCAGGCGCGCTTTGTCGATGACCCGAGTACTGCCGTGAATGAGGCGGATCGGCTCATCGAAGATGTCATGCGTGCGCGCGGTTACCCAGTTGAGGATACGAGTCACCGCCTCGAGGACCTCTCGGTCGAACATGCAGCTGTCGTGAACCACTACCGCTCGGGCCGGGAGATCGTCGTCAGTCATGGCCGCGGCGAGGCGAGCACCGAGGATCTACGCAAAGCCATGGTTCATTTCCGGGCGCTCTTCGATGAGCTGGTCGGCGCCCATCGTAGCGACGTCAGGAGGGCATCATGAGCAACGACCGACACACCCCGGACATTACGCAGAAGATGGCATCGGCGGCGGCGCGTGAGCCGATCGCGCGCGATGAGCGTCGCCGCGAAGAGCTCGATCGTGAACGCGAGCAGATCGCCGACGATCGCGACCGTCCGCACATCGACGACCGGGGCCACCTCGATGCCAATGAGATGGCGGGCAAGCGCCACGTGACCGATCGTGATCGTGACGTGGGCGACGATCGCCCGATACCGATGTTCGCCGGCCCCGAAGCCGCGGGCTATCGCACGCAGTGGGACGCGATCCAAACTGGCTTCGTTGACGAGCCGCGCAAGGCGGTGCAGGAGGCGGATGCGCTCGTGGCGCTGGTGATGAAGCGATTGTCAGAAGTGTTTACCGACGAGCGAGGAACTCTGGAGCGACAGTGGGGCAAAGGCGACCAGATCTCCACCGAGGATCTCCGCGTGGCGCTCCGCCGCTATCGATCGTTCTTCGAGCGGTTATTGTCGCTTTAACCGCCTATACTCTCTATACTCTCCGGTCGAGTTTCCACTCGATGCTTGGAGAGTTTCTCGGAACAGCGATCCTGATCCTGCTCGGCGACGGCGTCGTGGCCGGCGTCCTGCTAAAAGGATCAAAGGGTGAAAACGCTGGCTGGCTCGCCATCACCGCGGGCTGGGCCTTCGCCGTCGTCGCCGGCGTTTTCACCGCCCTCGCCTGTGGGAGTCCCGCCCACCTCAATCCAGCGGTGACGCTTGGATTTGCCATCATCAGCGGAGACTTCAGCAACATCGTTGGCTATTCGCTCGCGCAACTCGCTGGTGCGTTCGTCGGAGCCGTGGCGGTGTGGATCCACTACGGCCCGCACTGGGCGCGCACGTCCGATCCCGATTTCAAGCTGGGCACGTTCTGCACTATCCCGGCCGTGCGACATCCAGCATCGAACATCGCGAGCGAGGTGATTGCGACGTTCGTGCTGATATTCGTGGCCGCGGCGATCTTTTCTTCGCGCGTCGCGCCGAGTGGCCTTGCGGCAGGCCTTGGCCCATATCTCGTTGGCAGCCTGGTGTGGGGTATTGGGCTGTCGCTGGGCGGCACGACGGGCTATGCAATCAATCCTGCGCGGGACCTCGGGCCCAGACTCGCGCATGCGCTGCTGCCGATCGCAGGCAAGCGCGACTCCGACTGGAGCTACGCGCCGATCCCGGCAATCGCTCCTCTGATTGGCGGCGCGCTCGCCGGCGTCCTCGCGCGCGCGGTGGGTCTTTAAACAACTCCCAACGCCCAACTACCAACCATTCCCGACTTCCAATTGCGAATTGAACGTTTGTTGGGAGTTGGGATTTGGGAGTGGTTGGGCCTTGGGCGTTGGGAGTTGGGAGTTATCGTCGTTGCACCAGGCGCCAGAACTGCTCCTCGTTGAGCAGTGTAATCTTGTGCCCCTTTTCACGCAGGCGCTTGATCTCCATCAGCTTCAACCCGCCGTCGCGCCCGGCGGCCTGCAGCGGATTTGGGCGGCCGCGCACGACGACCGTCGTCTGTGACGATGGCCCGCTGTGGACGATGGCTCCGGCGCGGCGTGCGGCAGCAGCGGCATCGGTGCGTTTGGTGCGCAGGATGCCGGTGAATGTCAGATGCACGCCCTTGAGCGATCGCAGCACTCCGGCTCGCAGCGACGCGGGCGGGTTCTGGAGCGCGTCGATCAGCTCGTTGGCGTTCTCGTATCGCTTACGACGCTCGCCGATGCAGCGATGAATGATCTCCTTCAGGTGGTCACTGCAGTCCAGACCGCGCACGTCTGAGGTGCGAATCCTCGAACTCGCGTCGCCCTTGGTCAGCATCGCCAGGAGTTGACCGACTTGATAGACGTCGTCGCGCGCCTGCCACTTCGGGGCGGCACTCGAGAGCATCTCGCTCGGCGCGGTCAGCGCGTTCATCGTGTGGGCCGTGATCCCACGCCGATCGCTTTGCTGACGGACGATGCCGAAGTCGCCGAGCTTGAGGCGTTTGCTTTCGCACACGAAGACATTCATCGGCGTGAGGTCGCGGTGGAGCAATTGGCCGCGGTGCAGTTTGCCGAGCACCTCGAGGATGCCGGCGATTTCGCGACGTGTGATGGATTCCGTCCAGCCACGGGTCTGGTGGCGCAGGAATGCACTCAGATCCCCGTGACGTGCGTACTCGAGTGACAGACAGTAGAGCGGGTGCCCCCCGGACTGCATCAACGGAAAGACGTCGAACACCCGAATCGCACGCGGATGGCCGTCGAGGAGACGTCCGAAGTACGCCTCGCGCAGCCAGCCATCGATGTGACGGCTGATTTTGATGCACACGGTTTCGGGGACAAGCGTCGATCGGCCGCGTCGTGCCGCGAGATACACCTGACCGAAACCGCCTTGTCCGAGCATGCGCTCGATTTGATAATCGAGCCGCGTCTCCGGGCTGGTGATGACCTGGCCGATTGCGAGGAGATCACCACGATGGTCAGGCGCACGCCGACCGGTCGCGGTGCGTGTAGCCGCTTCTGAGATCCTGCCGTTCACGTCGATTAATCCTGTACTACTAACCCTCCAACCACCAACCATCCCGTCAGCCGAGTGTGGCACCACTGAATCAACGTTGCCCTCCGCCGCACGCCGCAACCGCCGTAAGCGCCAATGTGTCGACGAGCATCCTATGCATGTCTGCTCGCTCCGGTTTCTCCCCGCCGCCTGCGATGCCTGGCAAGACCGATTCCCACGCGCCGCTGCGTGCGTTCAGCAGGTTACGGCCTGCTTCGCAGAAGGCTTGAGTGATATTGGAGCCGACGTTACGGGAGACGTAGGGGCGGCTTACGCTATCATCCAGACCATGAGGCGAGTGACGGCGGGAGGTCTTGGCGTGTTCGTGTTGGCGCTCGTGCAGGCGATCGTGATCAGTGCGCAGTCAGCTGGCGGAACGAGTGAACGTGCGTCGCGCACTGTGTGGGACGGGGTCTATACAGAGGCACAGGCACAACGCGGCCGCGGTTTCTATGCTGAGCACTGCGCCAGCTGTCATGGCGCCAACCTCGAAGGAGCCGAACATCGCGCGCTCAAGGGCGACCGCTTCTGGGCGACCTGGCAGGACACGACCGTCGATCGTCTGCTGACTCACGTCAGCACGAACATGCCGCACTCCGAGGATGGCTCGCTCAAGGGCACACTCGGCGCGCGCGTCTACGCCGATATCGTCGCCCACATCCTCAACACTAATCAGTTTCCTGCCGGGACCGCTGAATTGAACGAGACCTCGATCGCCGGTGTGCGCATCATCAAGAAGGACGGATCCGGCGAACTGCCCGCGGGTAGTCTGGCGCACGTAGTCGGATGCCTCGAAAAGGGAACCGGACGGAACTGGAAGCTCGTGAAAGGCTCGCGGCCCGCGCGCGTCGTCGAAGGACAGAGCCCCGATCGCAACGCTGCGCTGGGCGACCGTGAATACGCGCTGATGTTCGTCCTCACCCCGCTCGATAAGTTCGTCGGTCACCGCATGTCGGTGCGTGCGTCGCTCATGGGCGAAGGCGGTGCACAAGGTCTCAACGTCACGACGATCGAGTCTGTCAGCGCGAGCTGTCAGTAGGCACCTCTTGTAGGTGCGATCCGACTAACGCTGGTCGTCTTACGCTTGTCGGTGCAAGGTGCTATCGCTGGTCGGTGCTAGTTCACTGACGATAGTCGGTGCGATGCGTCTGACGCTTGTCGGTGCGAAGGGGCTTCGATGTCGGTGCGAGGGGCCTGACGATCGTCGGGTGCGAAGACCTATCGCTGGCCGGTGCGATCGGGGCTTCGCCGTGTCGGTGCAAGGCGCTATCGCTAGTCGGTGCTAGCTCACTGACGATAGTCGGTGCAATGCGTCTTACGCTTGTCGGTGCAAGGCGCTATCGCTAGTCGGTGCGATCCTTCTTGCGCTTGTCGGTGCGAAGGGGCTTCGATGTCGGTGCGAGGGGCCTGACGATCGTCGGTGCGAACTCGCTTCGCTCGTCGGTGCGAAGACCTATCGCTGGCCGGTGCGATCGGGACTTCGCCCTGTCGGTGCAAGGCGCTATCGTCTGTCGGTGCTAGCTCACTGACGCTAGTCGGTGCGATCCGTCTTACGCTTGTCGGTGCGAAGGGGCTTCGATGTCGGTGCGAGCGGCCTGACGATCGTCGGTGCGAACTCGCTTCGCTCGTCGGTGCGGAATTTGCCAGTTTCGACCGGCGGGTTGTTCGCAGATTCTGCTGCGTACTCTGCCTCTTCTCTCAGAAACTCCCAATAACGCGTAGGGCATCCAGCGTGCACTATACGGCGCCATGCGTGGCGCGCGTCATTTCTCCGAACTGACAGTGTGGAAGCTGGCCGATGAACTACGCGTTGAAACGCTCAAGCTGACTAAAAGGCCAGAGTTCGCTCGCAATTTGAAAGCGCAGGCCCAGGCCGAAGATGCCGTGAACTCTATCTGCCGGAACACGGCCGAAGGTTTTGGCTGCGAGAGTCATGGCCAATTCGCGTGGTTCCTGCGAGTCGCCCGTCGCTCGCTGAACGAACTTCAGGACGCGTGTCGTGGCGCTGAGCAGAAAGGGTATGTGACCAGTAGCGACCTCGCACCGATACGAGCGTTGACTCGTCGCCTGTATCCCGCTCTAAAGCGATTCATCGCCTACCTGGATAGCACGCCCGACTACCGGCCGAATCGCCCAAAGCCCAAGCCGTCGCAACGCTCCCCGAAGCCCGCCCGCACCGACGGGCGTAAGGCCCCTCGCACCGATAAACGCAAGGGACCTCGCACCGACAAGCGTAAGAAGGATCGCACCGACCAGTAGCGCCCTTGCACCGACGATCGTCAGTCCCCTCGCACCGACCAGCGATAGCGCCCTCGCACCGACATCGAACCCCCCTTGCACCGACGATCGTCAGCTCCTCGCACCGACACGCGTCAGTCCCCTCGCACCGACATCGTCAGGCCCCTCGCACCGACCCAGCGATAGCGTCCTCGCACCGACATCGAAGGACCTTTGCACCGACAAGCGTCAGTCCCCTCGCACCGACCAGCGATAGCGCCCTCGCACCGACATCGAAGCCCCCTTGCACCGACGATCGTCAGCCCCCTCGCACCGACAAACGTAAGGGGACCTTGCACCGACATGCGTCAGTCCGATCGCACCGACATCGAAGGCCCTTCGCACCGACAAGCGTCAGTCCCCTCGCACCGACCAGCGTCTACCGAAACGCGTGGACAGGCAGAAAGTAGAAACCCAACGCGAGGATCATGTAGACGGCGAGCAGTTGTACGCCTTCCATCCAGTGTGTCTCGCCGTCGTGGGCGATGAGCGTGATCGTGAGCACGGCGATCCCGACCGCCACCAACTCGAACACCGTGAACAACAGATCCATCGGCGCAGGGGAGATCGCGTAGCTGAGAAAGACGAGCGTCGGCGCGACGAACAACGCAATCTGCGTGGACGAGCCGACGGCGATGCCGATCGCGACGTCCATCTGGTTGCGCGCGGCCATCTGCACCGCGGAGTAGTGCTCCGCGGCGTTGCCGGCGATCGCGACGATGACGACGCCGATGAAGAGTTCGGTCATGCCGAGGGCGCGCGCGGCTTCAGAGACCGAGCCGACCAGCAGTTCACTCATCCACGCCACACCAATCGTGGCGCCGCACAGCATTGCGACCGCGGGCCAGACGCTTCCCGTCACATGCCCGTTCTGGTCAGATGCATAGAGACCCCGATGGGTCTTCAGCGTGAACACGAGACTGGCGATGTACGTCAGGAGCAGCACCACCGCGATCTCCGTATCGAGCGTCAAGTCCACTTCGCTGCCGCTCGCCTTGGCCAGAAAGTGGAACACCGCTGGTACAGTCAACCCGATCGCGCTGAGCAGTAGCATTGTCGTGCCGAGACCGGCGGCGGTACGGTTGAAGCGCTGGACAGGACGATGCTTGATGCCGCCGACCAGCGCGCAGAGACCGAAGACGAGCAGCACGTTACCGATGATTGAACCCGTCAATGACGCTTTGACGAGGTCGGTGAGCCCGTGCCGAAGGGCGAGGGCGCCAATGATCAACTCGGCGGCATTTCCGAACGTCGCGTTCAACAAACCGCCCACTCCACTGCCCAGGCGTGCGGCCAGCGTTTCCGTCGCCCGTCCGATGTAACCGGCGAGGGGGAGGATCGCCACGGCAGAGGCGGCGAAGATGGCCGTGTGACTCTCCGGAGCCAGCAGTTTGAGCGCGATTGCCGCTGGGATGGCAGTGAGAAGGAGGAGCGACGGGCGGAAGGAGCCGAGAGACGTGCGGAACTGCGGTGCATGTTCCAAGCCACGCTCAGCACCATCCTTGCAGGTCATCGTTGTGGAGGGAACGCCCATGAACAACCCAACGCCAGCGGATCTCGGAGACACAGAACGGACGATGGGCGTTGCTTACAGCGTGATCGGAGCCGTCGTGCTTGGCGCAGGAGGATATGCGCTCGATGGATGGCTGCACACCCGTCCGTGGCTGGCCATTGCTGGTCTCGTCGTCGGCGCCGTGATCGCGTTGATTGGCGTGCGCACGTTGATTCGCGATCGCGCCGGTTCGTAGGATCGCTGCACGAAACTGCGCAGAGTGATCGGCCTTTCGGCCCGCCATAACGGGCGAAAACTCGTAGTAGACTGGCCGTTCGTCTTTGCGCGAGCTCAGACCCCAGTTGGGCTTAGCGTCGATATGCGTCTCGCGGCGTCTCCCGCGCTCATTCGAGAGCGCGTCCGTTAGGTCTTGATGGACACCATTCTCGTTGTCGACGATTCCCCGACGATCCGCCGTATGGTCCGCGCCGCGCTCGGATCACTCGGCGGCGTCGCCTTCGCTGAAGCCGGTACTGGCCTTCGCGCCATCGAAGTGCTGGGGATGGAGCCCGTGCAAGTGGTCGTGCTCGACCTCAACATGCCCGACATGCACGGCCTCGACGTCATCCGTTTTCTCAGATCTCACGATCGCTATCGTGACCTTCCCGTGATCGTGCTGACGACGCGCGGGGATGCGAGCAGTAGACAGGCCGCGCTGGCTGCCGGCGCGTCGGAGTACTTGACCAAGCCGTTCGTGCCCGGCGCGCTCCTGTCGTCGGTGCGCGAGTTACTGGACGCGCGCGTGTCACGGGGACGGTAACGCATGTCCGGTTCAGACCGACCATTCGCCGACGGCTTCATGGACGATTACTTCGCGGAAGCCGACGAGCACATGGTCGCTGTGCGCCGAAGCCTGCTCGCACTCGAAGGCGCGCTCGGATCGGCGCTGCCCTCAGGGGCGCTCGAAGAGCTGTTTCGCAGCTTCCACTCGTTGAAGGGCATTTCGGCCATGGTGGAGTTGCGCGAAGCCGAGCTGCTCGCGCATCACATGGAAAGCTGCTTGCGCGCAGTGCGGCAAGGCCGTCTGACGCTCACCAGCACAAACTTCGAAGGTCTGGTCGACGGTGTGCGACTGCTCGAGCACGTCATTGCCGCACGTCGTACCTCCGCATCGATGCCCGACATCGATCCGCTTGTGGACAAGCTCGAGGCGCTCGGGCGAACGGGTGACGAGACTCTTCCCATCGATGCGCCGGCGGCGAATCACACGTCGGCGAACGCACCGGCATCGGACGACGGCCGCGCACGGCGATGGCGCGTGAACTTCGTGCCGTCGCCGCAGCTCGTGGAGCGCGGCGTCAAGGTGGACACGATTCGCGCACGGTTGATGCAAATCGGCGACGTGCGAAACGTGACGCCGAAAGTTGTTCCAGGCGGCGGCATCTCATTCGAGTTCGACGTCGAGACGAATGACGAGGCGCAGTTGGCGCAGTGGCAGGAAGACGGGCTCTCGTATGAGCCGGTTGCGTCCGCGCCGGTCACGGCACCGGCTGAAAACGATGCCGGAGCGGCGCCGGTCGAGCGGCCACTCACCGACCTGACGCTCGCCGGATCGTCGAATGTCGTCCGCGTGGATCTCGCCAGGCTGGACGATTTGATGCGACTGGTCGGCGAGATGGTCGTCACCCGCTCGCGGCTCGAAGACACGCTGCGGCGCATCGAGGCGCATGTGCCGTTCCAGGAATGGCGCGCGCTGCAGGATCACAACGCCCGGCTCGAACGGAACCTCCGCGACCTGCGCGAAGGTGTCATGCGCGTCCGCCTCGTGCCGGTCGGTGAGATTTTCCGACGCATGCCCTTCGTCGTCCGCGATCTGGCGCGTGACAACGGCAAGCGCGTCCATCTCGAGCTCACCGGTCAGAGCACCGAGATCGACAAGTTCCTCGTCGAGCGAATGATGGATCCGGTCCTGCACATCGTG
>Ga0065712_10000521_pt1 | contig 14179 bp, 11 predicted proteins | sample MisRhiReplicate1_FD_59099 | JGI IMG/M metagenome (GOLD analysis project Ga0065712, IMG submission 59099) | Miscanthus rhizosphere microbial communities from Kellogg Biological Station, MSU, sample Rhizosphere Soil Replicate 1: eDNA_1 v3... | ecosystem: Host-associated > Plants > Roots >...
ATGTTTAGCCGCTCGTCTTGCACCGACTGCTGCACCTGAGCGACATCGCGGAGATAGACGGGCGCCCCATTGCTCGAGCCGACGATTAGATTGCTGTAGCCACTGGCGCTATCAAGCTGCCCCTGCGGCCGCAGCAGCGTGGTACCGTTCTCAGAATCGAACTGTCCGGCGCCAAGGTAGCTGGTACCATTCTTGATAGCTCCCGCCAAATCGTCGATCGAAATCCCGCGCGCCCATAGAGCGGATGGATCCGCTTTGATGCGGATGGCCGATTTCGTGCCGAAAACACTCACCCGGGAAACGCCCGGGAGAATACTAATCCGCTGGCCAATTTGCGTGCTACCGTAATCGTAGAGTTGCCCGCGCGTCACCGAATCGCTGGTCAGCGCAATGTACATGATCGGCTGGTCGTTAGGGTTGGTTTTGGAAAACGTCGGGGGCGATGGCAGATCCACCGGCAAGCTGCCGGTGGCCTGCGAAATCGCGGTTTGTACGTCCGTGGCAGCGGCGTCGATGCTTTTGCTAAGGACGAACTGCAGCGTCAGACTCGTGTGTCCTTGCGTGCTCTTCGAGGTGACGAGCTCGAGCCCGTTGATCTGCATGAACTGCCGCTCTAAGGGCGTGGCGATATTGTTGGCGACGGTCTCGGGACTGGCGCCAGGATAATCCGCCTGTACCTGGATCACNGGATAATCGACGGCCGGCAAATCATTCACCGCGAGCCGNAAATAACTGAGAATACCGAAAAGAATNGCCGAGACGGTCAGGACGGTGGTCATGACCGGCCGGCGTATGAAAGGTTCCGAAAAGTTCACGATTTTGCCGGCAAGTTTTCCGTCCCCTGCGGCTTCACACCATTTTCGGGCGACGTCAAGCGCACCTTGCCGCCCGGCGTAACGCCGAGCTGTCCGGTGACAACGACGCGCTCATCGGCCTTAAGGCCTTGGTCGACTACAACAAGGTCGCCCTGCCGCTGACCAAGCCTGATTGGTCGCAACTCGGCACTGGAATCGCCTTTGATGACGTAGACGAAAGACCCCTTGGCCGAAAGCTGCGGCGCATCCGCTGGAATTAACACGGCGCCGCGCCGGGTATTCAAGATGAGTCGAACTTTCGCAAATCGACCAGGCCAAAACCGGCGATCGGGGTTGTTGAGCGTCGCCCTAAGCTTCACCGTGCCGGTGCCGTCTTGCACGGCGTTGTCGAGAAACGTCAGTTTGCCTTCCCGCGCCGGTCCGTCGTCGTTGGGCAGACTGACTTCAACTGCTAACGTTCGATTGGTCATATTGCGCTGGACAGCGCCAAGATCACTCTCGGTTACAGTAAAATCAGCATAAACTGGGTCGAGTCTCTGGATCACTAAAAGCGATCCGTTGTTCGCTGAAACCACATTTCCGACATCGACGGTTCGCTGCCCGGCGCGACCATTGATCGGCGATCGAATTGTGCAGTATTCCAGATTCAACCGCGCCGTTTCCACTGCGGCACGATTTTGTTGGATCGTCGCTTCCGCCGTGGCCACGGCATTTTTCTTAGTGTCGTAATCTTGACGGGATACGGCCCGCGGATCATTGACATTTTCGACCCGGGTGAAGTTCACCTTAGCTAGATCAGCCGCCGCCAGAGCTTGCGCCAGATTGGCCTCTGCCTGATTTAGCTGCGCTTGGTACGGACGCGGATCGATTGTGAAAAGCAGATCCCCTACTTTGAGATTCGCGCCGTCGACAAAGTGAATCTTAGTTATGCGCCCAGAAACCTGCGGCTGGATCGATACGACTTCGCGGGCAACAATCTTCCCCACCGCGTCGATATAGACCGGGACGTCCCGCGCCACCGCAGTTGCCATTGTGACCGGGGCGGGCGGACGTTCAAAGGTAGTCTGTTGGCTGCGCCCGCAAGCTATTGCTAACTCAAGCGCCGCCAGAAACCCGAGCAGGTGTTTAACACCTGCACGAGTCCGTACCGCGCGTCTCACGAGGTTCCACCTCAAGCGACCAGGCGCTGATCGTTTACAATCGCTCCCTGAGGCTTTTTCTGGGATGTCTTTCGAGTCCGCGCTTCCCATTGCCGCAAACCGCGGCGAATGTAATTGGGCTCGAGATTCAATAGGGTACAAATTGAAACGAACGAGCAGAACCACCCGGTTTCATCGCTAAAGAGCCAATCGCGTGCTTCCTCGAACAGCGTGCGGCGCTTGCCGCCGGAGGCGTAGATATTTTCCTGATAACAACGAATGCCGTCTTCGAGAATCGCCAGCAAGAGCGTTCGCTCTGGTTCGAGCGGCAGCTTCCGGCGGAAATTCGCAGCATAATCTTCGCCCAGCAAGGTGTCCGGCTGGAACAGCGAGCCGATTCTTTCATCGTTCGCGGCAGTTTTTGGTGCGCCGTTTTCATTTGAGCCTTTGAGTATCATTCGCCCCTCCGTCATGATCTAACTGTTGATTAGTAAATTATCACTTACTCTAATGGTTAGCCCAGCAACTGCAACGCCTTCGGGCTGTAGTAGCGCCGTACCGCCTCTTCCTTGAGCCCGATACCCAACAGTCCGAACCAGGTTGCCTGAGAAACCAGCTCTTCTTTAGAGACCTTGTAGTTGACCGCCGGCGTCTTCGGCTGCAGATGCAACATCAACGAAAACGCTACGTGCTGAACAAACCAGACGCAAAGATCGCGGCGGAGCGGCACATCATGCGTTTCCCCGGCCTTCGCCGCCGCAACTAAACAGCCTTCAAATTTCTTGAGCCAAGCCGACGCGAGCTTCTTATGCATCAATCTAACGAACTCGCCGTCACCCAACAAGCTACGTACTAATAAAGAATTCAACGCAGCCCGGTGCGTATCTCCAGGACGCCCCAGCACGTAATGTGAGATCATAAAATGGACCATCACAACGAGCGTCGAAGTGGACGCTTCCAGGCCCAAAATCCGGCTCGCCTCCGCGAAAGTCGGCCCCTTTGCGCAACCATCGAGCATGGCGGCGTAGAGCGATTCCTTGCTTGGAAAATGCTTATAAAGAAGCGCTTCTGAAACGCCGGCGGCCTTGGCCAAGTCCCGGGTCGTCGTTCCTTCGAATCCCTTTTCAGCAAATACATCCCGGACCGCTTCGACAATCGCCTCTTTTCGGGCTTCGGCCGAGAGTCGCGGGATGTTCGCCATTTAGGTTAGTTAGCATTTACTAACCAAATCTGTCAAGGATAATTTTCGCTATTTTGCTGGAAATTGTGAGCCGGCAAAAGTCGCAAGACGCGCTTCGAGCCGCAACCCTAGGGACGGCGAGTCGCGCTGCAAGCCTTCGCTAGCCGCGCATGAAATCCGCCCAGCGCTTCTGGCATTCAACGAACACCCGCAGCCTTTCGAGGTGCTGCTCCAGTTGTTTACTGCCCTGTTTCACCGGATGAGCCGCAAAGAAATCGCGAACGTCTTTTTCCAGTTCCGGTCTCACCAACCCAACAATGCCTTCGCACATGCGCGGGATCGAATTATCAGGATATTGGCGCAGCATATCCTCCCAGTGCGCCTTCATGAACGACCAAGCTCTGGACCGCGCCGTGCGATTGAGAAGAATGCCCCGCATTAAATAAGGCGCATTTTGCGTACGCACTTGGCCGTTGATGGTAAGATCAAGAGTCTGATCGATCAGCTCGGGCTCACGAAAGTTTGCCAGAGCAAATAGAAAGCGGGTTTCTTCTTGCGGCGTCGCGGCCTCTTTGAATCTTCGGTAGAAAATCTCGAAATCGGAAACCGTGCCGGTATGCGCCATGATGGCCACTAGCGCCGGAACGATATTGCGATCGATCTCCTCCGGCGCTTTTTCATAACGGGCGAAGAGCTCGCGCGCCCGTTGCTGGCAATTTTTGTCTTCGCCGATCGTTCCGAGGGCGGCAATCAAATCACCGCGCAGCTGGCTCTCGAGCTCGTTCTCCTCTTCTTTTCTCGACCAGCCGAGATCCTCCACTGCCGGCGCCACCAACGCCCGTACCCGTTCCGCCAGCCGATCACACTGACCGTCATCGAGGATACGCTCCAAGTTATGACACGACCCGATGATGGTCGCCCAGATATTGAGATCGCGCTCGTCGCGCATTAAATCAATAAGACTCAGATACTCGATGGGAGTGACCAATCCGGCGAGAGTCACCGCCCACGTGTCGTTCACCAGACCGAATTTCTCCACGGATGAAAGCTGCTCCTTCAGTGTGCCCTTCAGCCGATCGAGAAGCTCCTCGCCGTAGCGCACTCGGTAAAATCCATGACCGCCGGCGTTCACCACCACCCAATCGGGCGATTCGTCGAACTCCACCGTCTGCTCGTTTTCGGTCAACAGAAGCGTCTGTCGAAGGATGCCGGCTTTGCTGCCGGCCCGCAGGAAAATCGGCACGTACCAGCGTTGGGGCGGCATCGAGCCGTCCTGAAGATAGCGAAAAATCTGTTGCCTCAGGCGCACGCCTCGTCCGTGCTTTTCCACCGAGACCAGCGGATAACCCGGCTGAAAAATCCAGCTGTCCATTAGCGTGCGCACCGGCGACTCGGTGGAATGCTCGAGCGCCTCCCAGAGGTCAGTGGTTTCAGCATTTGCGTACTGATGACGCCGCAAATAGAGACGGATGCCGTCGCGAAAGGCCTCTGCGCCGAGATATTGCTCGAGCATGCGCAGCACCGACGCGCCTTTCTCATAGGTCAAGACATCGAACATTCCGGCGGCTTCCTCGGGCCGCTCCACTGGAAACTCGATGGGCCGTGTACTTTTCAGACCATCGACCTGCATGGCCGCCGCGCGCGATATTGTAAAACTATCCCAGCGGCGCCACTCGGGCTTCCAGGCGTCGACCGCAAGCATTTCCATGAACGTTGCGAAGGCTTCATTTAGCCACAGACCGTTCCACCACTTCATCGTTACCAGGTCGCCAAACCACATATGGGCATTTTCATGCGATACTACGTCGGCAACCCGTTCAAGCTCCGCGCGGGTTGCCTTTTCTGCATCGACGAGCAATGCAGTTTCGCGAAAGGTAATCGCGCCGAGATTCTCCATGGCGCCGGAAGCAAAATCCGGGATGGCAATCAAATCAAGTTTGTCTCCAGGGTAGGGAATATCGTAATAGCGGCTGAAATGATCCAGCGAGGCTTTGCCGATATCGAGGGCAAAGCGAGTCAGCGATTTTTTGCCCGGAACCGCACACACTCGGAGCGGAGCGCCGGCTGCCGCTACGGCCTCAGTCGCTTCGAATTCGCCGACGATAAATGCCACCAGGTAAGTGGACATTTTTATCGAATCGGCAAAGACCACTTCTTTCTTTCCTGTGCCCTCGAGACGCGTTTCACGGATCACGCGCGCATTGGATATGGCCGTGAGCTTTTCATCAACGACGAGTGCCACCTGAAACACCGCTTTGAGCGCTGGCTCGTCCCAGCACGGAAATGCGCGGCGCGCATCGGTGGATTCGAACTGCGTCGATGCTAGAGGCTTGTCCTGGCCATCTGCTCCCTTGTACGTGCTGCGATAGAAGCCGTGCAGTTTGTCATTCAGGATGCCGGAAAACTCGACCATCAATTCAGCCTTGCCCACCGCCAGAGTCTCAGGGAAGCTCAATGTGGCCCGTTCGTTTGCCGGATCCAAAATGGCCCGCCCTTCCAGCACTTTCCCATCACTGCGCTTCAAGGACACCCGATGGAGCTCCAGTTCCGCGGCGTTCAAAATAATATCGCGCACTGCCTCGGTAATTTGGATGGACACTTTTTCCCGCCCTGTGAACGTCCAACTGGTGAGGTCGGGAGTCAATCTCAGCTCATAGCGTTCCGGGATTACCGTTGTGGGCAAGCGATACGATTTAGCTTCAGCCATGCTCACTCCTTATTAAATTAATGAACGGACAATTGGGTGTATCTATATGCGGCTATGCAGCTCGCATCACGCTTCTGCCCGCAGTGCCTCCAGCGGTGAACGTTGAAAAATCCCCCAGCTGCCGACTGCACCGATTATGACGGTTGCGGCAGTCACGACGAGAAAAATGATGATCATAGGGCTCGGTGCGATCAAAGCTGGCACGGCAAAGAAATAAAGGCTCAATGCCCAGGTTGCGGCGACTCCGAGCAGCGTGCCGGCTGCTCCGGCTATGCCGCCCAGGAACAGGTATTCCGCGGCGATCACACCGAGAATTTGCGCCCGCGGCGCGCCCAACGTTCTCAGCAGAATACTTTCTCGGACCCGCTCCGCTCGGCTGCCGATCACCGCGCTCGCCAGCACGGCAAACCCGGTTACGATCGTGAACAGCGCGACGAATCGAACAGCGGCCGAAACTTTGCCGAGAATGGCGTTCAAGGTGTTCAGGATCAGACTGAGATCGATCATCGAAACATTGCCAAACCGTTCGACCACCGCGCGTTGCAGTCGGGCCGCCGCTTCAGCGGACTCGGCGCGGCCCACGACAGCATAGAATTGCGGCGCGTTCTCGAGCGGTCCTTCAGGGAAAACAACAAAAAAATTAGGTTGCACGCGCTGCCAATCGACTTCTCGAATGCTCGTCACCTTTGTCTTGACGGGCACTCCCTGGATTTCGAACTCAAGCTCATCTCCTAATCCGACCTTGAGATTTTCCGCAATGCCCTTCTCGATCGAAATGGGAATCGGATCTGTATCGGCGGCGACCTTGCCCTGCCAGACGCCCGTGACAATTTTTTCTGTGCTGCTCAACTCAGCACGATAGCTGGAGCGATATTCGCGGCGCAGCGCCCATGAGGGGATCCTGGATCGCGCATCGGCACGAAGCTCCTCGATTGAGCGGCCCTTAACTGCGGCAAGCCGCATGGTCACGACCGGCACTTCGCCTAAAAATGAGAGTCCCTGCGCTTTGATCAATTCGGCGATCGGTTCCCGCTGATCCCGTTGAACATCGAACAACACGAGGTTGGCTTCGCCGGTGCCGGCACGGCTTTCAACCTGGTTGATCAACATGCCCTGGGCGCCGTACAGCGTCGCCAGTAAAAACGTCCCCAGCCCTATCGCCAGCGTCACCGCGACTGTTTGATTGTTTGGCCGATGCAGATTGGCCAAGCCTTGACGCCAGGCAAACGAAAAATAGTCCGGTATGAGTTTGCGCATCAGTGCCGAGGCTCCGCGCGCCAAAAGTAGCAACAATCCAAAGACCGCCAGGACACCACCCGCAAACCAGGACCCGTGAATCTTGTTGCCCGTCGTCAGTACAGCGAATGCCCAGACGCCGATACCGATCAGAACGAACAACGCCTGTACAACTCGATCACGCTTGGGCCCGTCAGCTTCCACCGAAGCACGCAACGCGAGCAGCGGCGAGATCCTCCGGAGAGGCAACAAAGGAATCAGTGCGAACAAAAGCGCGGCTCCTAAACCGATGGCGCATCCCGCGATAATTCCCCCGGGCGCTATTTTCAACACCGTGTTCACCGGCAAAAAATCTCTGAGCGCGTAAGGCAAAATGAATTGCGCCGCAACGCCAAGAGCGGTTCCAAGCAAAGCGCTAAAACAGGCCATCCCCAGAACTTGGATCAGATAGACCCAAAGCGCTTCCTCCGGTCCGGCGCCGATGCACCGAAGAAGCGCCACCGAGTGCGCCTTGATGGAGGCGAACACGTGCACAGCGCTCGCGATTCCGACACCCGAAAGCAGCACCGCGATAAATACAGCAAGCGTCAAGTAACGCGAAAGATTGTCCGTCGCTGAAGCGATCGCCTGAGCCCGCCGGCTCACGGTATCGGCGCTCAAATGCAGGCGCTCTAGCTCCGGTGCCAGTTTTTCGACGAGACGATCGACATCGGTATTTGGAGCGAATCGGAAATAGACCCGATGGCGCACCAGGCTCCCCTTTTGTATTAACCCGGTGCTTTCCAACGCAGCCATCGGAATATAAATTTTCGGGCTGATCAAGGAAAATGCCAGACTTTCGCCGGGCACTTTGCGGAGCTTGCCGGTGATGCGGAACTCCTGCTCGCCGATCTTCAACGAGTCGCCTACCTGCGCATTGAACTGCAACATGATGTTTTCGTCGACGAGCGCATTGGCTCCGCGGACAAAGCGCTCGCGCGAAAATGGCGGATCGCTCTCCAGAGCGCCGTAATACGGAAAAGCCCCGCTGATGGCTCGAATCTGGACCAAACGGGAATCGCCCGTTCGCGGAAAAAAGGCCATCGAGGTAAAACCGACTTGCCGTGATTGATCGCCTCCGAGAGAGCGAAACAGTGCTTCGTCTTCGGGCGAAAACGGCTCCCGGCTGTCGAGAGCCAAATCGGCGCCCAGCAGGCTCTTGGACTGTATTTGGATATTGGACTGTAAATTTTCCCGGAAGGAGAAAGCGGCCACTACTGCAGCAACGGCCAAAATCACACTCGACATCGACAGCAGCAATGGCTTCACGCCCCGCCGTAGATCTCGACGCGCGAGTTGCCAGATCCACGCTTGCAAAGGAAGTTTCATCGTCCGAAAGCTATCCCTGAGCGGGCTTGGTTTTCGGCTCGTCGCTGTCCAACACCAGCCTGCCACCGCGCAAACGGATTAAGCGGCGCGCCTGCCGGGTGAGCTCGCGATCGTGGGTGACCAAAAGCAGCGTTGTTCCTCGACGCGCATTGAGCTCGAACAACAGTTTGATAATCTCTTTGGCGGTTTCCGCATCGAGATTTCCCGTCGGCTCATCAGCAAAGAGAATTTTTGGTTCATTCATGAACGCGCGGGCGATCGCAACGCGCTGCTGCTCGCCGCCCGAAAGCTGAACGGGATAGTGATCGAACCGACCATTGAGGCCGACTTGCTTGAGCAGATCCGAGGCGCGGCTCCGGGCGTGGTTTTCGCCGCGAATCTCTGCCGGAACCATGACATTTTCCAGGGCAGTGAGTGACGGCAGTAATTGAAAGTTCTGAAAAACAAACCCGATCGACTGATTACGCAACCGGGCAAGCTCTTCTTCGTTGCAGCGATGCAGCGCGACGCCATCTAAAAACACCGCTCCTTCGCTCGGTCGTTCCAAGCCGGCGCAAATCGCGATCAGTGTGGTTTTGCCGCTGCCCGAGGGGCCGATGATCGCGCACGTACTTTCCTTTTCAACCGAGAAAGAAACATCGCTGAGAACATCGACGATCTGCTGGCCGCTCTTAAAACGCTTGCCCAAATGCTCTACGTTTAAAATAGTGTCGCTCATGAATCAAATAATAGTGGAGTAAAAGTGACGACGAGAAACCGGTGCGGTGCATCGTAAAGTAAATCAACTGTAGAATTTTTATGCTAGGGACACAACTCAAGTCGCGGAGCAGAGTTCTCGGCGGGATGTTAGCTGCGCTGCTCGCATCGATCATTTTGATCGGGGCCGCTCCGACGCCTCGAGTCGTTCTGTTTCTCGGCGACAGTATCACAGCCGGTTACGGTCTCGACATCAGCCAGGCCTATCCGGCCCTGATCCAACAGAAAATCGATGTCAAAAGTTGGCCATTCAAGGTCGTCAATGCCGGCCAGAGCGGCGACACCACGGCCGGCGGTCTCAATCGTATTGATTGGCTTTTGCGCAGTCGCATTGATGTTCTGTTTCTCGAGCTGGGTGCCAACGACGGATTGCGCGGCCTTCCCGCCGAGACTATTCAGAAAAACCTTCAAGCGATCATCGATCGGGTCAAGGCGAAGTATCCCGACGCGCAAATCGTGATTGCCGGTATGAAGATGCCGCCAAATATGGGCCAGAGCTATAGCAAACGGTTCGAGTCCGTATTCGTCTCCGTCGCCAAGAGAAACAACGCACCGTTGATGCCTTTCATTCTCGAGGGTGTCGGCGGTGTACGCGATCTCAACCAACCGGACGGTATGCACCCGACCGTCCGTGGTCACCAAATCGTCGCCCAAAACGTCTGGAAGGTTCTCGAACCTGTCTTGCGGTCTTTGGTAAAATAGCGCTCAGCCCTTGGCCGGTTCGGTCGCTCGATTAATTACGACTGACGAATCACTGATAGTGACCATTTCGGTAGACGAGAGTTGCGTAACCGTCATGCGAGCCCAGGGCGGGAAATCCTTCTTCGTATCTACCTCGCCTCACTGCAAATCGCTCGCGAACTGTTTCACATTGCTTGACAGCAGGTCACGACCTGGTGATATTCGTCGCATTCAACCCCGCCTCATAAGCCGAACGGAGGAAAACTATGGCTATTCGATTGATCGTGGGAATCAATGCGGCGCCAGGAAAAGGTTCCGAGCTGGCGAAACTATACAAGGCTCGATGCGCGGAAATTTCTCGCGAGCCGGGCTGCGAGCAATTTGAAATTTTCCAGAGCGTCGTAAATCCCGACAAGCTTGCCATCATGGAACGATGGACCGATCAGGCGGCTTTGGATGTACATGCGAAAGCTAACGCCACGCGTGCGCCACTGCCGGCCGAATTACGGGTCGGAACAACGGAACGGGAAGATTACGTTTACAACCGCACTCGCTAGCTCAGCCGAACCTCCACCTCCCAAATCTGTCCAGTGTTAACAAAGGCTTCTAGATTTGACCTAGGAGTTCTTTTTGTTCATATCCCACGGTCAGTGCGACCGCGTACACACGCAATTTGGAAGTTATTGGGATTTTTTTATTGACTAATCGCATGTCAGGGCATTATAAAGCGACGGGAACTCGCCACTAGGCCGATGACGATCAGAATTTAACTGGAGCATTATGCGACTTAATAGGTGGATTATTTACCTGCCCGGTTCAATCCTTATGTTGGCGCTTCACGCACCATCGGCTCTCGTGCTCGCTGCCGACAGCATACCGGCATATCGCTTCATCACCGTTGATATCCCTACTCCTAAAGGAAATCTTGGGTTCACAACCCTGGCCGACATCAATGACAATGGGGAAATATCGGGAGGATTTACCGACACCAATTTAGGTCCATATGGATTTATTCTCGACAAGAAAATGCGGCAGATCCAAGTTCGTTGCTCCAAGGACGTTATAGCGACCGTACCGCAAGCGATAAACAAACATGGCGAGATCGCTGGATCGGCGACGGTGGTCATTCAGAGAATCCCTATCCCGGACCCGCCATTCGAAATTCTTATCACCAAAACCAGTGGCTTTTATCGTGATAAACGAGGTCGCTGCACTCTGCTTGATTTTCCGAGCGCTACCCTAACCGAAGCAGTTGGGGTCAACGACGACGGCCAAGTGGTCGGTGATTATCGGGATAGCGCTGGAAATTTCCATGGTTTTTTTTGGGATGCCGGCCTGTTCTTGACGATCGATGTCACTTTTCCCGGTACGACGATCACCGGTCCTACCGCTATAAACAACGTCGGCCAAATCGTCGGCTTTTATTTTGACAATAACGTTTCGGCAACGTTTCCGAACGGGCAGACTCACGGTTTTCTTTATGACAATGGCGCGTTCAGCGCGTTCGATTTTCCGGATGGCTTGGCAACGCTCCCGGCAGATATCAACGATTCCGGTCATATCGTTGGAATCTATTCGGACGCTGATTTCATCAGCCGTAGTTTTCTGCTTCAGAACGGACACTTCACCGAACTCGACGTGGGATTGGCTGATACGTTCACTACTGAAGTCAGCGGCATCAACAACAAAGGTCAGATCGTCGGCAGGTATACGCAAAATAATCCTGCCGATCCGGTAAATCCATTTACGAGTCACGGATTTGTCGGCATACCAAAAAATCACTTCAAACCGATTGCTTCGGACTTAGTGAACTGAGATTGGGTCTCTTATTTGATAAGCCGTTGCTTTGCTCACCGACTTAAGCCTCCCGCCGCTTCGCGACTCAATCCCTGATTTTCCATTAACTTGACACCGCGGTTCACCACGGAATAGTCTCGGCGATATTCAATCGTTCGGGAGGTACGCCATGGCTGAATCTTTGGAAAAGTTCAAAAGCTATATCGGCAAAAGCGAAACCGCGTTCGATGTTGTCACGGGAGCAACGATGTTGAAGTTCGCTGCGACCTTGGGATTGGAGAAAGCACCGCTGGATAAAGGCGAGATTGTTCCACCGGGCTGGCACGGCGGATTCTTTCCGCCATCTCATCGACCGTCCCAAATGCGCGAGGATGGTCAGGCGTCCGGCGGCGGTTTCATGCCAGCTATCCCGTTGCCGCGCCGGCGCATCGGCGGAACGCGCATGACCTTTCACGAACCGCTCCGAGTCGGCGACGAAATCAAGAAAGTGACCGAGATCGCCGATCTTCAAGTAGACGACGGGCCGAACGGTGCGATGGTCACAATCGTTGAGCGAAGCAGTATCTCGAGCAGTCGCGGTCTGGGCGTTGTCGAGGAGCGCGATATGATGATGCTTAGTGAAGCGCGAGCCGACGCGGCACCCAAAGCAGCCCCGACCGTTCCTACCGAGGCCAAGTGGAAAAAGGTATTCGAGCCAAAAGCTACGCTGCTTTTCCGTTTCTCGGCGATTCGCTTCAACAGCCATCGGATTCACTACGACCGCGACTACGTTACCAAAGTAGAAAAACTGCCGGGCCTGGTGGTTCAGACTTCGCTCATTTGCCAGTTGATGATCGAGATGTGCCGCAGCGAAATACCCAACCGTACATTGAGCGCTTTCGGTTTTCAGACGGCGCGGCAGACTTACGACACTGGCAATTTCACCATCGCCGGCGCACCAAGTGCCGATGGACGTGAAGCGACGCTATGGTCCCTCGACGCGAACAGCAACGTCACCATGACCGCGACGGCCAAGTTTGCCTGACCGAACAACCGCAGAGGCACAGAAAGCGCAGAGTCCGAACGCTTAACAAACTTTTACAACTCCGCGTCCTCAGTGTCTCTGCGGTCAAGCTTCCGGTCCGCATCTGACCGGACGTTTTGAACGGCTTGAACCGCTGAAACGATTTGAACCTTCTAGTTATCCCGGCGCCAAGCCGAAAATCTGCTGAAACAGCTTGATTGACTCGGGCATGTGCTCGTTCTCGATGTCTTGAATAATTTTTTTAAAACCCTTGATGAGCCTTGGCGGGTCCGGCTCTACGTCACTACGCGACGTGATTCGATTCAATTCGCGGAGCTTTAGCTGAGCGGTTTTGGAAAAAAGAAAATCAATGAACAACTTCGCTGCCACGGGATGCGCCGGCCTGGAGGTGATGCTGACCGTGTTGATGATGACCACCACAGGCTCGAGCGGCACCCATTCGATGGGCGCACCTTGATTGACGAAGCTCTGCGCGTGCGGTCCGTAGCCGATCGTGAGCGGCGCCTCGCCGGCAGCCACCAATTGAATACGTCCGCGCGCGCCGCGCTGAAAAATCTGCTCCTGTTGGGCAAGACGGCGGAAATAGGCCAGTCCCTTTTCTCGTCCCCAATATTTCATCAAGCCGTCGAACCATTCGAAATTTTCGGTATCGTTGATGATTTGTCTGCCCTTCCAGATGGGCTTAAGCAGGTCGTCATAGGTTCGCGCCACGTCGCTCGACTTCACGTTTCGCGTGTTGTACGCCAGCACGAATGTGTTCTGAAACATTGACCCCCAGTAGCCCGCTTTGTCTTTAAGATCCGGGGGCAGAAACTTATATTCCGGCGACTCGTAGCGACCGAGAATATTTTTCGATTTCAACAACGTGAAACCGCCCCGGGTGGATGTGCCCTGCAATACGTCCGCGGAGTAATTTTTTGCCGCATATTCGCTCACGACCCGGTTCACCAGCGCGCCCGAACCGGAGCGCAGCAAATCGACTTTAATAAACGGATACTGCTTTTCGAAAATATCGATGAGCTGCTTACTTTCAGGAATCGATATCGTCGTATACCAGGTCACCCGGCCTTCTTTTTTCGCCTGTGCTATTAGATCAGGGTTGGAGTTTTGCGCTGGCGCCTGGCCCCGCCACAGCACTGCGACGAACGCACTCAGCACGAGTATTTCGCGCGTTGCTATTTTCACTGCATTAGCTCCCTTGCCACTGCGAGCACGCTTTCCAGCGATGGGAGAAATGGTCTTTCGTCCCAAAACGGCAGAAACTGATCTGCACCGGCGAGAATACGCGGTGCACACCGTAGTTTTCCGGGCGGCAAATCGTCGAGTAAACAACGGACAAACGGCGCGTATCCCGACCATGCCGGCTCGTCCTGGACAATCAGCGCCCGTCCGGTTTTGCCGGTCGAACGAAGCACCGTATCCTTGTCGAGCGGTTTGATAAAACCCAAGCTCACCTCTTCCACTGCCCCGGAATAT
>Ga0065712_10068133_pt1 | contig 14154 bp, 10 predicted proteins | sample MisRhiReplicate1_FD_59099 | JGI IMG/M metagenome (GOLD analysis project Ga0065712, IMG submission 59099) | Miscanthus rhizosphere microbial communities from Kellogg Biological Station, MSU, sample Rhizosphere Soil Replicate 1: eDNA_1 v3... | ecosystem: Host-associated > Plants > Roots >...
AAATCCAATTTCGACGATTTGGCAGAGGTGCAGGCAGCCGACGATTACACGGTGATCTTTACGACGACTCAGCCGAACGCGGTATTTCTCGACCGGCTGCAAAATCGGTTCATCGTCAGCAAGAGGGCGGCGGAGAAATACGGCGATGACGTCGATCAATACGCGATTGGCACCGGACCCTACAAATTCGTGAGCTGGGCGCGCGATGGTAATCTCGTCATGACTCGCAATGATGATTACTGGGGGCGAAAAGCGGACATCAAAGAAATCGTGCTCAAGAAAGTCGGAGAGGATGCGGGACGCCTGGCCGGTCTATTGGCCGGTCAGGGGGACGTGATCAACAATGTGCCGGTGGAAGAAATTGCTCGACTCGACAAGCACCCGCGCGTGCGTACGGAAAAAGTCGAAGGGCTCAGAATGTATTTTTTAGCGATGAATGTGACGCACAAACCCTTCGACAACAAACTCGTACGTCAGGCATTCAACTACGCCGTCGATTCCACAGTGATCATCAAGCATATTTATGAGGGCAACGGTTATGTGATGAACGGGCCGTTAGGCGCCAACGTGATCGGTTACGATCCCAAGATCAAGCGCTATCCCTATGATCCGAAGAAAGCCAAGGAGCTGCTTGCGCAAGCCGGCTTCGCCAACGGTCTCGACGTGAAGCTTAATTTCTCGCCTGACCGTTACCCGAAAGCCCGCGAGGTCTGCCAGGTAGTCGCCGATCAACTCGCAAAAGCCGGTGTTCGAACCGAGCTAGTCTCTCAAGAGTTTGCCATCTTTTGGGGATCGGACGGCGTCAACGGCGGAAAAATTCCTTTCTATTATGTGGGGCGTCCAGCCATCGATGCCGACACCGTGTACGATCAATATTACCGCTCGGGAAGAACCAAGCGGGTCGGTTTTCAACATCCCGAGGTGGACCGCTTGATCGACGAGGAGCAAAAGACCGGCGATCCGAAAAAACGCATCGCCATGCTGCAGCAGATCGGACAAATTCTGATGCAGGAAGCGGCGCTCGTGCCGTTGTACACATTGGCGGAAATTTATGGTGTCGCGCGCAACGTGGTCTGGAAAGCGCACCCGGAAGAAAAGGTGCTCGCCTTCGATATGAAAATTCGTTAAGCGACAGCAACAAGACTCGACCTTTGGAGGAAACTGAAATGACTGCAAGCGATCAAGGCATCAAGCGCCGAGCATTTCTCAAACAAGGGGCGCTCGGTGGACTGGGCGCGTGGGTCGGCAGCGCCTGGGTTGGCAGCAGCTATGCAGCGTCCAAGGAACGGCTAACCATCCTCAGCAGCATCGGCCTCGATACGCTCCATCCCTATGCGCACAGCTCGAGTCCGCAGTACGGCATCTGGAACAATATGATCGAGCCCCTCGTGGAGGTGAATTACGCCAAACGCGACTATTTCGGTGTGCTCGCCGAATCGTGGCAATTTCAGGGTAAAAAATGGATTTTCAAATTGCGTAAAAACGTGCGATTTCATGATGGCAGTCCCTTCACGGCGAACGATGTGATTTATTCCATCAACCGCATGAAGAACGACAAGCAGAGCCTGCAAAAGGAAAATTTTCGTGACCTCACTGAGATGCAGGCTTTGGACGAGAATACGATCGCTTTCACCACCGAAGCGCCCAATGCGGTTTTTCTCGACCGTTTGCAGAACCGCTTTATTCTAGGAAAAGCCGGGATGGATGCCCAAGGTGGGGACCCGGCAGAGCAAAAACCCGTCGGCACCGGACCTTACCGCTTCGTAAGCTGGCAGCGCGATGGCAATCTGGTGCTTACTCGAAACGATAATTATTGGGGTAACAAGGCGGCGATCAAAGAAATCGTTGTGCGGCGCGTCAAGGAAGATGCGGGACGGGTGGCCGGCTTGCTCGCGGGCCAAGGTGATATCGCCAACAATGTTCCGGTGGAAGAACTGTCGCGCTTCGATAATAATCCGCGGGTGCGAGCGGAAAAGGTCGAAGGCGTGCGCATGTATTTTCTGGCGATGAACGTCACGCACAAACCCTTTGACAACAAGTTCCTGCGCCAGGCGATCAACTACGCGATCGATCCGTCCGTGATTCTCAAATATGTCTATGAAGGCAATGGCTATCTGATGAACGGGCCAATGGGATCGAATGTGATTGGCTTCGATCCGAAGATCAAACGATATCCGCTGGATTTAAAAAACGCCAAGGAGCTGCTCGATAAAGCGGGGTATCCACAGGGACTGGAAATTAAGTTGTATTTTTCGCCCGATCGCTATCCGAAGGCCCGCGAGGTCTGCCAGGTGATCGCCGATCAGCTCGCCAAGGTCGGGATCAAGACCGAACTGATCTCCCAGGAATTCGTCATTTTCTGGGGTAAAGACGGAGTCAACGGCGGCAAGCTGCCGTTTTACTATGTCGGCCGACCGGCGGCGGATGCCGATACCGTCTACGATCAGTACTATCGATCGGGTGTCAGCGTGCGAACGCAGTATAAAAATCCAGAATTCGACAAGCTCGTCGACGAAGAACAGAAAACCGGCGATCCGAAGAAGCGCGTGGCCATCCTGCAACAATTGGGGCGCATCTTAATGGAAGACGTGCCATTTGTGCCGCTCTACACACTGGCGGAAATTTACGGTGCCGCGCGTAACGTCGTCTGGAAGCCGCGGCCGGATGAAAAAATTGTCGTCAGCGAGATGAAGATCCGCTAAGCGCAACGGCTACGTTTCTGATCCGCTGGTTCAAGAAAGGAGTGACGGAGCGTTGCAGCAATGCAGCGCTGGTTAAAGCTTAAGCTTGATAGCACGACGCGGTGTCTACTTCTATAGCAACATTGATCGTCACTCCGGCTAACACTGGGTCGAGTCTGGGTAGCGCCACTCCAAACGTTTTGTCGGCGCGCATGGTGGTGCCCGCTTTTGTCGAGAACCGTTGTGGACAACCTGTCACCGGATGAAAGCACGAGACCCGACGATTTGTTCAATGCATTTCATTACCGAGCCCACTCCGTGATTACGATCGGATAAGACCGGCCTCGATTCATCTCCGAACAAAATTGCACAGCTGCAACGTTGATTATGATGAAACGGTCGATCCTTGCAACGGATTTTGTGGCATGGCAGTTGCTGCACTGACGGTTATGGAAACGAGCACTGCCGTGATCGAAGCCGAGTCCGCCAAAATGCGCTATTCGTCCATTCTCAGATGTGTGGGCCAATCGCTCGAAGGAATGGAACTAAAATCAGTCGACATAAAATCCCATGGCGACAACTTCATCGTGCAGGGTTGGAATCGGGGCCCCTCAATGGCGATGGATCTGGAAAAGCATTACACGCCGGAAGATCTGCGCAAGCTCGACGCCGAAGGACGGCAAAAACGAAAGCCATTCGCCGGACCGCCCGATCTTCTGAGTTTGTCACAGATTCTTCGGCTCGCGGGAAATTATGTCGATCGGATGCGCGGTCGGTTACTGCGTGTCTCTTGGCAGGATCAATCGGACAAAATTCAATCCATCACCGTGCAATGGCAAGCCCAGCCATCAGGGGAAGCCGGAGCCGAAAGTCTCGCCATCGTCGAAGAACTCTGCATGCACATCTACAAGCAGCGAAAGAAAATGCCGCTGGTTTCGGAACGTCAAGCACACCGTCCGTTCGTCAGTGTCGCACGCGGCAGTTGAGCCGAAATCTATCAGGCTTGGTACTTGACCTCGCCGCCCACCAAAGTCATTTCGACTTTCAAATCTTTTATTTTCTCCGGCTGAACTTCGAATGGATCTTCCGCGAGGACGGCGATATCGGCGAGCTTGCCGCTTTCGAGGGAGCCTTTTTCATTTTCCTCAAAGCCCACCCATGATGCCGTCGTCGTATGCATGGCAAACGCTTCGTTGACGCTGATTCTTTCTTCTGGCACCCAAACCTCGCCCCAGCGCATTTTGCGTGAGACGCACGCAGCAATATCTCGTAGCGGATCCACTGGCCAGTAACCTGGCGAATCCGAGCCGCCAGCGATGATCACATTATTTTTCAGTAATGTGCGGAACGGAAACGCTTTGGTCAGCCGCTTCTCGCCGACGCAATCCAAAATCGCATCGCCAACGTAGTAGCCGATCGCAATGTTCGGGATGGCAACGATACCCGAGCGCACCATGCGCTGCATACGCTCCGGGGTGCAGAGCCAGTTGCCCATATGCTCGATGCGATGGCGGTGGTCCTTGCGCGGCGAATTTTCGATGGCGTTTTCATAGGCGTCGAGCGCCATGTCGAAAGCGCGGTCGCCGATGGCGTGCACGCAGCAGCGTAGACCGGCCTCATGACACTTGATGACGGTGTGATTCAATTCATCCTGCTGGATCCGGATGATGCCGTGATTGTGCTCGTCGTCTTCATACGGCTCGTAAAAACAGGCGTTTCGCCCGGTGATGCCTCCATCGATGCTCATTTTCACGCCGCCAACCCGCAACCATTCGTTGCCGAAGCCGGTGATGAGACCGAGCTCGATGAGACTCTTCGATTCGATCATCGACTCGATGACGCGCGGCAAAATGCTCACGCGTGCGTGCATCCTGCCCTCCTTGTAAATCTCCTGGTAGGCGCGCACCGGCTCGGCGTAGCGCACGATATCGTGGACCGTCGTGACGCCGCGCTCGAGGCACTGCTTCAAAGCGAAGACGATGCCGTCCTTGAGTTGGAGGTAGTTGAACTCCGGCGCGACCTTCTTGAGAATCAGCTGCGCCCGCTCGTGTAGTTCACCGGTAGGCTCCCCCGTGTCCGGATCGTGTTTGATATGGCCGCCCGCCGGGTCGGGGGTATCGCGAGTGATCTTTGCCGCTGTCAAAGCGAGACTGTTGCCGACCGTGATGTGCGCGCCGAAGGAAATCGACACCGGATGATCCGGCACCGCGCCGTCGAGATCGCGTTTGTCGGGAAAGCGTTTGTCCTTGAGACGAAAATCCTGCATCGGACTGCCGTGGGCCACGATCCATGAGCCTTTCGGCGCGCTGTCGGCAGCGTTGGCCAGGCGTTGCAAAATATCCGAAACCGAGCCGACATCAACGTAAAAATCGCGGCAGTCGACGAGCTCCATTTCCGCCGTGCCTTTTTCGGAAAGATGAACGTGGGTATCGGTCAGTCCGGGAATGGCCGTGCGTCCTTTGAGGTCGATTACCTTGGTCTCGGGACCGGCAAGCCGGCGCAGATCATCGGAACCGCCGGTGCGGACGATGCGCGAACCGGCACACGCGATGGCTTCGTGTATCGAACCTTGACGATCGAAGCTACGGATTTTTCCATTGAACAGAATTAAACTCGGGTAGGGCAGAGGTGGCAATGCCATAGGTAGAAATCCTCCTTGCTTGGCAGAAACACTTTGGCTATAAGTCGCAACGGATCACAAAGTCAACCGTATGGGAGCGAATTGAAGATGGCAAAAAAGCCGTTTACTTGGCCCAACAATGCGAGAGTTGCATTCGTGCTCGGTATCGCCTTCGAGTGCTGGGACCGAAGCAAGCCGTCGCGCGGTGGCGCGCTGCAATCGCCGCTGCCCGCCAATGCATTATGCAAACGGGACTATTCCACCGAGACCTTCAGAGACTTCGGCGGCAAGATCGGCGTCAGACGATTGCTCGATATCTGCGATAAATACGATCTCAAGGCCAGCATGCCGATCAATGGACTCACCTGCGAGTACTGGCCGGAGCTGGTAAAGTACGCGCACAGCCGCGGCCACGAAATGGTCGCCCATGGCTGGGACCAGGGCGAATATCTCTATATGCTAACCCGCGAACAGGAGCGCGAAAACATTTTCAAAACCGTGGAAGCGATCATCCAGCTAACCGGCGCGCGCCCCACCGGCTGGTCTTCGCCCGGGGTTCGCTCCACCGATAATACGCTGGAGCTCAACCTCGAGGCTGGGCTGCTTTACAACTGCGACTACCACGACGATGAGATGCCTTATCCGCGCTCGGTCGGCGGCAAGATGCTGATCATGATTCCGCACCAGTACACGATCAACGATCACAGGATGCAGGAAGAGGGCACGCGGCACGAATTTTTCGAAAAATTCAAAGATGAATTCGATTACCGCTATAAAATCGGACCGGAAAATCCCACCATGATGAACGTGATCACGCACGGTTACTTGAGCTCGCGCGTGCCGGCGATCGATACCTTCGAGCAGATCATCAAATACGCGAAAAGTCACAATGATGTGTGGTTTGCGCGACGCGGTGATATTGCGGCGTGGGCGAGGAAGTATTACGAGGGGAATTGATTCTAACCAGCCGTGACTATTGTCGTCTTGCCTTTTATTTTTCGTGACAGATTTTTTGTGTCATGCCGGTGAAAACCCGCATCCAGAATTCCTGGATTTCCGGTCGCGCTACCCCGGACTAGATCCGGGGTTGCCTGGAATGACGGCTCAGTTTCAATGCGTACTTCGGTTAGCACAACATTAAGGGCGTTTTTTGACGAACAGCTGGTGCATGAGATTTTCCCATTCGAGAAGCTTCTTTTCGGCTTCGTCCGTGGAGTACTTGCTGTCGAGATAAAGTTTCTTGAATTTTTGCTCCAGTGAACCCACGTCCTCACGCGGCGACCAGAGCCCGCCTTTCATGATGAGCTGCTGACCTTCTTTGGAGTGTAAGTAATCGAGAAAAAGCAGTGCGGCGTGCGGGTGCGCGCTTTTTGCGGATAAAGCCGAATACCCCACCGTGGTGACCACCGGATCGATCGGCCGCCATTCGATCGGGGCGCCTTTTTGCTTCGCTACGGTGACGTCGGCGTCAAAAATCGTCGGCGATAGCGGCACCTCGCCGGAAGCGACCATCCCGGCCAATGCCGCGCCGGACATGTTTTGAACTTTGATGTCTTGTTCAGCGAGCCGATTTAGAAAATCCTGGCCGAAGGTATCGATCACGGCGCCGATCCAGCGTACCCCTGTCGACGTTCCGGCGATGGACATTTTGCTTTTCCATTTTGAATCCAACAGCTCTTTGAATACTTTCGGCGCTTCGGTCGTGGCGATCAGCGTGGTGTTAAAACCCAAGCTGTTGTAAGTTTCCCGGTCGCCAAGGTAATACACACCGTTCTTGCCTTTGGACTTTACAGCATCGGGATAAAAGCGCGCTTCGGGAGTAAAGTATTCCTGGAACATGCCCTCCCGTTTCATCACACCCATGGCTTCGGCCGTCGTTTCGATCACATCGACTAAGGACCGGCTGGAATTGAACTCCGTCATTGCTCGGCTAAGCAGGTTTTTCGAGTCGCTGCGCCATTCGGAAACCTTGATGAACAGGTATTTCTTCTCGAAATCTTTGACGTAGGTGCGAAACCACGTGTGCGAATCGTAGAGCGTAAGCTGCCCCTCTTTTTTCGCGCCCTCGATCAAAATTTTGTCGCGATCCGCTCCTTGATAGAGCGCAACCTGGGGCAATGTCGTCGGCGCCGCGGCAGCAAAAAGCACACAGAGAGGTAAAAACAAGACCAACGCGGCCGCAAGACAAAGAGCCGCAGTGAAACGCGCCATAGTTCTATGTTCTCCTGTGTTTGGGAATCCGCTTCGTCTATCGCTTTCGCATGAAGAGCTGGCGCATCAAAGTTTCCCATTGGGCGATCTTTGCTTCCATCTCTTCGGACGAATATTTTTCGTCGAGATAGCTTTTCGTGAATTTTTGCTCCCGCGAGCCCAGATCGTCGCGCGGCGACCACAAACCGCCCTTCATAATGAATTGTTGTCCTTCCTTGGATAGCAAATAGTCAATGAAGAGCAGCGCGGTATGAGGATTGGAAGCGCGGGCGAGCAACCCTGCTGAACCGACGGTGGTCACCACCGGTTCCAGCGGACGCCATTCCACCGGCGCGCCCTTTTCCTTCGCCAGCGTGACATTGGCATCGAAGATGGTCGGAGAGAGCGGGATTTCACCGGAAACTACGAGATTGATCAGCGATGCCGGTGCCATGTCCTGGACGCTGATATCCTGCTCGGCGAGTTTGTCCAAAAACTCGCGACCCAATGTCTCGAGGACATTGCCGATCCAGCGCGAACCGGTGGTCGTGCTCGTGATCGCCATTTTGCTTTTCCATTTGGGATCGACCAGGTCTTTCAGAGTTCGTGGTGCGGTCGCCAACGGAATGAGCTTGGTGTTATAACCCAAGCTGTTGTAGGTCTCACGATTGGGCAAATAGAAAAAGCCGTTTTTTCCCTTTGGTTTGAGCTCATTGGGGTAATAGCGTGCTTCGGGAGAATAATACTCCTGGAATAGTCCTTCACGCTTCAACAGACCCATCCCGTCTGCGGTGGTCTCAACGATATCGGCGAGGACACGACCGGCTTTCACCTCTTCCAATACTTTGCGGATGATGTTCTTCGAATCGTTGCGCCACTGTGAGGCGCGCACGAACGGATATTTCTTCTCGAATTCGCCGACGAAAGTTTTGAACCAGGTATGCGAGGTATAGAGAGTGAACTGACCCTCGCGCTGCGCGCTTTCGACGAGAATTTTTTCTCGGTCGGCGCCCTGGTAGAGCGCTAATTGCGCCGTCGGCATCGGCGCAGTAGCGGCGAAAGCGAATGTGGCAAGCAGTATCGTCTGAACGGCGCAGCAAATCAGAGTCCAAGCCAGTTGTCGTCGATCCACGTCGTCCTCCTTGCTTGGACCGACTTACGACTGCAGCTTGCTTTTATGCTCTATCAGCCAAGCCGTCAGGCGCGCGATGCCTTCTTCCAAGTAGATTTTCGGTTTCCAGTCGAGCTCTCGCCGTGCGAGGGAAATGTCGAGGGGGGTGCGCAACCGATGCGGCGCCACTTCGGCAGCATTCGGGTGCTCGCCAATTTCGAACTGCAAATGGGGTAAGGCTTTTTGGATGGCGCGTTTTAAATCGTCGCTCACATAAGTTTTATCGAGACCGATATTGTAGGCACGACTGAGGCGCTTGTCGGTGAAGAGTGCGCGGCGCACCGCATCGGCGACATCGTCGATATAGATCAAGTCATCGTTCGGGCGGGTGAGAAACGGACGGCAGCGTTGTCCGAGGATTCCCTTCTTCAATTCCAGCGGAATGCTCCGGTAAAGTCCGGGGCCGTACACCGAGGAATAGCGAAGCGCGACAAAATCGACTCCACATTTTTCTTTGTAGAAGTCGCCCATCCATTCGGAAACGGTTTTTGCGGCACGATAGAAATAGGTGGGATAGATCGACACCGCGTCTTCTTCTTTGACCAAGCTCCCAGCGGGTTTTTGCAGTTGGCCATAAATCGACGCGGAACTGGAATAAACGACGCGCTTGATTTTGAGATCTTTCGCCGCTTCGAGAATGTTCGTCATTGCGTGATAGCAGTAGTTGATGATCGATGGGCTCTCATCCCGCGGCGGGTGCGCAGCATGAAAGATATGCGTCGGCTGTTCCCGTTCACAGAGTGCGCGAAATTCCTTCGCACCGGTGACGTTCATCAGATGGCTCGGCGTTTTGATGCCGAGCAGCGAGAGGTCCGACGAGCGCGGCACCACATCTATGGGAATGATTGAATGGCCGAGGATCTCGAGCAACCGGCTGGTATGAGAGCCGATGAAGCCGTTGGCCCCCGTAATCAGGATTTTCTGCGGCATTGTCGGGGCTCGACTAACGCTTGCTGATGAAGAGCCGACGTTTCAGGCCTTCCCACTCGGCAAATTTTCTTTCCATCACGTCCGGTGAATATTTGTTCTCGATGTAGACTTTCTTGAATTTTTGATCCGCCGAAGCGACGTCCTTGCGCGCCGAGCTCAGCCCACCTTTCAGAACCACCTCCTGACCCTCTTTGGAATGGAGATAATCCAGAAACAACAGCGCTGCATGGGGATTAGGCGCTTTGACGACCATGCCGGAAGTGCCGGTAGTCGCGACCACGGGATCGATCGGACGCCACTCCACCGGCGCGCCTTTTTGCTTGGCCACAGAGATGTTCGAATTGAAAATCGTCGGCGATAAGGGTACTTCGCCCGAGGCCACCAGCTCAGCTAACGCAGCGCCGGAAATGTTCTGCACATTGACATCTTGCTTGGCGATTTTCTCCAGAAACTCGCGGCCGTATGCCTCGACCACGGCGCCGATCCACTGGGTACCCGTCGTGGTTCCGGCGATGGTCATTTTGCCTTTCCATTTCGGTTCGAGCAGGTCCTTCATAGTTTTGGGCGCTTCCGCTGGCGGTGCGAGATTGGTGTTGAAGCCCAAGCTGATGTAAAGCTCACGGCTAGTCCAATGAAAGACACCATTTTTCCCTTTGACCTTAGAGTTGTTGTCGTAAGGCGCGAGCTCCGGGGAAAAAACTTCCTGAAACAGCTTTTCACCGATCATCAGCGCCATGTAGTCGGGGCTGGTTTCGACGACGTCCGCGATGAAGCGGCCCGCTGCTGCCTCATCCGTTAAACGCTTCAGCAGTTCTTTTGAATCGCTGCGCCAAACGTTGGTTTTGATGAAGGGGTATTTTTTGCCGAACTCCTGAGACACCGGGCCGGCCATCCAGGTATTCGACGTATAAAACGTAACTTGTCCCTCTTTCTTGGCCCCCTCGACAAGAATCGCTTCGCGGTCTTTTACCTTGTAGAGCGCCAACTCTGCCGAAGACATGGATTTTGTTTGCGCCGCCAGATTCGCAGACGTTTGGAAAACGATCAGCAGCGCAACCAGAACTATCGATTGTCGAAAGATCATTGAAGACTCCTCCTGAGCGATCGCATCAATCGAAATAGCCTTGCTTGTAGGCCCAAAGCCAGAGGTAAGCGATTTTCTCATTATAGAGTTCGGCATAGCCCACATGACCATAGCGCGGAATAAGCACGACGTGCGCGCCGCGGGTTGCGGCGGCATACTTCGCGCCCATGAACATCTCGCGCTTATCTTCGAGCTTCTCGCCTCGAACCCAATGGCCTTTGTCGTTCTCGCCCACCGTGAGGAGCACCCGAATATTTCTCAGCCAGTTCGGATCGGGCTCTTGCAAATGATCGAAATATTCCTCGCGCGGTAAGCCGGTGCGCTTGGGATACTCTTCGAGGATGCCCACCGCGGCATTGTGTTGATTATCGCAGAGACTGGTCTTCATCTGCGAGCGCAGCGGGCTTACCAGACGAATGTAATCGTCGGCGCCGCCCCATGGCGTCAGATCTTCCGGATCAATATAACCTGATTCCTTGAAAGAATCGGGCGAGCGCCGCGATATATGATCGACGGGCTTTTCCCCGTATTTTTCTGCGCCGGTTTTGTTGCGCCACTCCAGGCGCCAGCCGTCCGGTCCGCCGCTGCCGAACCCGACGATGCCGACGACTCTGGTCTTCTTTGAAAAACGCGTGAGATGCGCCGCCATCGGCCCGCCGGTGGAATGACCGAAAACGATGATCTCCTGTCCGGGCAAATGCTCATCGGTGAGCAAGCCCGCGCCTTGCAGGATCACGTTGAAGGTGCATTTCAAATTGCGATCAGAGATTTCGTCCTCCGGCAGATCGCGATCCTTGAGGTAAATCGGATTGCGCTCGGGGATGGATTGCTGCCAGACGCCGCCCAACGGGTAATGGCCCGGATACGTGAGCGCCAGCACCTTGAAACCTTGGGATGCCACAACACGCGCCAGGCCAGGTCTGCCGTCGGGTGTCAGATCCATTATTTTTTCGCTGCCCGCGCCGCCGTGAAAGAATACGAACGGCCGGCGTGGTTCGATTTCTTTTTCCGGCGTGTAAACCGTGCCGTGCATGTCCCAGTCATAGCCGTTGCGATGATAACGGGTCCAGGCGTCGGCGGTTGTCAAACCGGTGGGGCTGTACGGCGCGTCAATAGAAAGCCATTCATCCCAGGTGAGCTTCAATAGCAGCTCGTTCGATTTAAGCCCGGCGAGAAATTTTTCGGTTGCGCTGTTCATTGGGTGGGATCCTTTAGGCTTTGGTGACGTAGCGATCGAGATAGTATTTGGCAATCTCGCCTTTGGTACAGAACCAGACGTCTTTGAAACCCTTCGCGTAGCGGATGCATTCCTCAAACACGCCGATGATGTTCGGACGTCCGCCGATGTGGGCATGGACGAGGCAATCGATCAGTTTGGGCGCGCCTGCGTGCCCTTCGGCATAGAGCCAGTCAAAGGCGGCCTTGAAGCTGTCAAAATAAAACTGCGCAGGATTTTTGTGCGTGAACAGTAGGCTCAAATCATTGGCGTAATCCAAACGCGGCATAATCACGATGGGTTTGCCGTTCACCATGCGATGCTGCGGGATATCGGGTCCCGGCAAATCACCGGTCCAATAAATGCCTTCATCCACGTAATGGCCGAGAGTATACTCATTGATTCGATGACCAGGGCTGACCCAGCCTACGGGACGTTTACCGGTAATGGAAGCGAGGGCGTCGAGAGTTCGGCGAATGAGTTTTCTCTCCGCGTCGGTATCCAAGGAAGATTGCGCGGTGTCGTTGACCCAACCATGTCCGACGATCTCGTGACCGGCCGAATGAAGTTCCTTCACCACATCGGGAAAATCTTCGGCGATCCGCCCATTCGTATCGATCGTGCCTTTGACACCATGACGTGAAAGTACGTCCATGATACGCCAGATGCCTGCCTTGCCGCCGTATTCGCCATAAGCGAGGGATGCATAATCCGGTTTACCGTCTTCACTGCGGCGATACTGGGAGGATTTCTCGAAGGCCTCCAACGCGACAAAAAAACTGACGGCGATCTTCGCGTCATTGGGCCATTGAATCGGGTTCAGTCTCATAACTTTGACCTCTTTTGGATTTGGTCGCGCCAAAGACATCTCGCGAATAGCGACATAGCGAAATCGCGAAAATCGCCGCTACGAAAGTCAATGTTCCTGATTCGTAACGATCACTTACAATCGAGACGATGCAATTACTATCAAGCAGCGATCAAGGAGGTCAACCTCCTTCAACAATTGCGGATCAGAATGCGCTCGGGACTAGGGAGAGATCTCTCTGAATGCGTTCGCTTCCGAGGAGAGGGGAAAAAATCTTTTTTCCGAGAGAACGGAACCGATACTAGACCGAGAAAAGAATCAAAGTGAACGATCGAATCAGTTCACCGGGCACTTGCCGGTTGTCAGGTGGGCTTGGAAGTCGGCGGGGAAAAGTTTTATCGCGCTCTCGATTGGCGGGCCGGGCATCGCGATCAGGTTGCAAAACCCCTTGCCTTTGTTGAACGCGAGGATTTTGCCGAACTGCTCAAGCATCGGCATCCCACCTTGGCCGGCTTGAACTTTTTTCAGCATCATTGCAAGGCTGCTGGTTTCCATTCGACAGGCGGGGCATTGACCACATGATTCACTGGCGAAGAAGTCGGCGATTTTTATCAGCTCTTCGACGATACACGTGCCCTCACCTACTAACTTAACTACGCCGCAGCCTAGGGCGGAGCCTGCCTCCCGCATGGAGTTGTGATCGAGCGCTGTGTCAATTTTTTCCGGCGGCAGAAAGGCCGACGACGGCGCTGCCGGCATAATCGCTTTTATTTTTTTGCCGCCTTTGATTCCGCCGCCGCATTCCTCGATCAAGTAGCGTAGCGGTGTGCCAAAATGCAGTTCGTAAACGCCGGGGCGATTGACATCGTCGTTCAACGAAAAAATCATTGTCCCGGCGCTCTCGGCAGTGCCGAATCGGCGGTACCAGTCGGCGCCTCTCAAGACGATCGGCGGAACGTTAGCCAACGTTTCGACGTTGTTGACCGATGTCGGTTTGCCGAACAAGCCGACGGTTACTGGAAACGGCGGTTTCTGCCGCGGCCAAGCTTTTTTGCCCTCAATGACTTCAATGACTGCCGTGTCCTCACCAGCTACATAGTTATGCGGCGCGGGAACAATCTCGATTTCGAGATTGAAACCGCTCCCCCCTATGTTGCTGCCATAATAGCCGGCGCTCTTAGCTTCGGCCAAAGCATCCTTGACGCTCTTCAGCGCGTCGTCGTAGCGGGCGTTGATGTAGAGGTAGGCTTTGCTTGCGCCGATCGCGTACGCCCCAAGAATTGTACCCTCGAGAACCAGGTGAGGAAGATTTTCCAGCAGCACGCGGTCCTTTTTGCTGCCTGGCTCGTCTTCGCCGCCGTTGAGAACTAAGTAACGGGGTTGCTCCGGCGCCTCCCGGGTGAACTGCCACTTCTTGCCGGTCGGAAAACCGGCGCCGCCGCGACCGCGTAAAC
>Ga0065712_10068134_pt1 | contig 14143 bp, 19 predicted proteins | sample MisRhiReplicate1_FD_59099 | JGI IMG/M metagenome (GOLD analysis project Ga0065712, IMG submission 59099) | Miscanthus rhizosphere microbial communities from Kellogg Biological Station, MSU, sample Rhizosphere Soil Replicate 1: eDNA_1 v3... | ecosystem: Host-associated > Plants > Roots >...
CCGGTAAATGCCCGGAAAGGGACCCCCGTGCGATGCGCATTCGGCCAAGTGGCGCGCGAATCTGTCACACTCGCCCGCGCGCTCGTGTGCCAATCACGCCGGTCTTCTTTCCAGTCGAGCGTAAGAGCTAGCTCCCGGATTCCTTCATGCGCCTTTTGGGCACGGCCATAGCCAGCTTTTTCAGTGCCGCGGATTTGGCAGCAGGAGTCTTGGCAAAATGCTCGCTCACTTTGGCGGCAATCTGACGATCGGACATTCGGTCGGCAGTTTCGACTGATACGGCAAGGCCGCGCAGCTTCTTCGCCGCGGCTTGCTTACTGAGCTCCCCCTTCGCTTCCCCAGGACCAAGAATCAGCAGCGAGTCAGCGCCTGAAACGGCGGCCAGCACATCGTCATAGAATTTCTTGCGCTCGTTCGCGACTTTTCGTTTCTGCCGATCTTCCGCAATGAAATCATTTGGAGTGTACTTTTTCTTCGCCCCCGAGCGAACAGCCCGCTGTGCGCCTGATTTGACCTTCTTGATTTCGTGGCCAGCGTCCGTGATCAGGACCACAATGGCCTGCTGATGGTCGACCCACACTCCTGCTTTCGTCGTCATTATTTGTGCCTTTCAAACCGAATTGTTGTTTCCGCGAGGCTTCCATCATCCAATCGCCTTGGCAATCACGAATGCCGCCGCTGCCGCCAATCCGCCGACGATGACCGTTTGCCAAGCACTTCGAAGAGGTCGAGCCGTTGTGAACCGGCCCTTAATATAGCCGAATGTCAGCAAGGCCAGCAGGGTGACGACCACCGACCCGATGAGTGCGGTAGGGACCGAGCGAAAGAAGAAATACGGTGCCAGCGGGACCAGACCGCCGGCAATATACGAGACGGCAATGGTGAAGGCGCTGCGGCTGGCGCGTTTCGGGTCCGGCTCCTCCAGGCCTAGTTCAAAACGCATCATGAAATCCACCCAGCGCTGCTTGTTGGCGCGGATAGAATTCACGACAACCGCCACTTTGTCCTCTTCGAGACCGTAGGAACGCAAAACGTCGGCGACCTCGGCCGCCTCCGTCTCGGGCACCTCTTCGACTTCGCGTTCTTCCCGAACTCGCTCGGAAACAAAGTGCTCCGCGTCGGTTCGTGCCGCCAGGTAACCGCCGAGCCCCATCGCAATTGCCCCGGCTGCAACCTCGGCCAGTCCCGCCGTCACGATAATGCCGCTCGACTCGACAGCTCCCGAAAGACCCGCTGCCAAAGCGAACGGAACCGTCAGGCCGTCGGACATGCCAATCACGATATCCCGAACGGATTCCGAGGCGGTGAAATGCTTCTCGACGTGTGGTGTTTGCGGCATAGATTAAAAGTCCTGGGCGACGGCATGGTGCGCATTGTCCAATTCGTCTCCCCAGGGTAACCAGGGTCGTCCCAGTAACGCCAGCATGAGAAAGACGAACACGATGTCCCCCAACGCTCCGAGTCCGCCGCTGGGGCCATTACACCAGTCCGACTATGGGACCAAGCTGAATCGTGCTAGGAGAAGTTCGATTGGCAAGAGCTATGCCGGATCTTTCGGCATTACCCTCATTGCTCTTGGCGTGCAGACCCGAGCTAGAGCGCGCGGTTTAGCACACTGGGGGCGCGCTAGTGTGTGATCTGGGAGCGCAAATCGCCTTGGCAAAAACTCACCCAGCTGCGCCGACCCCATCAATAATCGCGACTTACGCTCAATTCCAACACAAGGGCATGATGTTTGCCATTCCCCTTTTCCTGCGAGACAATTGTCTCCGTCAGATGCCCCTCCTCAACTTTTGGAGAACGACCATGAATAAGAAACTGCTTTCTTCCTGCGGTGCGCTGATCCTGGCAGCCGTTGCTGGCTGTATTCCTTCTCTCAATCCGGCATATAAGGAGGAGAACCTGGTCTACAAGTCTCAATTTGTCGGGGTCTGGTCCCAGCCGAATGCGAAGGCCAAATGGAATTTCGCCAAGCGCGGCGACAAATCGTACACGCTCTCCTATCAGGACGAGGAAGGTCGCCAGGGGCGGTTCATTGGCCACTTGGCGAACATTGAAGAAACACTTTTTCTCGATCTTTTCCCGGAGGACACCAACGGAGCGGCTAACGGTTTTTACAAGTTTCACCTGGTGCCGATTCACACCATCTATCTCGTCCGCGAAACGGAGTCCGGCTTGAAATTGGCGGCCATTGATTACAAGTGGCTGGACAAGTACCTGGCCGAGCACGGGGACGAAATTGCCACGGCCACATTTGACGGCCGCAAATTGATCACGGCCCAGACCGAGGACATTCAAAAGTTCCTGGTCAAACACAAGGAAGAATTTCGCGGTGATTTCAACCTCGTGCGCGAGCCAGCCGTCACAAAGTAGCCTCGCAGGAGCCGATGAACATCGCCTGGAAATCATGTTTGGGCAAGCGAAGGAAGACCTTTGGAAAGACTACAAGCTCAAGAGTGAATTGGATGGGCGGGGTGTTGTCAAGGATTACGAGACCGCTTTCTGGATCTGTTCGGGGCGCAGGAATGAGACTTTCCGCCGGTGACTATTTTGCAACTAGCTGCTGCAGACGAGTGAGGACTTCCGCAACTTGCGATTCGAGCGGGAGTTCCGTGTCGATTTGAATGTGTGGCATGGTTTCGGACCACGGCTCGCGCGTATCCCGTTGCAGGAAATGGATATCCGGTGTGGCGTCAGACAGATCGTGCTTCTCGGACAAGCGTCTTTCGATTCGCGACCGAGCTACTTCGTCGCTACACGCGCACTCAATGCCCAGAAACAGCGACCGCGGATTGGTGGAGCAAATGGTCAGAGCTCTTTGCATCTGTTCTTTCGTTAGAAAAGTCCCGTCGAGAATCACCGAGATCTGGTCGGCATGCAGATTTCCCGCCTGCCGAAACAACTCCGCATAAACCTGCTCTTTGTTTTCCGCTCGATAGATTCCAGCATTTGGCGGCGCCGCGTGGGAACTGGCTCCAAACAGGTTCCGCCGAATTACATCCGTCCGCAAGATCTCGGCGCCGAGTGCGTTTGCCAGCGCGTCCGCAAGAGTTGTTTTTCCTGTGCCCGCCAATCCTCCCACCACCAGGACGATGGGCCTCAGCCAGGTGGAAACATAGCTGTCGGCAAGTTCCAAATGACGACGGGCTTCCATCGCCACGACTGAATCGGGACTTGCCCGAAGCTGCTCGGCTCGGAGGCCGGCTACCTTGGCTCGGATGCAAGCTCGATAAGACTTGTAAAATGCCCAGAGGATTTCTGGAACCTGGTCTTTACTTCGTTCTAAATACAGGCCTACCAGCGTTGGTCCAATCCAGTCCGCCCCCAAGAAGTCGCACTCCGCAATAAGAAATGCCAATTCGTCCGCCACGTCGATCTGTCGCAGATCCGTGTTGAATTCGAGGCAATCGAAGATTGCTGGTGGCTCGCAGAGGCAAATGTGCTCTGGCCGCAAGTCTCCGTGTCCTTCGACAATTTGGCCAGCATTGACACGTTGATCAAAGAGACCGGGCTCAAGACACAGTAATTGCAGCTGAAAACTATGTATCCGCTTGACCGTGTTCTGGGGCAAATAATTATTGAGCATCACCAGCGTTTTCCGGTTTCCGCGAAGGTGCCCCAGAACACGGCTGCGGTAGTCCTCTGGCGTCATCGCCACACGGGCAAGCGTTCCATAGAACCCGGCGAGTATTTCGACCAGGCGATGAATGTGCTCTCGATGAACTTCGCCACGCTTTATGAGTGCATCAAGCGCGTACGCGGTTGGCAGACGCCGCATATGCACGAGCCAATCCACTACCTGTCCAGTGCCGTGAAAGCCGAATTCTCCGCGAGCATTCTGAGTGACGGCAATCAAGTCGAGATAAACATCGTGCGTCAGCCGGCGATTCAAGCGCAGCTCATCCCGGCAGGCGCGTTCGCGGGCGTCGAGCGTGGAAAAGTCCAGAAAGTCAAACGTCACGGGCTTTTTCAGCTTGTAGACATCGTTTCCCGCCAGGAAGACGTGGGAAATGTGCGTCTCCAGATGTTCGACCATCTGAGGGTGACCGTGACCGATGTGCGTTTCAGGCCGCACGAGCCACTGTATGATCGCCCCTTGAAGATCTGCCATAACAAGCCCTGTAAGCGATCCGGATCTCGTAAGGTGAAGACTATTCACTCTGTCGGGTAAGTTCGGACAGCACGTCAAGTTGCACTTCTTGGATTTGCGCGAGTCGCTCCCACTGGTGGGAGAGCAAATGATCGATTTTGTCGTGGAGATGCCGGATCTCCAGCTCCGCTTTCAGATTGACTTGATAGTCATGTTGCGACCGTAAGCGATCCTTGGCCTCCTGGCGGTTCTGGCTCATCATAATGACCGGAGCCTGAATGGCAGCCAGGCACGACAGAATGAGGTTCAACAGAATAAACGGAAAGGGGTCGAAGGGGCGAACTAATAAAATGACCGAATTGACCAGAACCCAGATCACCAGAAAGACGCCAAAGCAAACGAGAAAGGTCCAGCTTCCGCCAAACGTTGCAATCTTGTCTGCCAGACGTTCGCCGAAGGACCACTGTTGGTCAAACGTCGCCTCGACGTGTTTCGAGAGGATATCGTGGTCGCGGAGGCAGTTGACGATCTCCTCCTCAAGAGCGGTCACGTCCCCTTTTTCAGACAGTAACAGCGAGTGGACGTACCTGGAACGATATTTGTTGAGGTCGCCACGGCAAACAAACCCTTCCGGCAGCCAGGTCTGATGATCTTGGAGTATTTCCTTGGCCACATTGTCGCTGACGGCAGCCGCGGGAATCACACTTCGTTCTTGAAAGTTGCCGCCGCAGACCGAACAAACGCGTAAGCCGGAGAGATTTCTGCTCATTCGGACTTGACCTTGGCCGGACTGCGAAGAAGCAAACGGCCGCTACGCCATCAATGCAGTGGGATTTTTCTTGCGCGACTGAGACTTTACCGGAGAGATAAATCCGGCAGGCTTGACGGCCAAGACCGAGCATTCCACTTTGCTCAGAATGACCTCCGCCGTATTGCCCAGGAAAAAGCCGGAAATCCCGCGCCGGGCGACTGTTCCCAGCACGAGCAAATCGACGTGGTTTCGTGCCAGAAAATCCGGTATTTCGGCGCTGGCCTCCCCCTCCAGCAAATGGACGTTTTCGGCAGGCATGCTCTTGAACCGCGAGATAAGCGTATTCAGGTTCTGCTGGTTCTGGACGCGAATCGACGTGAGCAGACTGCGAAACTCGTCGGTCAATGCGTAATTTCCCAAGTAAGATCCTCCGACAATGCCGCAGGCCGAGACGACATCCAAAGGTATCGCTTCATCGGTGCAATATCCAATCGCAAGTTGCAGGATGCGGAAGTTAAGCTCGGCATGATCCAAGTCGTCTGGCCGCGCGTCCACAGCCGCCATTGCGTGCTGGAAGACTCCGTGATGTTCCGGCTTCAGCAGCCAAACAGTGCAGGGGCAGTTCCGCAGCAACCCCTTCGCCGTCGTCCCCAAGAATCCCGATTGACGGCTGTATCGCCCCTTGGCAGCCTTCATGACCAGGTCGTGCTTGTTGCGCAAGACCTGCTTGGTGATTTCAAGAGATGCTCTGCCCATCAGCACGCGGTGCTTGGCCTTCAACCCTCGGCGGCGAATCGATGACACCAGCTTCTTCAGCCGCTCGGACTTTTCGCGGGCCACCAGTTCCGGAAAGTGCTCCGCTTCCCCCGACAGGACCAGTTTTTGGGTCCATTGGAACTCCGGGACGGATTCGACAATGGTCAATTGAGATTTGTGCTTCAGGGCGTAGTCAACCGCGCGATTGAGAACTGGTTGTTCGGATTCGGCCGAGTCGATGACGACCAGAATATTTCGAAATGGGTACATGGCTTTGGACTCCCCGCGTGGGACATCGTGTCTTGTTGGACTATTTGGGCGTTCGCTGAATTCCACCAGGCGGCGGCAGAACTTCCATGCGGTCTACCAGCAGCCGCACCCCCGCAACGCGGCGCGTCCGTTCGATGGCCAATTGCCGGAGAAAGAATGTCGGCAGCTCACCGCGCAGCGTGACGGTGCCATCGTGCACAATCGCCTCAATACCACATAACTCTGTCCGGCAGGAGGTGAGGTGTAGAACAACTCGCTGCCTGAGTTCTTCGTTCCCAAGAGGGTCGTCAACTGGCGGTTCGGCTATTCGGGGGACGAGCGTCATAAGAAGCGTCTCTAACATCTCGCCTGAGAACTCTATCGCAGTGGGCGATGGAATCGATCGCCGCCGGAGAAGGGCAACAACTGTGCCGAAGGCCGGCACATGCTGACGCGTGAAATTCCACCCGGCAACTGAAGAGGGCGGCACCAGGTGTGATGGCACTGCCCCGAGCGATAGCGCGCCCATTCGCACAGTGCGCTGTGCGTTCTGCAACATCGCGCAAGAACGCCGTACGTACTGTTCAGACAGCAGGGACCTCGTCAATCCGCGGAATTGCTAGAACGTCAGTGGAAAGAGGGTCATTTGGCCACACGAGTTGTCCTGCGACTGACTTTTCACTGGGTCACTGTCGTGTGGCATGGACCTTGCAAATCATTTGGCCAGTCGTCGCTTCACCCAACACATGGAGACGCAAAATGTCCCTCAGCAAGATGCTCACCCGCCAAGCCATTTCTCTTCAGCCACACGACTCCCTGGCGGAGGCCGCGCGGCTCATGGAATCGGAGAACGTGGGAGCTATCGTCGTTACAGAAAGGAAGAGGCCGGTTGGGATCGTGACGGATCGTGATCTCGCTTTTGCCGTTTGCACTGGAGGCCGTAGTCCTCAAGACGAAGTTCAAACAGTTATGACGTGTCCCGTCGAGACGATCAGCGGTGACGAAGGAGTCTATAACGCCACGCAGAAGATGATGGAACTCGCGGTCCGGCGGTTGCCGGTCGTCAACTACATGGGGACGCTCATCGGTCTTGTCAGCCTTGACGACTTGCTTCTCCTTCTCAGCCGTGAGCTACACCAATTGGCGGGAGGGATTCAGGCGGAAACGAAGGCGGCCCCCGTCGTCTGAAGATGCCAATCTTCTACTTTTGCGAATGTGAAAGAAAACGCATATGCCTGTACCCGTAACCGCGCCGAAACAATCCACCGTTACCAGCCTTTTGCGCATGCTTCATGGTACGTGCACGCCACAAGATCTACGGCGGCAAGCCGTGGAAGGGGGGCAGAAAGGTGCTAACCTAACTCGCATGATCAGGGCTCCACAGGAACCGGAAATCTGGGCGGCAGGCTCTCTCATGGCGATCGACTTGCAGCGACTGGAGCGGGAGTTGGTCGGCAAGCCATCCTCGAGTGGTAGCCCGAGCGAGTTATCGAGACGCGGCGAGGTTCACTTGTCGAATGGGTCGTAGAAGTCAACAATCGTCCCATGGACCAGCAGCAACTATTCGAGCGATACCAGGACTTGCAAAAGTACGTCGGCTGGACAGAAGCTGACGCGCAGCGCATCAAGTCCGTGGCGACTCTCATTGAGCCACACATCCCCGCATTGATCGACGATTTTTACGCGGAGATCAAGCGCCATCCTTCCGCGAGCAAAGTAATCACTGGCGGTGAAGCCCAAGTGGAGCGGCTGAAGGGGACGCTTCGGGCCTGGCTGGCACGACTCTTCACTGGGGTGTATGACAGCGATTACGTCCTGGCTCGCTGGCAGGTCGGACTGCGGCACGTGGAGATCGGTCTTGACCAGGTCTACACCAACGTCGCGCTCTCGCGGATCCGCAACGGACTAGTCGATATCCTCTGTCGCTCATGGACTGGCCCCCAACCGGATCTGGCCCTCACGATCAAGGCGCTCAATCGCTTGCTTGATCTCGATTTAGCCAAAATCGAGGACGCCTATCAATATGAGTATCTGCAACGACAAAAACGGATCGAGCGGCTGGTGATCCTCGGCCAAATGGCCAGCGGAATCGCCCACGAGCTGCGAAATCCGCTTAATGTCGTGCGGACGAGTGTCTTTTTTCTGAAAAATGCCAAAGGCGCCTCTGAGGAGAAAAAGGAGGAACATCTCGATCGAATTGGGCGACAGGTTGCAGTTGCTAACGATGTCATTACGGCTCTTTCCGACTTCGCCAAACTTCCCCTTCCCAAGACTGAGCCCATCCAGGTCAAGGATCTACTCTCTGAAGTCCTGACGGGTGTCCAGTTGCCGCAGTCGGTATCCCCATCCATCTCTTGCGACGAGCAGATGCCGGCGATCGTCGGCGACCGCAGGCAATTGGCCATCGTGTTTGGTAACCTCATTCGGAATGCGGTTGAGGCCATGCCGCAAGGCGGGCAACTCCTGCTCCGTACGGTTCCTGACGGTACTTGTCTTTGCGTCGAAATCCGGGATACTGGACATGGCATCTCCCCCCAGGATATCCGGCGGATTTTCGAGCCCTTTTTCTCTACCAAGGCACGAGGGATCGGACTCGGGCTCGCCATCACCAAAGCCATTGTGGAAAACCACCGCGGCGAACTCCTGGTGACCAGCCGGCCGGGCGAAGGGACCTGTTTTACGGTGCGCCTGGAAGGTTCCGCTGCTGCTGCCTGAGCGGCCCAGAATGATTCAGTCTGCAACTCGCGATTGAGTGCGACGCACTATGAGCCGGAAGCCCCCCTCGATTCTCGTTGTCGATGACGAGCCCGATATTTGCGCCAACGTGAAGGACATCCTGTCGGAATTCGGCTACGAGGTAGATACGGCAACCAGTGGAGTGAGCGCGCTAGAATTGGTGAAGCGGAAGAACTACGATGTGGCCCTCCTTGATCTGAAGATGCCCGGAATGAGCGGGGTGGAGCTTTTTAAGGAAATCAAGCGCCGCTCCTCGGGAACCGTCGCCATCATCATCAGCGCCTACGCCAGCACTTCTGCTGCGAACGAGGCACTTGCGGCAGGGGCGTGGCGGATTCTCAGCAAGCCTGTCGATATCTCCGACGTCATGCAGTGTCTCGAAGAAGCATTGGGCCAGCCCCTCGTCATGCTGGTAGACGACGATGAAGAGCTGTGCGCGTCGCTATGGGATGTTCTTCGCGTGCACGGGATCAGGGTGAAGCTGGCCCACAGCGTGGCGGACGCGACCATGGCCATCGAGAGACAGGATTACCAGATCGCCATTGTGGACCTGAAGCTCCCCGGCGGTGATGGGCTAGGATTCTGCGCCCAAATGCGAGAGAAACATCCAGAAGTGAAGACGATTCTAATTACTGGTTTTCGCGCGGAACTTGAGCAACGGGCCGACAAGTCGTCGGAAGTTGACGCCACCTGCTACAAGCCGTTTGACGTCGCTGAACTACTCAGCACGATCCGCCGTTTCACCGCCGATCGCAGCAGGTAAAGACTAAAGCGTTAGGAGCACGCCCCCCAGGCCGAGTAGCAGGCCGACCGAGACGATCATGATTAGGATCGTGCACACGGCTGTCCAGGCTTCATGATCGGCCTGGGCAAGCTCCGTTTCGACATCGGTGGAGAAGAATTGGCCCGGGTGGGCCTGAATGACCTGAGCCTGTGCAATCGGCGCGGCGATGATTCTTGAAGCGCGCGGGGTACGAATAGTTGTCATGGGAAGAGCTCTTATTGGAAGAGTGTGTTGACTTCCAGGCTCCTTAAGCAACGCAAGTGCCAGGACCAGCGCGGTGTCAAGTTCAAAGTCAGCCCGTCCCGTTCTCCAAGCGGCAAAGTATTGTCCTGCTTGCACTTAGGGCCGGTCGCGCACGCTCAAAACCTGGCAGTCTTGCCGCATGACAGAGAAAAGTTGCGCGTTGAGGCGCGCGCTGAAGGCGCGCAGGAACAGCGCCCACTTACGTCGCGCCGCTCCCGGCCATAACCGCCTCAATCGCTTCTTGCAGACTTTGCCGGTTGACCGGCTTGGTAAGAAAGAGCGTCGGACTGGCGTCCCCTTCTGTGGGCAGATCAAGGTCTTGATGCTCAGAAATGACAATGACGGGAACCAGTCCCACGCGGCGGATTTCGCGAATTGCAGAAAGGCCGTCGAGTTCAGGCATCCGGACGGCGGCAGCGCCGCACGCTAACGCGGTTCTTGTATCGCGACGGCCGCAACCGCGATGGCGGCACCGAGTATGTTGAGGATCACGATGAGCAGACCGACGCCCCAGATAGTCTGGACGCCATCATCAAGCTTTCCCTTTTTGCCACGGGAAAGGCGGGACGTGATAACGCCGCAAACCCAACTCCAGTGGAGCATCACGTGAATCAGCACGCCGAGGGCGAGAAGGCTGAGCATCGCAAATTGGATGTTCATCCATTCGTTTAACCCCAGATCCCAGAGTTGCCAGCCCCGTGATTCGTAGGCGGGGGGAAAGACGAATCGCACCACGGACGACGACCAAACTAGCCCAGTGAAAAGGATGAGGAGCCCACTATCGAGGATGAAATTGAGGCTTGTCCGCGACATTAAGGGCTCATTCCCGACAAAGAGGGCAACTCGTAGCTGGATCACGGGTAGCGGATAGGAAACTGACGCCGCGGACTACCGAAATGACTCCTGTCAGAACCAGGCACCAAGCCGCGCCGGCATAGAGCCAGCGGCGAGTGGCCAATCCCATCAGCCGGCCACCGACGCCGGTCAGGACCATGACCGGAGTGGTTCCCAGGCCGAAGATGGCCATCGTCACGGTCCCGATCAGGACGTTGTGCGAACTGGTCGCTAGCGTCAGCATGCCGTAGAGCAGCCCGCAGGGCAAGAATCCGGTGAACACACCCGCCAGAAAGACACCGGTGACACCCGGCTGGCGGAGGAACTGGACGACGAAGCCTCCTGCAAGGCAAGCCGTGGCAGGCTTTGCGGAAGAAGTCCTCCACAGAGGCCGCGGCAAGATTCCCGCGGAGCGGAGACCCTGATACACCAGCAGAATTCCCGCTGCAACCGCGAGAATCGCCGGGATGTTGACGAGCAGCGGCAGTGAACTGGTCAGCCGCTCGCCGCAAAAGCCCGCAGCGGCTCCGAGGACACTATAGGTGAAGATGCGGCCGGCGGAGTAGCTCAGTTGCCGGCCCAATGCGGTCCACCAGCCCGGCGCAGAGCCGCCAATGGTGAGCACGAACGGACCACACATCCCCAGGCAATGCGCCGTCCCGAGGATTCCGGCGACGAACACGAAGGGAAGCTCGATCATGACGCCGCTCCCGCAACCGCAGGAGTTGCCAATTCACTCGCGGCTTCGCGAGGCACGTCGTCACTGAGTGGAAATCGCGCCAAGACGAGCGAGTTCGTGATTACTAGCAAACTGCTCGCCGTCATCGCAATGGCCGCAAACACTGGGTGTAACCACCCACTCGCAGCGAGGCCGATTCCAGCGATGTTATAGGCAAAGGCCCAAAACAAATTCCAGCGTACCGTTCGCACGGTCCGCTGGGCGAGCCTTACCAGCCACGGCAAACGCGAGAGATCATTGCCGAGCAGACAGATACCTGCCGAATGCCGCGAAATTTCGGTTCCGGATCCGAGGGCGACGCCAACGTCTGCCGCGGCAAGAGCGGGTGCATCGTTGATGCCGTCCCCCACCATAATCACGGGACCAGCGTCCTTTTTCATTTCCTCAATTGCCGTCAGCTTGGCCTCCGGAAGAAGCTCCGCCCGGTACTTCATTGCGAGAGATGCGGCAAATCGCTTTGCCCGCGACTCTCGATCACCAGTGAGCATGACGGACTGGAATCCAAGAGCATTCAATTGAGCAATGGCGGCCTGTGCTTCTGGTCGCACCGTCTCGCTGAGGATAAATCGCCCGCGGATTACTCCACCCCAAGCCACGAACGTAGTGGCGGAGTCTTGGCAATCCTCAACCGCCGCTGATAATTGCTCTGGCAGCTCCTGTCCGCACCGAATGATCCAGCGGAGGCTTCCCAAGTAGGCCGTATCCTGAATCAAATCGATCCATCCCATAATCCCCAAGCCGGGCAAGACGCGAACTGCTGTCGCTTCCACTGCCGGGCGGAATTCCAGCGACTGTTCGGCGTATCGAGAAGTGGCTGCGGCTAGCGGGTGCGTGGAGAAGCGAGACAGCGAGTCGGCTACTGCGACCAATTCGCATTCGCTTGTGCCAGGGTCAAGATCGACATGAGTTACTGTGGCGTTTCCGGTCGTCAGCGTGCCGGTCTTGTCAAAACAAACAGTTCTCGCACTGGCGAGCAAGGAGAAAGCGTCGCCATCTCGAACGAGCACACCGGCTTGAGCCGCCCGTCCGACCGCGGCCCACAGGGCCATCGGTGTCGCCAAGCCCAGTGCACATGGGCAAGCGATGACCAGAACGGCCAGTGCGGACAGCAACCCTTCCGCCGGATGCCCCCGCCAGGAGTGAACGGCGAGCGTGAGGAGGGCGATGGCGCTGACTGTCGGCAGAAACCAGCGGCTGAGTTGTTCAGCCAGACGCTCATACCTGGTACGAGCGGAAGTGGCGTGAGCCACCGCCTCGATCATGCGGGCGAGCATCCCTTCTCCCGCCGGGGCGGACGCCTGAATTTCCAACGGACCATCCACAACGAGCGTACCACTGAAGATGTCATCCCCTTCGCGGCGGACCACGGGCAAACTCTCTCCGGTCACTGTTTGCTCGTCGACGGCCGCTTCATGTCGAATGACCTTGCCATCCGCGGCTATCCGTTCCCCTGGCAGTACGCGAAATCTGCTTCCCGTTTTGATACGACCTATTGGAACCAATTCCTCGTCGTTGCCCTCGATCAACCGCACCTGATCCGGCAGCAGTCGCTGCAACCCGCGCAGAGCAGCGGTTGTTTGCAGTTTTCCATTTGCCTCGAGCCAGCGGCCGAGCGTGACAGCGACAGGAATGGTGCAGGCAACCTCGAAATAAACGTGGCCGCTGCCGGAGAGCACCGAATAGATCGAATACGCCAGGGAAGCTCCGATGCCAAAAACGAGCAGCAGATTCAGTGAGGGACGGCCGCGGCGAAGTTCCGTGAGGGCGTCTCCGAGAAGCGAACCACCCAGCAGCAGCACCACCGGCAAACTGAATAGGAGCGAGGCATAGCGGGCTAAATCGTACCAGGCGGCGGAGAGTCGATCGCTCCCCGCTTCCGGTTGCGACCAGAGAATGAACGAGAAGACCATTACATTCATCGCGAAGAAAATGGCCAGTCCCAAACGGGTCATCACCCAGCGGGATTCCCCAGCGTTGCCACTTTCCGCCGTGATCGAGGCCGCGAAGCGACAGCCGGAACAGCAATACTGTGGGCCATCGGTAGAAGCATCGTAGACCGGCAAGCCGCAATAGTCGCAAGCGGCGGACGCGCGCTGCTTATTGCTGTCATGGCCAGTTTGATAAATTCCCGCGTTCATGGCTTGTGAAACAGTTCCACTTGCAACGCAGGGAACAGGAACCGAATGACATACACCACGGCAAAAATCCAGAAACCGATCCAGATGGCGCGGACATACCAGGGAATGGCGTTTCCCACATAATTGTGGTGCTGATGCTCAACTTCGGCTGGAGTATTTTCGGGCGTCGTCATCACAGATTCTTCTAAATGGAGATTTCGAACGACAAGATTTGAGGTCAGACGGCCCGGCGATGTTTGACCGCAGGGACCGGGACCGGCTGGAGACGAGTTTGACGTTCCAATATCTCTTCCCGCTCCAGCATTTCGAGCTTCGGTTGTTCGATGTCTCGAAACATGCCGTGCGAAGCGGCCCAGAGCAGGAGGCAGAGAAAACCAAGGCTCGCCAGGAGGTAGTTCATGATCGGAGCGACAGCAAATGCCCCTCCTGGCTCGCCACGGAAAACGTGGATGAGTTCAATGAACTTTCCCGCAAATCCATATCCGCTGGGAATCAGAATCAGCACGGCCAGAAGCAGCGTCACGCGGACCTGCCAATTCGGAGTTTTTGCAGACATAGCGATTCTCCTCGTCTACTCGTTGCCGCGAAGTTCGTTGAATTCTTCGTAGTAGGGATAGCTTTCCTGCCAGGAGCCGAGCCACTGGATGTAAGTAATCAACGCCAGGCCGCGGCGGCCGGGCTTGTCGGGAGCTCCCTCAAACATCCACGGGTATTCCGGCATCGGCGAGCCGCTGGAGACCAGCGTCGGCTTGAAGAAGTGCACCGCATGCCAGTCATTGCTGCGGCGGCCCCCTTCGCGACTAAGATCGGGACCAACCCGCCG
>Ga0065712_10000377_pt1 | contig 14130 bp, 8 predicted proteins | sample MisRhiReplicate1_FD_59099 | JGI IMG/M metagenome (GOLD analysis project Ga0065712, IMG submission 59099) | Miscanthus rhizosphere microbial communities from Kellogg Biological Station, MSU, sample Rhizosphere Soil Replicate 1: eDNA_1 v3... | ecosystem: Host-associated > Plants > Roots >...
AGAAACAATAACAATTAGAGCAGCAACTATATTTCGTTTGATCTGTTTTTTATTTTTGTGCACCTTTTCACTGTGCGCAGGCATTGTCAAAACTTTAGGTTCCGCCGGTTTGCACGCGCGGGTAAGCGAAACGAGTTTGTTTAGGGCTCGCACCAGAGAATTGTTCGACCCAGACATCATCGCAATCAACTCCTTTTGAATTTGTTCCCATTTCTAGATGCACCATGCATGCCATCCGCATGAATTTGCACCAGCCGATACGTTTTTGGTGATGATTAAAGCGCTGGCAATCTCGTTTCAGCACTAAAGGGCCTCGAAACGACACGTGGACCAGCGGATTAAAGCTCAGACTGTTTTTTGTGTCGGGGACGTTGAAATAGACAACATCGCCTTTAGCGCGAGCGATTGATTAGAATCTTGCCCTTTATGTTGTGTTTGGCCTTGAGATCTCGGTTCAGGGCGCGCAGTGGCGCTGAGTCCGGCAGATACATTGATAAAGCATAGACCAAAAGTTCGTCGTCGGTCCTGCCGCCTCTCTTTGATCGCGACAGTTTGCAGGCGCCGAGATACGCTTCGACACCTCGACGCTGTGTTGATGTCAGCCGCTCAACCGCCACGAGCAGGATGCGCCGAAGCATTTTTCTATGAATTTGAACCTGTGTCTCTCTGATCTTCATCCCATTTGTCCCAATCCGTATGGCCCAACAAATTTATCGTCGCGATCTGCACGGCAGGAACGCCGCGGTCATTTTCCGGTTTTTCCTTGAATCTCTCTTTAGGTGTGAATCCAAACTCTCACTGTTATGTCCTGAAAACGGCAACCAAATCAGTTTAAGTGCAACAAACGGTCTTATTCAGTTTTCCCGAGGTAAATCACTTGAGGCTCCTCCGGTTCGGGAAAGACTCGTTCGGATTCCAAAACTGCTTCGCTGAGATCGGTTGCAGTCAGGATTTCATAGAGCTTGCCAATAGCGGCCGGCGTGCTGAGCCGGCTTAATCCCTGCGCCCGCGCCATCTCTTGCAGCTGGTTAACGGTGTTCATCAGCGGAAGCGGCAATTCGAGCCCAGCGGCGGTTTCTAGCGCCTGACGAATGTCTTTATAGCTGTTGCTGAGCGCACCCCCATGACTCTTTCCGCGCTTTAGAAATTCCTCTACGCGTCCGGCGGATTGCCGCGATCCGGTGGTCTGGAGGAGCTGTAAAAAGAGTTTCGGATCGATGCCCTGCGCAGTTAGCCAGGTGAAAACTTCGGCGCAAATGATGCTGCTCGTTGCCGCGAACATGATCACGGCGATCTTCATCGCCTTCGGCATCCACGGCTCGGGGACGCAAATGATTTTCTGGCAGAAGTCTTTTAAAACGTCGAGGCACTTTGCCAGAGCAGCCTGCTTCCCGCCGATCACAACCGAAAGCAGACCACTGGGAATCGTAACCGAGGGCGCGCCGGATGCGTGGAGCGTCGCGCCGAGAAAATCGGCGTTCCTCTCATCACATTGTTTTTCCAGTTCGCGCGCGTAACCGGGATCGGTGCCGCTCAAATCGACCAGGACGCTGCCGGGTTGGAGGGCGGCGAGGAATCCCTTCTCTCCTAGCGCAGCCGATCTCACCTCAATGGTCGACGGCAGGACAATGAGCGTGATGTCTCCGAGAGCCTCGCCGGCAGACCCGCTCGTTACTGCTCCGAGTTTCGCGAGATCCTCCATTGGAACCCGATTCAGATCGTACACCTTTATGCGACGCCCTTTTTTGAGCAGCCGCTCGGCGATGGGTTTACCCGCGTTTCCGAGGCCGATGATTCCGATCTCCATGGTGGTAGACCCGCTCATCGTTGCATCTTCTTTAGTGCTTCCGCTGCGATTTTCTCCATCGCTTTGATATTTGCCGGATCCTGATTTTCGGACGAATTCAGCATGAAATAATCGACNCCCTTCTGCGGAACNGCCCAGNANGGGAGACTGTCTTTCGGGATATCGGTGCGCAACGAGTTGGTCGTGCTGTATTTCTGCCAGGCGATTTGACCGTCACGTGAAAGTACCCAGTTGACAAAGACTCGCGCTGCGCTTGGATGCGCCGCGCGGCTGAGAAGCGCCATACAGCAGGAGCCGCCGCCCATGATTTCTCCCTCTTTGAGAGGGTGCGGCAGAAGATCGACCGGAAGCCCTTGCTCCTTGGCTTTTGTGATCGGCTGTCCGCTTCCTATATAGAAGATGATCTTTCCTTGTGCGAGCCAGTCCGTCCCCTGCTCGAGATTGCGCGTGACAAGGATGTCAGTCTCGGTGAGCAGACGCGTTATAAATTGGGGCCCGAGCGCGGGCGAAGCGTAGAAAAAGTTAAACGTCTCGCCGCCTCCACCCGGGATCAGAGGATCAAAGGTTCCAAGTCTCCCTTTGAATCTCGGTTTCAGCAGATCCCACCAGGATTGAATTTCTTTTGGATCGAGCAGTTTGGTGTTGTAAGAGCCACGCCGGGTGCCGACCTCGCCGCTGATAACGATCGCGGACTCATTTTTCGGATCGGCAAACCACATTTTTTTCTGCCACCAGGCAGACTCGTCATAAGCCTCCGGTAGGATCAGGTGAGCTCGCAGAGGTTCCAGAGTGCCGGGCGGATAGGAGCGGTAGCTGGAAGAACCACCCATAATGAGATCGGCAATGTATTTACCGGCTCGTCTTTCAGCGAGGACCTTCTGGGTGTGTTCGGCGCCTTTTCCCGGAACAAAGTTAATCTTGATGCCTGGATGGTTTTTTTGAAACGTATCCCAGAGCGAGCGATACATAGGATTATGTGGGCCGTAGATGACAACTTCACCTTCGCGTTTCGCTGCGTCGATAGTTCTTTCCCATCTTTGCTTCCAATCTTCGGCCGCAAAAGATGAAAATGAGCGCCCGGCCAAAAACAACGCAAGCACAAACAAGAGTCGCCGACTAATTTGCTTGCTATCCATTCGTTCTCTCTCCACGTTTATGCTTACGTAATCGTTGGCTTATCACCTTTCTCTTCCGAAAAATTCGGCGATCCAGAACAGAACGTACCAAGGTTTAGTGAGGCACGCACCCGGTTAGGATTATGAAAAGCTGCCGCGGCAAATATCGACGCCCAGCCAAATTGTCTTATCTCATTCGCTGATGGTGCGACCCCCATATCGGGATGACTGGCTCGTCACGTTGCGCGCCGCATCAGAGGCGAGACGGCATGCATTCGCGGGGTCAGGCTTTCAGCGTTGTTAACGGCTGCAGAGCACGTTTGCCCAAACGCGCGACGCCGTTCGCGCCGACCAGGAGATGTTCTCCGATCTGGACGACACGGTTTTCCTTTAGCACATCTTGGACTGCGGCTCGCTTCATGCGAATTGCTGGCTTGAAGTCAAAGGTCATTCCCGGTGCGAGAACGATATCGGATTCCTTTCGCGAGTTGCTCGGGCCGAGCCGTGGGCGCGAGAGATTGGCAATGCCGCTCGAATGCAGCACGACTCCCGAACGATCTTCGGCATCCAATTGGTCCGTCAGCGCTGCATAGTGATCCACGAGTTGACCGCACGTTGTTTTACCCGGAACGATGGAGGCAGTGCATTCGTGGAAGAGTTTAATAGCTGTGCCCATAGCGGAGCGATAATAGTTGTAGCCAGGAGTTTTCCTTCCGCCGACGAAGATTGAGTGATTGACTTGTGCCCGGTAGCCTTGCACCGTAGCGTCAATTTCTTGACTGATGATGTTTCCTTCTTTTAGAGGGTCGTCAGTGGGCGCGCCGAGAGTAGCATTGGCTTCAGTGTCGAGAGCTATCGAGAGGCGAGTAGGGTCTTCTCCTGTTTCGGCGAACATGGCGACAAAGGTTGGAAACCAGATGTCAGCTTGGTGTCTCGACGGGGGACGCGCGACACGGCTGATCACTTCTATCGCATTTTCTCCCGCCGCTACGGCGCGCCGAATCACTTCGTGTTCCTCGGGACTCTTAACCATGGCCACTTCATCGACAGGTCCGGCGTCAGCGCCCCAGTTTTCCATCGGCGAAAAATGGACTTCCGGGAGATTCGCCTTGAGATGCTCCATAAAGGTCGCCGCAACCAAGCCCTCCGGGTCAAAGCGGCTGCCGGTTAGCTTGGCTACACCGATGCGCGTTCCAGGGCGGTCTAAACCAAGATCTTTGATGATTTCAGCAATCGATTTTGAACCCTCCCCCTGGCTAACGATGAGCTTACCGTCGGTGCGCCATGATTCCAGTCTCTTTTCCCAGAAGCTCCGGTTACGCTCCGTGCCGACCACCGCATAGACCGGTTTCACGTCATCTCGCGGGAAAATAACGTCGGCGCTTCCGCCACGGCCACCGATCTGCGTCAGGTAACGAGGATAGGCGGTATCACCGCTGGCGGGCGCGAGGATAGCATCGAAATTCCACTGAGCCTTAGCCATGATCCGGCGGATCTCCGCCCAGCGGCGGTCACGCTCGTTCCGCGAAAAAGAAGGATTCGTGACGTTAAGCCCGTTGCTCATGGCTGCGGCGTGGGCTTGGTTCGGCAGCGGCGTGAGTTCAGACACTAACGGAATAACAATGCCCACGGACGCGAGCCTCCGAAGGAACACACGCCGCGAGGTGTGAACTGCGGGTAAGCAAAATTGAGTAGCGTAGGCCATGTCCTTCCCCTCATCGTTTCGCTTATCAGAAAGCTGCAATTGGCAGCGACGGATCTTAACTCAGCGGATGTCAAAATTGCCAGAAGAATCATAACCGGGTTTTTCTTGAGCTGTGCGTGTTGAGCGGCCCGGATCAGCCGTCGCACCCCCCCAGCGAACTCCGATTCCCGAGAAGGTGTTTCGCAAAATTCTCAATCCTGCGAGCCGGCGCTGCTATCTCACGTAGAAATACTAAGTATCGTTGTGGCGCCTAATTTGCTCTCGCCGATTATTAGGTTAGCGGTTCGCGACTCGCTAGTCGCCGCGCTCGCGAAAGGAGGACAAAGAGTATGGCACAGCCACTACTTGTGATTTCAGGCATAATTGTGATGGGGGCTGTCGTCATTTTTCCGGTGGGGCTCGCTACTTTTTACCGCTATCGAAACCGGAAAGTTATCACTTGCCCTGGAACACACGGCTCGGCCGATGTTCAACTTAACGCGCGTCGCGCAGCCTTGACCACTGTTTTCGGCAGACCACTTCTGGCGGTTCAAAATTGCTCGCTGTGGCCAAGAAAAAAGGGCTGCGACGAAGCTTGCGTCAAACAGAACTGGCCAGAGGCGTAATCCGTGGCGCTCCAAAGAGCCCGGTGACTACGATTCAGTTGATGGAGAATTTAATTCAATCCTACGATGCAAAGCGATTAGTCGCTTGATCGCTTTGTTCACCCTCGCCATATTGGGCGGAATTGTGAGTTTGAACAAGAGAACAAGCGTTTAACGTTAAAGAGTAGAACAGCTCGTCTTCATAAGAGCTGGAGCGCAACCGTGTTGTCTAACCAAGACTAATTTCGGGAAGGAGAAGGATATGAACAAGCCCTCTGATTGCGCTCGCATTGTCGGAGTCTTTTTGTTTTCTGTGATCCTGATCTTCCCCGACGTTGCTAAGGCCCAAAAGCTGGTGCTGGGCTGGTCGGCGGTGAGCGCTCTGAATTCTCCTTACTGGGTCATCAAAGATGCCGGCTTCGCCAAGCAGGAAGGGCTGGATGTCGATCTCATTTACATCGCGAGTTCCTCGACCATGGCTCAGGCGCAGCTTGCTGGTAATGTAGCTCTTTCTACTGCTAACAGTCAGGTAGTTGTGGACGTTGGCCTCCAGGGCGGCGATCTGCTCGCCATAGGGGCGGTGATCAATGAGGTCGCTTTCTATGTAATGGCACCCCCGGAGATAAAGAGCGTGCGGGACCTAAAGGGAAAACCCGTAGGCGTAACGCGTTTTGGCGCCTCCACGGACTTTGCGATTCGCAAGCTGCTGGAAAAATACGGCCTACAACCAATACGCGATGTACCCATCATCCAAATCGGAGGGTTGCCGGAGATCGCCGCTGCGCTTTCTAAGAGATCCATCTATGCTGCGCCCATGTCCTATCCCTTGGCTTACGTGGCGGAGCAGTCCGGGATGAGAATTCTGGCTAACCTGGCGAAGGAAGACATTCCGTTTATGCACGTCGGTATCACAACTTCGCGGCGATTTGTGAAGGAGCGAAGGGCTCAGGCCAAGGCTTTCCTGCGCGCTTATGGGAGGGCGGTGCGTTTCATGTATACGAATAAAGAGGATTTCAAAAGAATTATCACCCACTATTCAGGGATCAAAGATCCTGGGATGCTCGACGGCAGCGTGCAATATGCTTACGACTTTGTAGAAAAGGTTCCTCTAGTCAAGCGGGAAGCGTTTCAGGTGACCCTAGATGAAAGTGTCAATAAGAGACCTGAGGCAAAACAGGCTAAGCCCGATCGTTTCTACGACAATAGCCTGGTGCAGGAACTGATAGATGAGGGTTTCTTTGTGTCCCTTTGGGGAAAAAATCGTTAATGGAAAATACCCTTGGCAAGAACGAACTGCTTGCAGGGCACCTAGCGAAGCGTTGTTCCACCTGCCCGCAAGCAGATTTGTAATCCCGAGTAAACTAATCCTCGTTGTTTGAGTATGCATTTTTAAAACCTCGGTGGAGCCGGCCCTGCGGAGTGGAAACCGCGAGCGCGTAAGCGGGGCACTTACCGACCCAACAGGCGAGTTCAGTCCGGGCGAGACAATCGTGAAGCTCTATTACTGCAAGCGGCTCGGTAGGTATGTGACTATCCCTGGAGCATCACTGTTCAAGCTCGCAGCGGATTGCCGCACGCTGGAAGAATCCTGCTAAGGAAAAGCTCGCTCAAAGAGACATTGGCCTCTCAGGCAAAGTGAAAATAAATGTCGAGCCTTTGCCCACTTCGCTTTCCACCCAAATCGTCCCGCCATGCAGCTCAACAAACTTCTTGGCCAAGGTTAGCCCAAGCCCGGTTCCTTCGATCTTGTGCGTTGAGTCGGAACCCACTTGCCGAAACTCCTCGAAGATCTTTGGTTGGTCTTCTGGGGCGATGCCGATTCCCGTGTCACTGACCGAGATCTCTGCACCTTGATCTGTCTTGCCTGCACTGATGCTGATCCGTCCTCCCTCGGGCGTGAACTTCACTGCATTGGAAAGAAGGTTCAGCAGAATCTGTTTGATCTTTCGCTCATCGCCGACATACTCGCCAAGCCGCTCGTCTACATCGACATCCAACGTAATGCCATGCTTCACGGCTCGCTCCCGGACAAATGTCCGTGCATTGTCGATTGCCAGGGGAAGATCGAACGAAGCTAGTTCCAATTCCATCCGCCCCGCTTCAACCTTGGAGAGATCGAGAATCTCGTTGATGAGGGATAATAGATGCTGCCCAGATGTGAGAATATCCGAAGTATACTCGGCCTGCTTCTCGTTCAAGTCCCCAAATAGTTTTTCCTGCAGCACTTCGGAGAAGCCGATGATGGCGTTGAGCGGCGTGCGCAGTTCGTGGGACATGTTGGCGAGAAATTCTGACTTATGACGGTTGGCGGCCTCGATCTGACGGCTCTTATCCTCAATCTCACGGAACAGCCGGGCGTTTTGTATCGCCAATACGGATTGCGTAGCAAAGGTCTGCAAGAGATTCACCACTGCTGGGGCAAACGTGCCGGTCTCACGCCGATAAATCGTCAAGGCCCCCATGATTTTCTGGTCGAGAAGGAGCGGCACTGCAAGGAGCGATTGATAACCAAGTCGAGATAAGATCGGCCGCATCCCTCGGGTATCCTGTTCTTGCCGGAGATCGGCAATCTGCGTTGGCGTTTTCGTCTCCGCCGCCCGACCAGTGGCACCTTGTCCGAGACGCAGCGGGGTGGCCCGATAGGCGTTGACCAGCTCTTCTTCCATTTGGTAGCTAGCCCGAAGATGAAACTCTTGCGTGGCCTCATCGTATTCATAAATGATGCCGCAATCAGTTCCGGAAAGCTGGACCGCATGGCGCACGATGGTACTGAGCACAGTCTGAAGATCGAGCGTGGAGCTTACTGTTTGACCGACTTCGCCTAACGCTCTCAATTCGCCAACAGACTGCGCCAGCTGCTGAGTGCGCGCCTCCAGTTCCTGGAACAGTCGCACGTTCTCTATTGCGATCACCGATTGCGCCGCGAAGGTCTCTAGTAATTTGATTTGTTTTTCAGAGAACGGCCGAACGTCCGTTCGTCTTATGTTAATGACGCCGATGGGAATTCCCTCTCGGAGCATCGGTGTGCTAAGAAATGTCCGCACCCCCACGCGCAAGCCAATGCTTTCGGGAAATTCGCTCACGGCTTGCTGCAGATCGTGGACATGTACGGTTTCTCGGTTAAAAATCGCGCGGCCAGAAATAGTTTTTGGTCCCGTGGGCCTGTATTCTGGCGAGGGTATCGCTCCGAACGATGCCACTAGTCGAGTTCGGTCACCCTCGACGAGGCGAATCTGAGCATCTGTTGCCTCGCAGAGTCGAGCTGCATTCTTCGCGACAGTGTCCAACACTGGCTGAACATCGGTCGGCGAGCTGGCAATAACGCCCAGGATTTCGCTGGTCGCGGTCTGCTGCTCTAGTGACTCTTTGAGTTCTTGGAACAGGCGCACGTTTTCGAGCGCAATCACGGCCTGGTCGGCGAAAGTTTCAAGGAGCCTGATCTGCGCTGGAGTGAAGGGTCGTACCTCGATGCGACGTGCGGTCAGCGTGCCAACAAGTTCCTTCTGCAAGCGGAGGGGGACGAGGAGATAGGTCCGGGCCGGTGCAGGCGAACGAAACATTGAGAAATCATTCTGTTCGCGGCCATCGGGTATATGGAGCGTCCCATGTTCGCTCATCCAACGATTCTGTGGTGCATCCAAACTTATTTTAATCGAGCGAACGGGTATAGGACCAAAATGAGCGCGCGTTAGCAGAACATTCTCTTCGCGGAATCGTAGGACAACATCATCAATTCCACAGACCTTTGCTGCGCTCTCGACAATAGCATCAAGCACCGGCTGCACATCTGTTGGCGAGCGGCTGATGATACTAAGCACTTCCGATGTTGCAGTCTGATGCTCCAGAGCTTCTCGCAGTTCTGCGTTGCGATCTTGCAATTCTTTGAACAGACGCACATTCTCGATGGCGATGACCGCTTGATCGGCAAACGTTTTCAGTAGACCAATTTGCTTTTCTGTAAAAGGACGGACTTCCAGACGACGAATTACTATTACACCGACCGATTCGCCTTCTCGTAACAAAGGTGTCGCAACAATGCTTCTAGTCCCAGTAATTTGTTGCAGTTCTTTAGAACCTGGAAAACTTTCGAGCTCTGCGGTCATATCGGCCACATGGATCGTCTGCCGATCGAGTATGGCCCGGCCATGCACTACTCCACGAGTACAGACTATCTGTTCTCCCAAATTCTTGGTCGTTGGTATTGGCCCATAATGCGCAGCATGCCAAAGAGCACTACCGTCGAAACGATGAATGGCGGCATCCACTGCTTCACACAACCGCGCCGCGTTTTCAGCAATCGTATTTAGGACGGGCTGAATGTCTGTCGGCGAGCTGGCGATCACGCCCAAGATCTCGCTTGTCGCCGTTTGTTGTTCCAGTGATTCTTTGAGTTCGTTGAACAACCGCACATTCTCAAGCGCGATCACGGCTTGATTGGCGAAGGTCTCAAGCAGCTTGATCTGCCCCGGCGTGAAGGGGCGTACTTCCATGCGGCGTGCGACCAGTTCGCCGATGAGATCCCCGTGCTGACGAAGCGGAACCATTAAAAAAGTGCGTAATCCGCTGGTGGAACCTACCCGTGGGAAATCGGTTTGCGCACGGACATCGGGAATATGGAGCGTGCCGTGCTCGCGTATCCAGTTATACCGTTCATCGATACTGCCCGCGGAAGGGGGATCAGGTAGCGGCCCAAAATGAGCCCGCAGAACCCGCTGGTTCCCCTCATGGAGTCGCAGATGCACGTCATCGATCCCACAAACTCGGGCCGCGCTCTCAACGATAGCGGCAAACACCGGTTGCACGTCCGTCGGTGAGCGGCTGATGATACCGAGCACCTCGGATGTTGCCGTCTGATGCTCTAAGGCTTCGCGCAATTCTGCATTGCGTTCCTGCAATTCCTTGAATAACCGGACGTTCTCAATGGCGATAACAGCCTGATCGGCGAATGTCTTGAGAAGTGCAATCTGCTTATCAGAGAAAGGACGCACCTCCGTGCGCCGGATTGAAATACTCCCAATGGCTGAACCCTCGCGCATGAGTGGTACCACCAATAGCGTTCGGAGGCCCAATCGTTCTTGATCCTCTCGTGGCCCTGGAAACTCCGTCTCCGCCAATGCTGTCACGTCATCAATGTGAATTATTTTTCGGTCGATCACCGCTCGACCATTGGCTGACTCACGGTTGATCGGTCGGTCCAGCGCCACAGGGGGGAAAGGACCATGATGCGCAACTGCGTGGAGCAAATCCCCTCGGACAAGCCTGATCATCGCGTCGTACGAGCCGCACACGCGCGCGGCGTTCTCGGCAATGGTATCCACCACCGGCTGAATATCCGTCGGTGAGCTGGCGATCACGCCCAAGATCTCGCTCGTCGCCGTCTGTTGCTCCAGCGACTCCTTGAGTTCTTGGAACAGCCGCACGTTCTCAATGGCGATCACAGCCTGGTCGGCGAAGGTCTCAAGCAGCTTGATCTGCGCGGGAGTGAAGGCGCGCACATCGTTACGACGTGCATTCAACGCCCCAATGAATTCCTCCTGAAGACGAAGCGGAACAGTCAAGTAAGTTCGCACCGTTGAATCAGAAAACGGAAATTCGTTTTGCTCGTGGACATCGACAATATGAAGCGTTCCATGCTCTCGAACCCAGCGTGGAGTTGGCGTGTCAATATGGACGCCGACCGCATCGGCGTGTATCGGTAAAGAACCATAATGAGAACGCACGACCAGCATGTCCCCGTTGCGCAGTCTCAGTAAGACGTCATCGATCCCGCAAACCTTTGCGGCGCTCTCGACAATGGCATCTAGTACCGGCTGGACATCGGTAGGGGAACGACTGATGATGCTGAGCACTTCGGCTGTTGCAGTTTGATGCTCTAGCGCCTCGCGCAGTTCGGAGTTGCGCTCCTGAAGTTCTTTGAACAGGCGTACATTCTCGATAGCAATAACGGCCTGATCGGCAAAGGTTTCTAGCAGTTTGATCTGCTTATCTGTGAAGGGCCGAACTTCTGTTCGGCGAATCACGAGAGCACCAATCGGAGCGCCTTCGCGCAGCAAAGGAGTCGCTAATAACGTCCTGGCTCGGTTGTGCTGCTGCAATGCTCTAGAATCGGGAAACTCAGTTTCAATTTCCGCTGCGATGTCTTCGACGTGGATTGTCTTGCATTCGAGGATGGCGCGACCGTGAACGGTGTCGTGGCTGATACTGAGTTCCTCGCCGAACGCTCTGAACGTCGGCATCGGCCCGTAGTGAGTGCTCCGGAGCAATCGGTCGCCTTCGAGCCGAAGGAGCACAGCGTCATTAGCAGCACACAACCGTGCGGCACTTTCGGTTATCGCATCCAATACCGGCTTTAAGTCAGTCGGAGATGATGCAATCACCCGGAGAACCTCGCCGGTTGCAGTCTGCTGTTCCAAAGACTGTTTGAGTTCTTGAAATAATCGAACGTTCTCTATCGCGATCACCGCTTGGTCGGCGAAAGTTTCAAGCAAATTGATTTGCTTTTGCGAGAAAGGACGAACCTCCGAACGTCGAATTTGAATTGCTCCGATAGCAACGCCCTGATGCAATAATGGCGTCACAAGAAAGGTCCGAAGACCGGTGACTGGTTGCCGTGTCTTCAATCCCGGGAAGTCAGTCTCCATCTGAGCAGCGGCATCATGAATGTGAATTGTTCTCGCCTCCACAACGGCGCGGCCTTGGGGCGTCTCCCGATCAATGGGAGGCGGAGCCGGTGAATGGCGCATCGAGCCATAAACCGCTGCTCGCTCAAACATATTGTCCTGAACTCGCAGAATCGTGGCATTTTCAGCGTCACACAGCCGTGCCGCATTTTTTGCCACCACATCAAGTACCGGCTGAATATCAGTCGGTGAGTTGGCTATAACCCCCAAGATTTCGCTCGTGGCGGTTTGCTGCTCCAACGACTCGTTCATTTCATGGATTAGCCGGGCGTTTTCAATTGCGATCACTGCCTGATCTGCAAATGTTTTGAGTAATGCGATTTGTTTTTCCGTGAAAGGACAGACTTCCAGGCGACGAATTACTATGACGCCGACGGGATCGCCTCCTCTCAACAACGGCGTCGCAAGAATGGTCCGAGTACCAGTACTCTGCTGAAGCTCTCTAGACTCGGGAAACTTTTCAATTTCTGCGGCAATATCGGCGATATGGACGGTTTTGCGGTCGAGGACGGCTCGGCCGTGGACTACTCCCCGAGTGCAGACTATTTGTTCTCCCAATCCCTTTGTTGCCGGTATCGGCCCATAATGCGCAGCATGCCAAAGCGCATTACCGTCGAAACGATGAATGGCGGCATCCGCTGCTTGACACAACTGCGCGGCGCTTTCGGCCAACTTGTTCAGGACCGGCTGAATGGCTGTTGGTGAACTGGCGATAGCCCGCAGCACGTCGCTTGTGGCGGTTTGCTGATTCAATGTGTCCCGAAGCTCAACCTCCCGTGTCTCAAGTTTCTTTTTGAGGGTTGCATAAGCCGCGGCGGATATCATTCCCTTTTGACCGCTCGTTGCGCTCCCACGTTTCGTTTTAGATCTGCTTTTATTCGTCTTCGGCACCGTCCGATGCTCCTTTAATCAAAAAAGCCCGGCTGGAACAGACCCAGTCCGGGCAACGATGCTGTGAAACAACGCAGTAGCTGGATCGAGCGCTTCCTGGTTTGATTGAGTGACGTCCGATGCGACCTTACTACAACACGCGCTAATCGTCGGTCAAGCAAACAAGGTGGGGTTACTCTCCTGTCATTCATGAAATTGATTTGTGGTGAGTTCCTGGCCGCACTGACAGTACGATGAAATGCTTGAAAGTCATGATTGCGGGTGTCTGTCGCGGTTCTCGCATTGCCATCATTATTAGCGGCCTGGAACATCCCCGGCCACATGCTGAGCGGCGCTATCGCCTATCAGATCCTGCAGCGAGAAAATCCTTCCACAATTCCAACTGTGCGCTCTATTTTGGAGAAGAATCCCTGGTACGAAACGCGCTGGAAATCACAACTGGAGAAGCTGCCCGGTAGCCGAACGTGACGAAATGCTTTTTATGCTTGTCGCCCGCTGAGCAGATGACATTCGCACGCTGGACAAAGCCGAGAGCCGTCTGCCGCGGCATTACGTAGACTTCCCGTTCAAGCCAGAAGGCGAGCCAGCGAGCATCCAGGCCATGCCGCACCCCAGGAGAATATCCTCACAGCCATAGCAGTGAATGAGCGTGCTGGGCGAACCGGGAGTGACGCGAGAAAACAAGGTATCGCTCTCAGTTGGCTGTTCCACCTAATAGGAGACATCCGCCCGCCAGTTCATGCCGTAACGTTATTCTCACGGGAATACCCCAATGGTGACCGCGGCGGAATTGAGATGTGCGTTCGCGCCTCCTTGAACGGCGCACCGATTGAGCTTCATCGTTTGTGGGACGGGGTAATTAGATCGAGTGGAAACATTAGCCGGTTAAAGAACATTGCATCACCTGCTGCGGCGGTTTTCTGGCTCAATGTTTAGAGAACTCGATCACCCAAAGCCTAAGGCATGGGCAAAAGAAAGCTATGAGATTGCGGTGAAGATTGCTTATGAAAACGGAAGTCTTCGCGGCACGCCAAAGGGGCAAGCAAAGGATTGTCGGGATGTTACTGCTGTAACCTATCTCCGCAACGGTTATGCGGCTGACGCCAGGCTCATCGCGAACCGGAGAATGTACTTGGCTGGATACCGATTGGCCGATCTGTTGAGGAAGTTTGAGCGGGTGATGCACCGGCACTCCAACTGATCGGCAGGTGAATCAAATCTGATACTCCCCCGAGTCGATTTACCACTCTCTGGCGCGTTCAGTCTCGGCGAAAATATCGGTTTTCATTACGTTTGGACTGTGGCATATCCATTGCCCATAGATAGGCGCGGCCATGAATCCGAAGCT
>Ga0065712_10000365_pt1 | contig 14104 bp, 12 predicted proteins | sample MisRhiReplicate1_FD_59099 | JGI IMG/M metagenome (GOLD analysis project Ga0065712, IMG submission 59099) | Miscanthus rhizosphere microbial communities from Kellogg Biological Station, MSU, sample Rhizosphere Soil Replicate 1: eDNA_1 v3... | ecosystem: Host-associated > Plants > Roots >...
CGCCGCCGCGGGGACCACCCAGAGCTTGACCATCAACACCGGTATCAGCGGCCTCGCCGCAGCGAATTTCAGCGTCAAGGCCTACGTCGGCAGCGCCGGCAACGCAGAGACAAATCCCAGCTTGGGCTCGCCGGGAACCGCGGCGAGGCTGGGCATCGTGAGCGGGAACAACCAGAGCGGCCTGCCGAACACCCAGGTGCCGCAGCCACTTACCGTCAAAGTTACGGATGCTTCGGGCAATGCAGTGTCCGGCGTTGCCGTGACGTTCGTGGTCACAGCGGGCGGTGGAGCCGTTTCTCCCACGACGATTGCCACGGACAGCTCCGGTCTCGCTTCGACTGTCCTCACATTAGGTTCCGCCCTCGCGACTGATTTAGTGACGGTTGGCGCAGGTTCTCTCTCGGGGAGTCCCGCGACTTTCACCGCGGTCACGACTGACACCGTCGGCATAAGCTGGGTCAAACAACCTCATACCGCGGGTTGGCCGGCATTCAACGGCTTTCAAACGATTTGGTACGACGCCACGTCCCAGCAGACCTTGCAGTACGGGATCGTGACAGGATCCAACAGCATCTATTCCTCGGACATGTTCGCCTACAGGGCCTCGGCCAATCAGTGGACCCGGATCGGCGGTAATGGAACGCTCACCACGAGTTGTTCTCCCGGCACGTCGACATGGCCCGGCGATCGCCACCCCGGCTGGCAAATGACGATCGACACGAAGAGGAACGTTCTGTGGCTCTTCGGGGGAGTCTGCTCGGGAACAAACCGGCTGGATATGTGGTACATGCAACTCCGGCCGGATCCGATGCAGAACACGTGGCATCAGGTCGCGATTGCCCATCCGCCCACTTCGAACAACAGTGCCGCGATGGTCTACGACCCGGACGACGACGTCATCTTCCTGTTTGGTTCGGACGGCGGAGGTCAAACGCGAACGAACTGGGTCTACTGCCCCACGTCCGCCACGACAACTCCCGGAACACTGACGGCGAAACAGACTGCCGCCGGCTGCGCAACGCCGGACGATTGGGCGAATGTGGCGGTCGCTGGAGGAGTCCAGCCACCTGGAATCGCCTTCCCTGGACTGGTGTACGACACGATCACCAAGACCGTCATCCAGTTCGGTGGCACCGCGAGTTCGCTGGCTTCCCACTACAACGAAACGTGGGCCTATAGCGTGCCTGGCCGGATGTGGACACGAAAAGCTCTATCAACAGTCGTTCCTCCGGTGAACCAGAGCATGATCACTGGCCAGCCCGCCATGGCGTACAACCCGATTACCCACAAGATCGTCTATCATTCGCCGGGTGTCAGCCCGACCGACTGGCAATATGATCCGGTTGCCGATACGTGGGTCCAACTGCCGTCCTCGGGCGGGGGACCCATGCTCGACACGGAGTTGGCCTACGATGCCAGTAGAAATGTGTTCCTCGCCTACACGCGCAGCGCTCCCGGAGTCATGGAAATGTGGCAGGGAGGGCTGGGATGGGTGCCCTCCGCCGGAACACTGCCGACAGCGCCGTCAAATCTGCGGATCATCCGGTGAGGGCTCAGGCACCCGCGCCGCTCGTCGCGACGCAACGGTAGGTGCGTCTTCTGCGAACCCANTCCGTGGAAAACGNCGGACGGCGACGGCTGAATACAATCTTTCGTACCCGTCCGCCATGGCCTCCATCGAATAATGGGTGCTGACGCGCTGCAAAGCTCCGTCTCCAAGCTGACGCCGCAGTCCTGCGTCGGTGGCCAGCCGGTGCAGCGAGCCTGCGAAGGCCGGGCCATCGGCGACCGGCACCAAGACTCCTGAAACACCGTCCTCGATGACTTCCGGATTCCCCCCGATCGCCGTGGCAACGACCGGTAGTCCCGTCGCCATCGCCTCGAGCAACGAGTTGCAGATTCCCTCGTAACGGGACGGAAGCACGTACGCATCGAGTGCATTCAACAGATCCTGTACCTGCTCGAGCTCACCCAGAAATGAGATTCGGTCCTGAATGCCAGGCCTGCTGCGTGCGAACGCTTTCAACGCCTCGGACTCGCTGCCGTCGCCGGCAACCAGCAGTCGCCAGTTGCCCGTCGAGGCCGACAGGATTTCAACGGCGCGCAGCAGCGTGAGAGGATCCTTGACGGGCTCCAGACGTCCGATGAATCCCATACAGAAGACACCGTTCCCGATTCCATAGCGCCGCCGGGTCGCCTCCCTGGCCGCTTCGTTCCGGCGAAACCGACTGGTGTCGACGCCGTTGTGGATGACGGTTATCCTGCGCGCCGGAAATCCGGTGGCTGCGGCATGATGCTCCCGCAGATGATGAGAAACGGCGCAGACACGATCGGCTAATTCGAAGATCACCCGTCGCAGAATCCTGCGGCGTGCCGGATCGGTGGCGGTCGATTCCATGCCGTGCTCGCTGTGCACGAGGCCGCAGGAATGTGTGAGCGCTCCCGCGAGGATAGCCTCTGAAGCGCCCCAGTTTCGCGAGTGGACGACGTGGGGCCTGACTTCGCGGATGAGTCGAGCCAGCGTCCATACCTGAAAGGAGAATCCGGGGCGCGTCTGTTCGAGACAGAAAACCCTGACCCGATCACGCGGCAGCTGTTCCGTCAGTGCACCGAGACTGCGGACTACGCAGACGACATGCTCGAAACGGCTGGCATCCGTGCGATGGATGAGGTTCACCAGCCCTCGTTCCAGACCGCCCATGCCGAGCATCGTCTCCACGACGTGCAATACCCGGATTCTCACTGGGACGGTGTCCGCCATCGTTCCTATCTGGGGCGGGCGGCGTTTTGACCCGTGCTTGCCGGCGGCGTGGCCGGAGACACCAGCCGTTTGACCGAATCCTTGAGCTGCGCGGCATTGAGAAATTTCCTCGCCAGGAACGTTCTCGCCAGCAGCAGAGTGATCGTTCGCCGCGAGGATTTCGTCAGACGCATCTTGTACCCTTCATCACCCCGCAGGAAATCGTAGCGCTTGAATCCGTTTTCGATGGCATCACGAATACTCCATCCCACCAGCACCAGGCCCGGGCTCAATCGGGCCGCCGCAGGGTCCCAACCGGTCTGGTAGAAGAGCGCGCTGTCGCCATACCAGAAAACCAATACTGCGGCCACGGGCCGATCCTGGTGGTGCAACACATAGATGCGCGTCCGTCCGTTGGACGAGGGGGCGGGGCACAGCGCCTTGAGAAATGCCGAGAGCTCCGGGCGTCCAAGAGTACCGGGATTGTTGACGTGTCGCCAATGAGCCAGGTGCAGCCGGATCAGCGTTTCGACATGGTCCCGAACCTCATCGCCATCGTCCGAGTGGACGGTGATCCGGGCTCCGTGCTTCTCGAGCAAATCCCTCGTATCTCGGCGCATTTCGTAGCGCATCTTCGGACTGAGCCCGCGCAAATACTCCTCGTACGTCGGTGGCAGGTCGATGTATGGGCACACGCGCTCTTCCTGAACGCGAAGAGGCACCCCTTCGCGTTCGGCGAACGCCTTGACCGCCTGGTGGAGCTCGCCGCCCTCCAGGACTTCCCCGACGATGAGCAGATCCCAGGTCGACTGCGACGTCCAGATGCGCTCGAGCATGGCCGGGAGCGCCGCCGCCCTCGCGTCCGGAAGGATGGGGTAGTCGAGGAAGTCTCCGGATACGATCTCCCGTCCACCCGTAACGACGGCGGTGAGACGGAATCCCAGATCGCGGTAACTGACGCGGCACAGCGGCGCGATCCCCACCACCTCATGACCATGGCCTCTGGCCACGACTACGAACGGCTCCGCATCCGGCCGGACATGCCTGCACCACAGCCGGTACCATCGGGGATTCCGGAAAAAGCCGTCCAGGCGATCTGAGAAAGCCAGCTCCTCCCAACGATCGTTGAGCAATTCGATCTCTTCGGCGCCTTCGATGATGTCGATGTGCATCGTCAGCCCCTGCCGCCCATCGCCCGCAACAGCCGGCGCACGCCCATCAATTCAACGAGAAACGCCGCGTCGTCGTGGAAAAGACCGACCGGATAGCGCCTCAGCTCCAGCATGTCGGTCCGAGGTGTGTTCGCGCCCGTCATGCCGCTCACCGCATTGTCGATGCCTTCACCGCGAAGGACCTGTTTGTCGAACTCGCCGTAGTCGCCGCGCTGGCCGTTCGGATACGAGAACGAGCACTCGGGTTTGCCTGTCCATTGGCGGACCTTCGCAACGGACGATCGAATCTCGTCACGCCGGCGCTCGTGAGACTCATTGCTGAGGATGCAATGTGTGTGCGTATGGGCGCCGAATTCGACCAGCCCCTCATTCATCTGTCCAACCTCCTCGATCGTCATCGGCCGCAGGATGCGACGCTGCGCATCCGACAGCCCGGCCTCGACTGCGGGCCAGAACCTTCGAATGCCGCGCATCACGTCGTCCAGCGGCGACGGTTTGTACTCGGTGACGTCTGCGTCCGGCCTGGCGAGTCGAATCAACCGAATCTGCAGAAATGGGTAGAACTGGCCGGACTCGATATAGGCCGACGAGAGAAAGATCGTTGCCGGAAGCCCATATTGCCGGAGCAAGGGATACGCCGTGTGGAGATTATTGGCGTAGCCGTCGTCGAACGTGATGCTGACGGCGCGCGCGGGTAGCGAATCGTTTCTCAAGCGCCCGCATGCCTCACTCAGCGGCAGGACGGTTGCATTACGACGAAGATACGCGAGCTGGCGTTCGAAGGCAGAGCGGGTCACGAAGAAGTGCGGTATCCAGGGCGCTTCCGCGAACTCGTCCTCGACGACTCCGTGATAACAAAGAATACGGAAACGTCGCGGCCCCAAGCTCCAAATCAACTGGTCGCCACGCCCGTCCATGAACACTCTGTAGGACAGACGTTTCAAGCCGTCCGCTCGCTCAGTGCTCATGCCCGCCACGGCAACGCATTCGGGCTGGCATCCATCTGCAGAGCGGGCGAATCCGACGGGACTTCCATCAGAGTCGCTCCCCCGGACGCAAAACCACGAGGCTCGTCGTGTCGATGTGCACGAGTTTCTCACGATAGCGCTCGAGGTAGCGAGCCACGTCGGGATACTGTGGATAGTAGTCGTGCCAGATGATGATTCCGCCCGGCGCCATCATCCCGGCCACCTTGCTGGTGTCGTTCTCGACGTAGTCGTAGCTGTGGGAACCATCGATGAACGCAAGGTCGATCAGTCCTTTGAGCGGAGACGGATCGAACTCGGCGGAATCGGCCCAGAGCTGCCGAACCTTGCCCGCGAATGGAGAATCGCGATAGAGGGCCCCGGCATTGGCCAGCAGCATGAACCGCTCCTCCCCGCCCACATGCGCGAAGGCCGGGTGGTCGTGCGGGATATCGAGCGTGTGGATCACGGCGTCGTCCGGACAATTGGCAGCCAGGTTGACCGTCGTCCTGCCGTTGAACGTTCCGAGTTCGAAAACCTGCTTCGGTTTCAGCCACTGACAAAGGCCCGCGAGAACGACGAGCTCATTGAGCCAGACGTTGCCGGGAGATTCATGCAACGGTGAAACGAGCGATACCCGGACGTCCTTGACGCCTGGAAACACCTCTTGTGCCTCGGCCCGCTGGAGCCGGGCGCGATCGGCGTACCACGCGGAACGCATGATTTCGTGAGAGCGGTTGGGCCTGCGCAGCACGACCTTGACGGCCTGACTGGCCAGGAACGTCCCCATTCCCGCGAACTGCCGAATCCGTGTGAACACGTATCTATCTCCGGTGCGCTACGGCGCCTTCATGCTCGAGATGTGCAGCCCAGTGGTGTCGATTGACAAACAAGCCATCCGTCCACGCGGCCAACCCGTTCTCATACGCGATATCGTACAGCGAAACCAGGACGAAGCCTGACTGATCCAGGAAGTTGCAGACATCGCCGAACGACGGCATACCGGCGTAGAGCTCGCTGAAGATAAGCTCGCAGTAAATGCACACCACAGCATTTCTGGCGAACATCCCGCGGGCACCCTTGAGCACTTCCATGTCGTATCCCTGGGTGTCCGATTTGAGGATGTCGACCCGCTCGATGGAGTGCTCCAGACAGAAGTCGTCCAGGGTCCTCACTGGAACGACGGTCTTGCGAACCACCTGGCCCCACGCCGAACCGCCCGGCGGCAAAAACGAGGTCCACTCGGACATGGAATTCTCGAGGAGATCCAGGCTGGTGGTGCTGGCGCCCAATGCGCAATTCCAAAGGTGCACGTTCGACAGCCCGGCCGTGTTGTGCGTCAACGTCTGAAAGACGGAGGGGCTTGGTTCAAACGAATGAATGACCGCCTTTGGGAACGTTGAACGAAACCGCTCCACGGATTGGCCGGTGTTCGCGCCGACATCAAGTATCAACGGGTGAGCGTGGCCAAGCAGCCGGCTCATGTCCATGAAGGGGTTGCCCCCCACGCCGTCTGGAGCGTAGGAAATCCGGTAGCCGTACCTGGCCAACAGTCGGCGCGCGAGCTTTCGCCAGGAGAGACTGCTCACCGTGACCGCAGGTACTCGAGGAACCGTGGAAACGACAGGAACTCGCCAATTTCTTCCACGTCGATTTGAAGTTGAAACTCTTCCTCGACCACGTTGATGAGCGTCACCGTCGCCAGGGAATCCCAGCCCCTGAAGGATGTCGCATCGGCCTGTCTGATCTCGTGGTCCGGTACGTCCGGGAAAACGATCGCGAAACACTGGATCAGACGACGTTCCAAATCATCCAACGACGTTCTCCTCGATTGTGTGGAACAGGGGGACGGATCTGTCGTGAAACATCTGCCGCGGCAGAGAGAACGCCGACGCGGGCTCATGGCTCAGAAGCTCCGCGAAGAAGTCCCTCAGCGGTTTGTTCCGGTCTGTGACCGCGAAGTTGAAGTCAATCTGCGCGACGTCAAATCGCCGGAATAGATGGTCGAGACACGCGTACTCGATCCGACGGGAGAAGGCACGGCAGCTCATCACCCAGGAATCGATCGTCAGGGTGCCCGGTCCGGCATGGCCGATCACAACCGTGATCACACCGAGAGGTCCGTACTTGTCCGCGTAGCTCGCTTTCATCAGAAACGCGCCGGTCTCGCCCAGGCGGCGACGCAGACCGTCGTCCGTATAGCGCTGGCCGTTCAGGTTGAACTGGTTGGTCTTGTTTACCAACTCGAGCGCTCGAGCATCGAGGGCATTCTTTCCAGTGGTGAAGGTCAGGACACTCGAAGCCTGCTGATGAAATGCCGAAATGTCCTCGGCCGCGGTGACCCCAGCCGACGCGATCGGTCCCGATCTTCGCAGACTGTCCAGGCGAATGCGGTCTTCCTCGGTAATCAGTGGCTTCGCAAAGAGATCGCGAAGTCGCGCGATCAGCCGATCGATATCCCGCGGCGCGCGGGGGAACCGGATGCATTCGACGGCGGGATGCGCGGCCTGGACTTCCGCGAGCTCGGACGGGCTGTCGTCGACGAAGACCACACTCTCGGCGCCGACATTCCATGCCTGCAGCACCCGGTCCACCGAGCCCGACTTTGCGCTCCAGTGAACCTCCACAGGAAAAACGCGGTCGATCGGCAGGACCAGATCAGGGCGGCGAAAGACCTCGTCCACGACCGCCGCATCATTCTTGCTGGCGACGGCAATCAGGACGCCCATTTCGGCCAGAGACCGAAGCAGGGCCTGATAGACGCCATGCATGTGGGCGTGACCGTCGAGACTCCATGAGACGTTTGCGGCGCCGATCTCCCCGACAATCCCCTTCCACAGGGTGTCATCCAGATCGGTGATGATCCCCTTTTTGGGGGGCGGCCTCTGAATAAGTCGAACGAGTGATTCGCTGAGTACCGACGCGTGGGATATGGTGTACGGAAAGCCGCTGAGCAGCTCGGAGCCGGCGTCAAATCGGTCGGCCGGATGGGAAGCGCGATCGATCCATTCGGGGTTCACGATTTGGATGCGGTCGTAACCGGAGAGACGAACGGCGAAGGCGCTCACGAGGTCACGTACGCGAAGAGCGAACGAGCTGGCGAGAAATGTCGGCACCGTCGGCTGGAGCGGTGGCAGTCCGAGCCCCGGCAGGCTCACGACAACGCCGCATCTCGAGGAGAGTTCCACGATCAGATGCTGGAGCCGTGTCAGCCGGCGGGCGGCTCCGTCGAGGATGTCGGCAACCGCAGACTCTCCCCAGCCGCCAAGGCTTCGAAGGCCGAGCCTGGAGTCGAGGTCTGACCATTCCACGACGATTGCCGCCGCGTCCAGGGATTCTCGCCGCGTCCGCTCGAGATTGTCCGCCAAATCGCCGTAGACGCCCGAGTGAATGGTCACCTCATGCCGGGGCAGCGCGATGCGCAGCCTCGCGTTTACGAACGTTTCCAGGTGCAGCGGCGTGAAGCCGCACATCAGCGCCAGACTGAATGGCGTCGCGGTCGCGGGCGTCGGCACGGGCGTCCGGACGATCGTCAGTGCTTCAGAGAGTCGCATGAGTGGATTCGCCGGGACGCGGTCAATGTTACCGTAGTTCTGCTTCCACGAGCTCAATCAGGACCCGGTCGCGGCCCATCAGCCACGCGATTCGACGGCCCTGAAATGCGACCGCGCCGACCGGGCGCTGAATCAGGCTCATGCCGCGCCCGCGCAGCTCGGCGCTGCATTCGTCAATCGCATCCGTCTCGTAGCACAGATGGTGCAGCCCGATTCCCTGGCTCAAGGCGCGTTGCAGCTTGCTGTTCGGACCGTCGGGAGAGATGAATTCGAGGTACGAACTGTCGTTCGGCAGCTTCATGAACTGCACGTATGCCGTCTGCACGGAATCGTGGATGATGTCGCCGTCGGGGTGGTACCCGAACCTGTCCTGATAGAGACGCTTCATCGCGGGAATGTCGGAAACCAGCATTCCGACATGATGCAGTTTGAGCTTCATCTTGCCGCCCTCGATCCCAATACCGGCTCGCCAGTCACGCGACGAAAAGTCGCCAATAGGACCGCTCACCCTCATTCACTCGTTGCAGGACCAACCGCTTCAGAAGAGTCCAGTCCCGCAGCTCCCGACGAATGGTCATCCCCACCGCCATGTTGGCTTTCTGCGATGGCGTGTTATGTACCAACACCTCGTTGATCACACGCCGGAACCCTATGCTGAAGAGGTAGCAGAACACGTCATTGAGCACCCGACGATGAACGCTGGCGTAATCCCACACTCTCCGCACCTCGCCCATGGCATCGACATCAGGGCGCAGCTCCGCTACGGCGGTCCACAAGGCCTTTCCACCGATGACAAGATTCTTCAGCCGTGTGAACGGGATTTGGAGCTGGTGCGAAAGACGAGCGGTATACACGAACTGCCCGAGGTTCGCGAAACCGGCAGCGGCGGCGTTGACGTCGCTACCGGCTGGAAGCAGGCCGAGAACCTCACGCCACAACTCGCTCTTTTCGGGTAGGGCCGTAGGCGGACCGGCCCAGATTCTCGTGGGTTTGGACACGCACGTCCCGATGACGGGAGTGTCGTCGGTTTCGGCGTAAATCTTCTTCTGTCGCCGGGTGGCGCGCGTCGTGTTGAAGTAGATATATCCGGAGTAGACATATTCGCCGTTGATGGTCACCACCAGCAGTCGGTCGCCTTGCCGCACGCCGCGCAAATCGTCAGCAGCTGCGTCGCCGCCAAGGAACCTCAGCAGGCGCGGATTGAGCTCGGCATCCAATCGATCAGGGCCGATGATCTTCAACTCCTCATCGTCAGCCCATGGGCTTGGTGCGCGGTCCCCATTCAGGACCGTCTCCCAAATGCCATGCCGGTTGGCCCGCACGACCGATCCTGTTGCCGTGCTGACGATGGCCCCGATGGTTGCCTTCGGACCGTGACGCTGCAGGTACGAGCGCACGGTGGCCGCACTGGTTCGAACGGCGCTAAGAGCCATGTTCGACGGCGTCATGACCACGGCCGATAAAGGTATCGTATCGATCGTGATCGAACCGGTGGTAGGCCCACATGCTCTTCGCCCAACCGGGCTCCAACAACAAGCTGTTCTGCCAGCCATAGATGGGACGAATCCTGTGATGCCGGGTCGCGGCGTCGTTGAACTCGCGGATGGCGAGCAACTCGCCGACATCCTCGCAGAGGTACTGCTGGTCTCCACTCATGATGTCGTCGAAATGACAGAGGATGCGGGGCAGGTAGCCCGCATCCGGGCCGTCGAATATCTTCAATGCGCCGACAGTCGAGGAGTAGTAGTCGAGATCGAAGGATATGAAGCCGATCGGGGCGACCTTCGGCCTGTCCAGGAAGCGGGCCACCGTTTCGCGAACGTCTCCAAGAATGAGCTCTGCCTTCCGCAGCCGCCCCCGGACGGCCTCGACATCCATCTTGTAGCCGCCCTTTCGCCAGATATACGGAAGGTCCCGGTAATCGCTGTGCTCGGGCAGTCCCTGTCCCGTGTCGAAACCGTAAACGTCGACGCGGACGCCCAGCCGTGATCCGACGGCCGCCGCCAGGGCCTCCATGGCGACGAGTCCGTCACCTCCCGCGACGCCGAACTCAATCACGCTGATCGCCGGATGTCCCAACAGACGGCCGAGACGCGCCGCGTGATAGATGCCGTGTGCATACGACGGGCGCTCGAACGCATCGAACGCCAGCCGGAACTCCAGGGACCCCACGGGTGCGTGTTTGAGAAACGCCCGTACCAGGATCTCGGGCCGAACCAGCGCTTTCAGAACTCTCGCCGTGCGGGGAATCGTCATCGATCCTCTTCTGCAAGTAGAAGCAACCAGGGCCGGGGGCGATGGATGTGTGCGACGTCGACCGCCAGCGACGTGTCCCCGTTGTGATGGTGTTTCATGTCGCCCACGCGACCCCCGGCTCCCGCGACGTGGCAGGGGGAACGCTTTCCGCTGGAGCTGCCGCCGCCTCCCGTTCCTTCCCGAGTCGGCCCAGGATGATCACGCACGCGACTATTGTGAAGAAATAATCGAAGTACGCGCGCCCGAGGAACACTCCTGATGCGAGAAACCCGATCAGGCTGAATTCCAGCATCTGCGCGTAGCGACCGACATCCTGATCGCCCCGCAGGCGAGCCCGCTTGCGCAACCGGCGTGTCGTCACAAAGCAGGAGAGTATGAGCGACAAATAGAGTGCGAGGCCGACGTACCCGTGTTCGGCTAGGACCTGGAAGAAGACGCTATGCGGACCGATTTCGCGCAGGGGAACGTCATAGCGGTCGAACAGTTCCTGGGTGAACGTCGCGAACCCGCCGCCGGTGATGGGGTAGTCCGCTGCCAGCGCGCGCGCGAACGCCCAGGCCTCCAGTCGCGAACGCGCCGACGCATCGACGGCGTCGGGTCGGTTGGGATTCATGCGTTCCTGCCAGGCGTCCGGAGCGAAATAGACCGCGACGACAACGCCCAGCACCAGTACCGGTATGAGCGCCAACCGTCGAGAGGACCGCAACAACATCAGCAGGAGAACGGCCGCCAGCCCGATCATCGCGCCGCGCGAATACGTGAAGAAAATCGCGGGGATGGTAATGAGGAACAGGATACCAAGCATCCGTTTCACCCAGGGTTTGGACTCGGTCTGCGCCAGAAAAAAGTAAATCGGCAAGGTCATGTTCAAGGCCAGGCCGAAATCGTTGTTGTCGGCGATCATGGATCGTTCCGGTCCATACAACCGGAACGCTCCCCCGGTCATGATGATGAATGGCAAGGCCTTCACGACATACAGACCGAAGCAGGCGGCGATCGTCAGTAACAGGTAGCGCAGTCTCTGGAACGAGCTGACGATCGGGATCGTGCACGCGGTCATGACGAGGATCTTCGACACGAACTTCCACTTGTCCCACGTATCGGTGGCGTGATGAGCGAATTCGGCAGTGTTGGTACTGACGACTGTGGTCACGGTGAACCACATCCAGAGCAGCACCAGCAGCCAGAACTGCGCCGAGTTGAACCGGTCGAATTTGCGATCGAACACCAGCATCCCCAGAATCGTGGGCACGGCGACCGCCGCGGCCCATGGGAATGCATCGAAGGCCCAGCTGAACGACTGCGGATTGACGAAGGCGAGGCAAATCCACAGGAGGATCCCATACACGGGACGGAAGAAACAGATCGGCAGACTCATCACCAGGAACGCGATCAGGAAGATGGCCCGTAGCGGCATCAGGAGACCCTCGCGTTGCTGGTGATCAGTTCAAGAGCGGCCGTCGGCCGTTCCGGGTCGCCTTCTTTCTCGAACACGCAGAGGATCGAGCCGCGCAGGAACCGCAACAGTCTCAGAGACGTGAGCCGCTCATAGAGCACGCCTACTCGAAATAGTGCCGGCGAGAACATCAGGTAGGCGGGGTAGTGGTTGATCGTGTCCAACTCCCGTTCGACGAGGCCGGCCTGCCGCATGGCCTTCCGCAGCGCCGATATCGTGTTGGCCCGGTACAACGTCGGGAACACGTCCGCTTCCGGAACCTTGAAAATCCGGCTGACCAGAGAACGATGGAGCCAGTACGGGGTTGTCGCCGCGATCAGCGACACATAGTCGTACTTGTTCGGGGTGATAACCACGACTTTGCCGCCCGGCCGGAGCACGCGAAAGAACTCGCGAAATACCTGTGGAGGGTCCTCGAGATGCTCGACGACGCTTCGCGAGATCACCATATCGAACTGGCCGGACGGAAAGGGCAGCGCGCCGATGTCGCCGCGGACCGCGTAGGGCGCCCCGTGATTGTCCGTTTCGAACGTAGGCTCCAGATCGACGCCGACCACCTGCGCGACCGATGCGAACTCGCGGCAGAACCGCAGGTAGCGGCCACATCCCGCGTCCAGTAGGCGCGTGCCGGGCTGAAGGTGGCGACGGATCAGATCGCCATACAGGGAGTCGTGGAATTTGCGTCCGGAGTAGTACTTGTCGTACAGCTCCTGGCACTTGCGGAAGTCGCGTCCCGTGAACATCAGGGGCCTCAGCCGTTCACCAGTTGATACCAGTCCATTTTGTAGGCAAATAACGCCTCGTCTTCCTCCCAGGGCTGGCCGCGCCTCAGTTCCATCCGGTCCGTGGATCGATCGTTCGAGCCCCAGATGGTGCTGACGGCTGCTCGATATCCGGCCGAGCGTATCGCGTCCTTGTTCCAGGAACCGAAATCCTCATTGCGTCCGCTCGGGTAGGCGAAGTAATCGACCGGTTCCTGCAATTCCAACTCGATGCGCCGCTTGCATTCCGTGACCTCCCAGGTCACCTGGTCCGGGCTCAGCCTCGAGAGAAACGGATGCGTCACCGTATGCCCGCCGAAATCGATGTTTCGTTTCTTCAAGTGGCGGACCTGGTCCCAGGTCAACATCATGTCCCTGCGCTGAGTGGCATCGGCGGGCGCCAGTTCGTGCAGGAGCGCTGTCAGTCGACGGCGGCGTTCGTCGTCCGGCATGCGGCGGAGCAGCGCAAACAATCCGCTGTTCGCCTGGAGACGCTCTTCGAGCGTGCGCATCCAGAAACGTCGCGGCAGGTCAACTTCGATGTCCAGAAACTCCTTGGCGCTCGTCTTTATTGCGCCGGCGAGAACCTCGAACCACAGCGGTTCACGCGAGTCGAGGCTTCCGGTACTCAAGAAGATGGTCGCCGGCAATCCGTGCCGCTGAAGAACCGGAAAGGCGTTGTCGTAATTGTCGCGATATCCGTCGTCGAACGTGATCGCGACGACGGCCTCCGACGCGTCACTCTCCAGATGGCTGACCAAGCCATCGAGACTCACGACCTTGTAGCGGTGTGCGATAAACCGCATCTGGCGTTCGAAGACGTCGACCGGCGTCGACGGAAAAAACGGATCGCCCTCGTCGTTGACGCGATGATAGTAAAGAATGCGGCCGGTAGGCCCTTGCCGCCTCGCCCACGACCTGTGGAGCACCCGTCCCTGTGGGGACAGCGACACCTGGTAGCGCTCTCGTACCAACCGGGCGGCGGCAGGCATACCGCAGTAGAAATAGCACCGGGCGACGGTCTCGCGAAGGTATTCGCGGGCGCTGGGACTCGCCATCCCGGACGTACGGCGCCGCTCCAGCCGATCCCGGCGCGCGGCCAGGACCTTCGCCGGAACCATTTGCTTCACGGTCGTCTTCAAGCGTTCGGTCCATTCCGGAGCGCGACACAAGAGCAGGCTGCTGGCTGTGGATCCGGCG
>Ga0065712_10000484_pt1 | contig 14095 bp, 13 predicted proteins | sample MisRhiReplicate1_FD_59099 | JGI IMG/M metagenome (GOLD analysis project Ga0065712, IMG submission 59099) | Miscanthus rhizosphere microbial communities from Kellogg Biological Station, MSU, sample Rhizosphere Soil Replicate 1: eDNA_1 v3... | ecosystem: Host-associated > Plants > Roots >...
TGTTTGTCGGTGCCGGCGGTGGCACCAGTTGGGAGCGGGCGGCCATGGGGCTGCCGACGATCTGCATCGCGGTCTCGAATAATCAGCAGGCCAACGGCGAAAGCATGGCGACCTCAGGTTCCCATGTGTATCTGGGCCCCCGCGAGCACGTCAGTGTCGAGCAGTTGCGTCAGGCCATTGCTTTTCTCGCGGGCAATCAGGGGTTACGCCAAAGTCTGGCCGAACACTCGCGTCAGTTGGTCGATGGGCGGGGTGCGCAGCGGGTTGCGGCAGCGCTCGCCGGTGCGGTACTGCAGGTTCGCAAGGCGTCTCTGGACGATGCGCAGCTGCTGTTCGAGGGGCGCAATGCCGAGTCGGTGCGGCACTGGTCGCTGGACACGCAGGTCATCGATTGGCAACGGCATCAAGACTGGCTGGCGGCGAGCTTGAGTAACCCGGGGCGATTACTGTTGATCGCCGAGGCGGATGATGGCCCGGTCGGGGTACTGCGTTATGACCTGGACGGACTTGAAGCCGAAGTCTCGATTTACCTGCTTGAAGAACGCCTCGGTCTGGGGTGGGGCAGGGCGCTGTTGGCGCGGGGCGAAGNCTTCGNGACCACCCACTGGCCGCAACTGCAGGCCATCACCGCTCAAGTGTTGCCGGCGAATCAGCCGTCGCTGAAGCTGTTTCGCGAAGCAGGATTTACCCAGCGTGCTTGCGCGTTCACGCGCATATTGAAGGATCACCGCAATGACTAGCTTCAAGATTGGCAATCGTTCCATCGGTGCCGATGCGCCGCCGTTCATCATCGCCGAGATGAGTGGCAACCATAACCAGTCCCTTGATGTGGCGCTGCAGATCGTCGAAGCCGCGGCCAAGGCCGGTGCCCATGCCCTGAAGCTGCAAACCTACACCGCCGAGACCATGACCCTGGACCTGTCCGAAGGTGAGTTCTTCATCAAGGACCCTAACAGTCTCTGGGCCGGTTCTTCGCTGTACGCGTTATACGAGAAGGCCCATACACCTTGGGAATGGCACGCGCCAATTTTCGCCCGGGCCAAAGAACTGGGCATGCTCGCGTTCTCCACGCCGTTCGATGACACCGCGGTGGACTTCCTCGAAAGCCTCGACGTACCGGCCTACAAGATCGCCAGCTTTGAAAATACCGACCTGCCATTGATTCGTCGGGTCGCTGCGACCGGCAAGCCATTGATCATTTCTACCGGCATGGCCAGCATCGCTGAACTCGATGAAACCGTACGTGCCGCCCGCGAGGCCGGTTGCAAGGATCTGGTGTTGCTCAAGTGCACCAGTACTTACCCCGCGACGCCTGCCAACAGCAACGTGCGGACGATTCCTCACTTGCGTGAATTGTTTGGCTGCGAAGTTGGTCTGTCCGATCACTCCATGGGTGTTGGAGTGTCTGTCGCCGCGGTGGCGCTGGGGGCGACGGTGGTGGAAAAACATTTCACCCTCGACCGTTCCGCCGGTGGTGTGGATGCCAGTTTTTCGCTGGAACCGGCGGAGCTCGCCTGTCTTGTGATAGAAACCGAACGCGCGTGGCAGGCCATGGGCCATGTGCATTACGGTGTGACGGACGCCGAGCGCAAGTCGCTGGTGTACCGCCGCTCGCTCTACGTGACTCAGGACATGGCTGCCGGCGAACCCTTTACTGTCGCTAATCTGCGAGCCATTCGTCCGGGGCTGGGGTTGGCTCCCAAACACACGGAAACGCTTCTGGGCCGCCGTGCCCGTCTGGCCATCCCACGCGGAACGCCGCTGGACTGGTCGTTGGTCGAATAACCCCTTGTGGCGCTGATTCGGCAAAATAGAGTGACCTGCGAGTCATAACGCGCATCTTCACTGTATTGTATAAATCGGGGAGGTGGCGCCTGGTGTCTTTTTGACCCGGTGATAGCCTTATATTCTTCCCGCCGTCGCCTCGGTGAGGCGACGTTTTTATCCGTTTGTCGGCGCCCCTCGAATCATTACGAGCGGTGGTATTGGGCTGTTTATTATTGGGAAGCCGTAATGATTGGCATAAAAAGCATTGCGAGCTACGTTCCTGTAGCCGGCGTGGACAATTACGCACAAGGTGCAAAATTCGAAAAGGATGAAGAATTCATCCTGGGCAAAATCGGTTCGGCCTTCCTGCCGCGCAAAGACGCCGGGCAGGAAACCTCGGACCTGTGTGTCGAAGCAGCCAATGCGCTGTTCGCCAACAATCCCGACTTGAAACGTGATGACATCGACGTGCTGATCGTCGTCACGCAGAACGGCGACGAAGAAGGCCTGCCGCACACCGCAGCCATCGTTCAGGACAAACTGGGCCTGCCGACTACCGTGGCCGCGTTCGATATTTCCCTGGGCTGCTCCGGCTACGTCTACGGCATCTACGCGATCAAGGGCTTCATGGAAGCTGCAGGCTTGAAGAATGGCCTGCTGATCACCGCTGATCCTTACTCGAAGATCGTCGACCCGGAAGACCGCAATACCACCATGCTGTTTGGTGATGCCGCCACCGCGACCTGGATGGGTGAAAACGCGCCATGGCAATTGGGCAAGGCCAAGTTCGGCACTGACGGTTCCGGCGCGCCACACCTGAAGGTGACAGATGGGGTGTTCTTCATGAACGGCCGTCAGGTGTTCAATTTTGCGCTGCTTAAAGTCCCGGCGCATTTGCACGAGTTGCTGGCCGATTCGCAACTGACCGCTGATGATATCGATGCCTTTTGCATCCATCAGGGCAGTGCAGCGATTGTCGATGCCGTGGCGCGACGCTTCGAAGGCGAGCCGGAGAAGTTCATCAAGGACATGGTCGAGACCGGCAACACGGTGTCCTCGAGCATTCCGTTGCTGTTGGAAAAACATGTCATGGACTCCGCCTGGAAGCGCGTCGCATTGAGCGGTTTCGGCGTGGGTCTGTCATGGGGTTCGGCGATCATCTATCGTCCTTGATTCCAGGCTCTTTAATCAAAGAAAGCCAGGCACAAAAAAAGCGTTCAAGGTGTAACCTTGAGCGCTATTTTTTTGCCCGAATGAAAAGCGAGGCTCCATGAGCGAGTTCTTTGAGCGCAACGGCGAGTTGATACAGCGGCGCTGGCCCAAGGTCTGGCATCGACTGGCGGTGGAGAACAGCGCCGCCTTGCAAGCGGATCTGGTGGAAGGCCTGGGCTCGACGTTGAGCATCAATGGCATTCAGTTGACCAGTCGCCATGACCGCACTCGCGAAGCATTGCTTCAGGCCGACAGCCTGCCCGTCGACAGTCCGGTGGTGCATGTCTATGGCACCGGGCTGGGTGATTTGCAGCTGCAATTACTGGAGCGTGCCGGGCTTGAACGGCTGTACGTGCACATTCTGAACGGTGCGGTGTTTGCCCTGGTGCTGCAACTGCTCGATCAACAGNCGTGGCTCGGCGATTCGCGAGTGGTGNTGCTGTATGCCGGCGATCTGTCGGAAATCCAGTTGCCGTACTTCGCNCTNCCTTCGGAGCTGGTGCTGGCGGACGACTTCAACGCCAAAATCCGCGACCGGCTGATCAGCGAAACCCACCTGACTTTCAACAATCGCGAATTCGATGCCGACAATCCGGAAATTGCCGAGCGTTTGCAGGCGTGTGTAGAGCACGTTCGCGCCGATGCCGATGCTGCCGAGCTGTTTGCCACCTGTTCCGGCAGGGAAGTGTTTGTCATTGCCACCGGGCCGAGCCTGGAACAACACTTCGATACGCTGCGTACGGTCCGCGAACAGGCGCGGCGGCCGTTGTTCATTTGCGTCGATACCGCCTACCGACCGCTTGTCGAGCATGGGATCAAACCGGATGTGGTGGTCACGATTGACCAGCGCATCTCGACGCGACATTTGCCGTCCGATGCCACGAGCGGTATCACGCTGGTCTACATGCCTATGGTCGACCCAGCGGTTTTGGGGGGCTGGCAGGGCAAGCGTTACGTGGCCTATTCCGCCAGTCCTGTCTATAAGCACATGCGCCAGCAAATACCCAAGGCCCAACTCTTTGTCGGTGGCAGCGTGATTCACCCGGCGGTGGACCTGGCGGTGCACATGGGGAGCAGCCAGATCACTCTGTTCGGCGCCGACTTTGCTTTCCCGAACAACAAGACTCACGCTGGCTGGAGTGACGGTGATCTTGGGCCGCAAGTGGGCGCTGCCCGGCACTGGGTCCTCGATGGCCACGGCCAGCGAGTCAAGACGCAGCTCAATTTCCGCAGTTACCTGTGCGAGCTGGAGCGGTACATCGCCGGGCATCCTCGGGTGGCTTTCTATAACAGCAGTCGGGCAGGGGCGATGATCGTCGGCACGACGTTTCACCCGGAGCTCACGCGATGACTGAATCTTCCCTGGTTGCCGAAGCGCGGCAGTGTTCGCTTTTGTTCCGTCTGGGACGAGATGTCGAAGCTGCGCTGCTGATGGTGCAGATCTGCAGTGATGTGCAATCCGCGATGGGTCGGGAGAATGTCGAGGTCCAATCCCGCTGGACGGCGTTGCTCACCGACATGCTGGCCCGTCAGGAGGCGCAGGACTGGCTGGCGCTGGCGGATCATCTTGATTATGAGCTGTCGGAATTGCTGAAAGCGGCAACCATCGATTAACACTTTTTGATATGTGCCGGTACAGGCGAGTCCTCGCTGTCCCGTTACCGGCATTTCCCTGACGTCACTTTTCTGTATTGAACTGCCGCCAAGCCCCTGTTTCATTGAGGGTGGCAGTGTGATGGCAAATTTTTTTCAAAATCCCCTAAAGCAACCTGCGTTCGCGACGATAACTATTACGAAGGTTCTCTAGGCCATACCCGGCGGTTGCCAGGGCCGGAAGCCGCAGTACCCAACCAACGAGGAATTCGTCATGGCTTTGACAGTAAACACCAACACTACTTCTCTGAGTGTTCAGAAGAACCTGAACCGTGCTTCCGACGCTCTGTCGACTTCGATGACTCGCCTGTCTTCCGGCCTGAAAATCAACAGCGCCAAAGATGACGCCGCCGGCCTGCAGATCTCTACCCGTATGACCTCGCAGATCCGTGGTCAGACCATTGCTATCAAAAACGCCAACGACGGTGTTTCGATCGCTCAGACCGCTGAAGGCGCTCTGCAAGAGTCGACCAACATCCTGCAGCGTATGCGTGAAATCGCACTGCAATCGCGTAACGACTCCAACGGCACTGCTGACCGTACCGCTCTGGACAAAGAATTCCAACAGTCGATCGCTGAGCTGACCCGTATCGCTCAGTCGACCAACCTGAACGGCAAAGCGCTGATCGACGGTAGTGCTGGCGCGATGCAGTTCCAGGTAGGTTCGAACACTACTTCTGACAACCAGATCACTCTGACCCTGTCGACCAGCTTCGACGCTAGCGCCCTGGGCATGACCGGTACTACCATTTCCGGTACTACCAACTCGGGTAACCACAGCTCCGTTGATGCCGCTATCTCGGCTATCAACACTGCTCTGGCAAACATCAACGCCACTCGCGCTGACCTGGGTGCTGCTCAGAACCGTTTCTCGACTACCATTTCCAACCTGCAGAACATCAACGAAAACGCCAGTGCTGCACTGAGCCGCGTACAAGATACCGACTTCGCTGCTGAAACTGCACAGTTGACCAAGCAACAAACTCTGCAACAAGCTTCCACCGCAGTTCTGGCTCAGGCCAACCAACTGCCATCCGCTGTACTGAAACTGCTTCAGTAATAGCTGGGTAAGTTTTGGCGGGGGAGTGCGCACGCGCGCTCTCTCGCTTTTTCAGTTTAAGAGGTGATGGACATGGATATGAGCGTGAAGCTGAACTTGTCTTATCCAGCAGCGAAGCCGGCGACGACTGTTGCTGACAAACCGGTGGAAAAGCCTCGAGCCGATGCTGCCACAGTGGCAACGGTCAAGGATGAGCCAAAAGACGCGGTAACCGAGCAGGACAAACTGAAGATGGCCGTTCAGGAAATTGAAAAGTTCGTTCAATCGGTCAAGCGCAATCTGGAGTTCTCGATCGATGAGCCTTCAGGCAAAGTAATTGTCAGAGTGATTGCCAGCGACTCGGGTGAAGTGGTTCGCCAGATCCCCAACGAAGAAGTGCTCAAGCTGGCCAATAGTTTGAATGATGCAAGCAGCCTGTTGTTCAGCGCTAAAGTCTGACAGCTGGCACGAATTTTGTTGCTATGTTCTTTTGGGCGTTGTAGTGGTCAAAAGACCGGCGACACACTGAAGGGAGTTCAACATGGCAAGTCCAATTCTACCGGGTCTGGGTTTAGGCTCCGGTCTTGACACCACTGCTATCGTCAAAGTGTTGGTTGATGCTGATAAATCAGCCAAGCAGAATCAGATCACCCGTCAGACGGCCACCAATACCTCGCAGATTTCCGGTATTGGGACCCTGAAGAGTGTGTTGGCGAATTTCCAGACCGCGATCAAAAACCTCAGTGATACGAAGACCCAGCAGTTCCTGGGTTACAGCGCCACGAGTTCCGATCCCAAAGTGCTGACTTCTGTCGCCAGCAACTCGGCGGTCAGCGGCACTTATGTCATCAAGGTCAACAATCTCGCGACCTCGTCGAAAGTGGCGACTGCCGCGTTTGCCGGCGGCCCTAGCAGTGCCATTCCGAGTGGAACGCTCAATATCACTCAAAATGGCATTTCCCGTCCTGTCGACATTCCCACCGGCGCCACGCTGCAATCGGTACGGGATGCGATCAACACCCAGCAAGGCGCCAATGGCTTCAGTGCCAACATTGTCACTGACTCCTTCGGCTCTCGTTTGGTGATGGGGTCCACTGTTACTGGTGCAGGTTCTGATATCACGCTCAGTGGTATTGCCGGCCTGGAAATCACCGCGGGGCAGAAAATGGGCGCCACGCCTACGGCAGCCTCGGCCGGTGCGATCGGTGAACTCGCTGTGAACGCCAGCTTCACGGTTGACGGACTGGCGATCACCAGCAAATCCAACACCGTGGATAGCGCCATTTCCGGCCTGACACTGAATCTGGTGGCGGGTGGTGGGGCAACGTCCACTGTGACGGTCGGGCCGAACAGTGACGGTTTGAAAAAATCGGTCCAGGCCTTTGTCGATGCTTACAATCAGGTTGTCACCAGCGTCAATACGCTGACCAAGCCCTCCCTGGACAAAGATGGCAAGACAACCATTGCCGCGGCATTGACCGGTGACCCGCTGGCTCGGGGCGTCCTGGCGTCGATCCGTGAACCGTTGGCCAGTACGGGTGCAGGCGACAAGCTGACCGCACTTTCACAGTTGGGTATTACCACCAACCAGAAAACCGGTGCGCTCGATTTTGACAGCATCAAGTTCTCTGCAGCTATGGATACGCAGAAGCTGGGTGGCGAGGTTCAGAAGCTGTTCCTGGGTGATCCAGCGGCGACCGGTGATGCGGCCAAGGGGCTGCTGGAACGAATGAATGCGGTGATTACGCCTTATACCGTCACTGGCAGCGAAGGCATCCTTGATGCGCGTTCGACCAGCCTGGCGAAGGTCAAAACCAACCTGGCCAGCCAGCAGGTGGCACTGGATCGTCGGATCGAGACGCTGACCGACGTGCTGACCAAGAAGTACAACGCCATGGACGCCCTGGTCGGTAAGCTAAAGGCCACTGCCAGCAACATCACCTCGATGTTCGAGGCGATGAACGCTCAGAAAAACGCCTCATAGCGCATAAACGCCAAAAGCCCGGCAGCGGATTCCGCTTGTCGGGCTTTTTTTGGTTTGGTCTAAAGATTTTTGACGCCGTGTCGATACACTGGCTATACGAATCACAAAGTTTTGATGAGGTACAGCATGAACCCGATGTTAGCCCTTCGGCAGTACCAGAAGATTGGCGCTCAGGCCCAGACTTCCGAAGCCAGCCCCCATCGCCTGGTGCAAATGCTCATGGAAGGTGGGCTGGATCGCATCGCTCAGGCCAAGGGTGCCATGGAGCGCAAGGATATCCCCAACAAAGGCATTTTCATCGGCAAGGCGATCGGGATCATCGGCGGCTTGCGTGAAGGTCTGGACTTGGAAAATTCTGTCGAGTCCGTGGGTGAGTTGGACAAGCTGTACACCTACATGATGAAGCGTCTGACAGAAGCGAACATCAAGACAGATCCAAAGATTCTCGACGAAGTCGCTGATTTGCTTCGCACCGTCAAAGACGGCTGGGATGCTATCGCTGCGCCGGGTCCGCAGTTTTAAGGAGATCACCATGAGTCTTGTATTGCAGCGAATCGAACAAACCCGTGAAGGCCTGGTCGGTGCTTTGGCCGAGCGTAACTGGGAAGCCATTGGTGAGTTGGACCTGGCTTGCCGTTCCTGCATGGAAGACGTCTTGAGTGAAGCTTCGGTGGACGAGGCCGCGTTACGCGACAATCTTGAGGAGTTGTTGGGGGTGTATAAACAGCTTCTTGAGGCGGCTACGGGGGAGCGGCAAGCGATAGTTGATGAGATGTCGCAGATCCACCAAGCACAGAACGCGGCAAAGGTTTACCATCTGTTCGGTTAATTAATCCCCGGTTAATCCAAACATAGTGCGCCATAAATTTGACTGTGCACGGTTTTTTGACTTAACTAGTGGCTGGTTCCAGATTTCAGGCGTCTACAGGCATAACGTGTCTGCAAGCGTCTAGCTTGCCCCATCATTTTGGGCATTGAGTTGACTAGGGAAGTTGCTATTGCATGTGGCGTGAAACCAAAATTCTGCTGATTGATGACGATAGCGTCCGCCGCCGCGACCTGGCGGTGATTTTAAATTTTCTTGGCGAAGAAAATTTACCCTGCGGTAGCCATGACTGGCAGCAGGCTGTCGGCTCATTGTCATCAAGTCGTGAAGTAATCTGTGTCCTCATCGGGACGGTCAATGCTCCTGGCGCACTCGTGGGCCTGTTAAAGACACTCTCNACCTGGGATGAGTTCCTTCCGGTTTTGTTAATGGGNGATAATTCTTCCGTTGACTTGCCTGAAGACCAGCGNCGCCGAGTGCTTTCGACCCTCGAGATGCCACCCAGCTACAGCAANNTGCTCGACTCCCTGCACCGTGCCCAGGTCTATCGCGAGATGTACGACCAGGCCCGCGAGCGCGGCCGTCACCGTGAGCCCAATCTTTTCCGCAGCCTTGTCGGCACCAGCCGGGCGATTCAACACGTCCGTCAGATGATGCAGCAAGTCGCCGACACCGATGCCAGTGTGCTGATCCTCGGTGAGTCCGGGACCGGCAAGGAAGTGGTCGCGCGCAACCTGCACTATCACTCCAAGCGTCGTGAAGCGCCGTTCGTACCGGTCAACTGCGGCGCGATCCCGGCCGAGTTGCTGGAAAGCGAACTGTTTGGCCACGAGAAGGGCGCCTTCACCGGGGCAATCACCAGCCGCGCCGGGCGTTTCGAACTGGCCAATGGCGGCACGCTGTTCCTCGATGAAATCGGTGACATGCCGTTGCCGATGCAGGTCAAGTTGCTGCGCGTATTGCAGGAGCGCACCTTCGAGCGCGTGGGCAGCAACAAGACCCAGAGCGTCGACGTGCGGATCATCGCGGCAACCCACAAGAATCTCGAAAGCATGATCGAGGTCGGTACCTTCCGCGAAGACTTGTACTATCGTCTGAACGTGTTCCCGATCGAAATGGCACCACTGCGCGAGCGTGTCGAAGACATTCCGCTGCTGATGAACGAGTTGATCTCGCGCATGGAGCACGAGAAGCGTGGGTCGATCCGTTTCAATTCCGCAGCGATCATGTCGCTGTGCCGCCACGGCTGGCCGGGCAACGTCCGCGAACTCGCCAACCTGGTGGAGCGCATGGCGATCATGCATCCGTACGGGGTGATCGGCGTGGTCGAGCTGCCGAAGAAATTCCGTTACGTCGACGACGAAGATGAGCAACTGGTCGACAGCTTTCGCAGCGATCTTGAAGAGCGCGTGGCCATCAACGGTCATACTCCCGACTTCTCTGCCGGCGCCATGCTGCCACCGGAAGGTCTGGACCTGAAGGACTACCTCGGTGGTCTGGAGCAAGGGCTGATTCAGCAGGCGCTGGATGATGCCAATGGCATCGTGGCGCGCGCGGCAGAGCGGCTGCGTATTCGTCGCACCACGCTGGTGGAAAAGATGCGCAAGTACGGTATGAGCCGTCGTGACGGTGATGAGCAGGCGGATGATTGACGCCTGTTTTTCAAGTCCTTCATTTGTAGGCGGTTTTTTTTAGGCACGGGTATTGCTACATCCCTCGCAACGTTCCGTTTCACTGACGGTCAGCCAAGCGAGAGAGCACGATGCCCCAAGCCGCCCAGATGTCTCCTGTCCCTGACGCTTCGGGGCAACCGTCGTCCGTAGAGCAGGCGAGCCGGCTTGGCCTCGAGCAGGCGTTTGCACTGTTCAGCCAGATGTCGAGCCAATTGACCGATTCCTACAGCATGCTCGAAGCCCGGGTCACCGAGCTCAAGGGTGAGCTGGCGGTGGTCAGTGCTCAGCGCATGCAGGAGCTGGCGGAAAAAGAACGCTTGGCCAACCGGCTGCAAAACCTCCTCGATCTGTTGCCCGGCGGCGTCATCGTCATCGACGCCCAAGGCATCGTGTGCGAAGCCAACCCCGCTGCCTGCGAACTGCTCGGTCTGCCCCTCGAAGGCGAGCTGTGGCGTCATGTCATTGCCCGCTGCTTTGCGCCCCGTGAAGACGACGGTCACGAAATCTCGCTCAAGGACGGTCGGCGCTTGTCGATCTCAACGCGCTCGCTGGATGCCGAGCCCGGTCAGTTGGTGTTGCTCAACGACCTGACTGAAACCCGTCATCTGCAAGATCAGTTGGCCCGCCACGAGCGTCTGTCATCCCTCGGCCGAATGGTCGCTTCGCTTGCTCATCAGATTCGTACCCCCTTGTCCGCCGCCTTGCTCTACGCCAGTCATTTGACTGAGCAAGCGTTGCCGGTCGAGACCCAGCAACGTTTTGCCGGGCGCCTGAAAGAGCGTCTGCATGAGTTGGAACATCAGGTTCGCGACATGCTGGTGTTTGCGCGCGGCGAGCTGCCGCTGACCGATCGCGTCACGCCCAAAGTGCTGATGCAGTCGCTGCAGGCGGCAGCGCTGACCCATGTGCAGGATCTGCCGATTCGTTGGCAGTGCGACAGTCATTCGGGCGAGTTGTTGTGCAATCGCGACACGCTGGTCGGGGCGATCCTGAACCTGATCGAGAATGCCATTCAGGCCAGCGCCGGCGATGTGCGTTTGAAAATCCACTTCTATACCCGTGACAACAACCTGCGTGTAGCGGTCAGCGACAGCGGTAGTGGCATCGATACGAAAGTACTGGCGCGTCTGGGTGAACCCTTCTTTACCACTAAAACCACCGGAACCGGCCTCGGCCTGACCGTGGTCAAGGCAGTGACGCGTGCTCATCAAGGAGAATTGCAGCTGCGCTCGCGACTTGGTCGCGGCACGTGTGCGCAGGTGATCCTGCCACTTTTTTCGGGTGAAAAGCCCAGCGCTCAAGGCGCGGAGTGAAGGACATGGCAATCAAGGTTTTACTGGTCGAGGATGACCGCGCGCTACGCGAAGCACTGGCCGATACGCTGTTGCTCGCCGGCCACGATTTCAAAGCCGTAGGCTCGGCCGAAGAAGCGCTGGGGGCGGTCGGTGCCGAGGCGTTCAACCTGGTGCTGAGTGACGTCAACATGCCGGGCATGGACGGCCATCAACTGCTCGGATTGCTGCGCACTCGTCAGCCGCAGCTGCCGGTGTTGCTGATGACCGCTCACGGTGCTGTCGAGCGGGCGGTCGATGCGATGCGTCAGGGCGCAGCGGATTACCTGGTCAAGCCATTCGAGCCCAAAGCCTTGCTCGATCTGGTGGCGCGACATGCGCAGGGCAGTCTCGGTGCGACCGAGGGCGAGGGGCCTGTAGCGTTCGAGCCGGCCAGTGCGCAATTGCTGGAATTGGCCGCACGGGTGGCGCGCAGTGATTCCACGGTATTGATCTCCGGTGAGTCCGGGACCGGCAAGGAAGTGCTGGCGCGTTACATCCATCAGCACTCTCACCGCGCCAGTCAGCCGTTCATTGCGATCAACTGTGCAGCGATCCCGGACAACATGCTCGAAGCCACCTTGTTCGGTCACGAAAAGGGTTCGTTCACCGGCGCCATCGCAGCGCAGGCCGGCAAGTTCGAGCAAGCCGATGGCGGCACGATCCTGCTCGATGAAATCTCCGAAATGCCCCTGGGCCTTCAGGCCAAGTTACTGCGGGTATTGCAGGAGCGCGAAGTCGAGCGAGTCGGCGCTCGCAAGCCGATCACGCTGGATATTCGAGTCGTGGCGACCACCAACCGTGACCTGGCCGCTGAAGTGGCAGCGGGGCGTTTTCGTGAAGACCTTTACTATCGCTTGTCGGTGTTTCCGCTGGCCTGGCGTCCGTTGCGCGAACGTACCGCCGACATCCTGCCATTGGCTGAGCGTCTTCTGGGCAAGTACGTCAATAAAATGAAGCATGCCGCGGCAAGGCTGTCGCCCGAGGCTCAGGCGTGCCTGATCGGTTATCCGTGGCCGGGTAATGTACGTGAGCTGGATAATGCGATTCAGCGGGCGCTGATTCTGCAGCAGGGCGGATTGATACAGCCTGAGGATTTCTGTCTGGCCGGGCCCGTCGCCTGTGCGCCGTTGCCAGCCTTGGCGCCAGCGTCCATGCGAACCGTGGAGGTCGAATCCGAGTCGGCCGGAGCGCTGGGTGATGACCTGCGTCGCCGTGAGTTCCAGATGATCATCGACACCTTGCGCTCCGAACGCGGCCGTCGCAAAGAGGCCGCCGAGCGCTTGGGCATCAGCCCGCGCACCCTGCGTTACAAGCTGGCGCAGATGCGCGATGCCGGAATGGACGTGGAAGCTTATTTGTTCGCCACCTGATTCGTTAGCCATGCAAAGCCCGGGACGGCTTTTGTTTGGAGCGGCCACGGAGCTGGCACCCTTGTTGCTAACACCTCACTACCCGCCGAGTGAGTGTCAAAAAATTGCGGGTCGCCAGAGAGAGTAGACCATGAGCCAAGGTATTGAATTCAATCGATTGATGTTGGACATGCGCTCCATGCAAATGGATGCCATGTCTGCGTCGAAATCGACTGCCGCTGTTCCTGAAATGGGTGGCAGCAGCTTTTCCGACATGCTCGGTCAGGCCGTCAATAAAGTGAACGACACCCAACAGGCGTCCAATCAGTTGGCCAGTGCCTTCGAGATCGGCAAGAGCGGCGTAGACCTGACGGACGTGATGATTTCCTCGCAGAAGGCCAGCGTGTCTTTTCAGGCGTTGACCCAAGTGCGCAACAAACTGGTTCAGGCATACCAAGACATCATGCAGATGCCGGTTTAAGGACGAGATTGAGTCATGGCAGAAGCAGTCGCCGATAATGTTCCGGCCAAGGCCACTCCAATAGACGGCAAGCCGCCGCTGTTCGGGTTGTCCTTCCTGGAAAACCTCTCCGAGATGACCATGTTGCGTCAGGTGGGCCTGTTGGTCGGCCTGGCTGCGAGCGTGGCGATTGGCTTTGCCGTGGTGTTGTGGTCCCAGCAGCCGGACTACCGGCCTCTGTATGGCAGCCTTGCCGGTATGGACGCCAAACAGGTCATGGATACCCTGGCCGCAGCCGACATTCCCTATACCGTTGAACCGAACTCCGGTGCCTTGCTGGTCAAGGCCGATGACCTGTCCCGTGCGCGAATCAAACTCGCGGGCGCTGGTGTCACTCCCAGCGATGGCAACATCGGTTTTGAAATCCTCGACAAGGACCAGGGCCTGGGTACCAGCCAGTTCATGGAGGCGACCCGTTATCGTCGCGGTCTCGAAGGCGAACTGGCTCGCACCATCTCCAGCCTGAACAACGTCAAGGGTGCTCGCGTGCACCTGGCGATTCCGAAAAGTTCGGTGTTCGTGCGCGATGAGCGCAAGCCGAGCGCTTCGATTCTGGTGGAACTGTACGCCGGCCGCTCGCTGGAGCCGGGTCAGGTGCTGGCGATCATCAACCTGGTGGCCACCAGCGTTCCCGAACTCAGCAAATCCCAGATCACTGTTGTCGACCAGAAGGGCAACCTGCTGTCGGATCAGGCGGAAAATTCCGAGCTGACCATGGCCGGCAAGCAATTCGATTAC
>Ga0065712_10068136_pt1 | contig 14081 bp, 15 predicted proteins | sample MisRhiReplicate1_FD_59099 | JGI IMG/M metagenome (GOLD analysis project Ga0065712, IMG submission 59099) | Miscanthus rhizosphere microbial communities from Kellogg Biological Station, MSU, sample Rhizosphere Soil Replicate 1: eDNA_1 v3... | ecosystem: Host-associated > Plants > Roots >...
CGGCGTCTATCTCAGTTTTCATGCCGCCACCTCGTTTAGCTTCTGCTGCCATCAGTTTTCTCCCTTCTCAGTTATTGACTGCCTGTTTGATTTCTTCCGGCTTTTTGTCCAGCCACTTCTTGCTCTCGATAAAGTACAATTCCTGCTTTGCCCTTGTGACCGCCACATACGCACAGTTGGCCTCCTGCTCCTGTTGCCACTTCTGTCGGGCGTACTTCGACGGCATCAGGTGACGGTCAAGTAAAAACACCTTGTTCCACTCCTGCCCTTTGGCCTTGTGGATGGTGCACAAGGTGAGCAGCCCTTTGTTGTTATCGGTGAACATGCCCTCGATGTTGGCTATCAGCCGGTCAATAGTCCGGTCGTCCTCCGGTAATTGCTCGATGAAGATGTTTATAGTCTCCAGCTTGTCCATCAGCGCACCGGCCTGATCCTCCTTGCCCTTGGCCATCAGTCGGGCCTTCTCTCTCTCCGCGTACTGCTCCAGCTTGTCCTCAAGCTGGTCCAGGTTGGTCACCCGTTTACCCCTGACTTTGTTGATCATATTGACCAGGCCTGCCCCAATCTCCCGGCCCAACACCCTGCAAGCCTTACCCTGCCGGATGAACCGGTAAGCCTGATCGATCAACGGAGCAGTATTGCGGCAGATAACGGCGTCATCGTTGGTAAACAGGTCCGGCCAGTGGTTCGGTAGGGTCTCCACCTTCCCATCTGGTGCCACTTCGCTGCTCTCGATCATCTCGACGTACTGCTTGGCCTCTGCCACGACCAACTTGGGGCACCGGTACGATACCGACAACGGTAGTTCCTTTGCCGAGAACTCGTCCTTTATGTGCTGTATCGCTTCGGTGTCTGCACCCCTGAACCCGTAGATCGCCTGATGAGGATCCCCGACTGCTATCAGGCGTCCCCCGGGCCTCAAGGCCATCTTCAGCATCGCCCGTTGTATCGGGTTTACGTCCTGTGCTTCGTCCACGAAGATCACGTCATACGGGGTAAACGTGGCTTGCCAGATCACCGGCAAGTACAGTTGGTCATCGAAGTCAACGAACAGGTCCTCCCTTGCCGCCTGTATCGAGCGAGTAAGTATCTTTCTTGCCCAGTCGATACCGGCCTCCGGCTTGCCTTCTCGTTCAAATTCGACGTCGTATTTTTCTATCAGGTCGGCCCAGTTCTGCTCTGTATCGAGCATCAGGCCGGTTCCTTCTACGCCCCTAGGAACAATGCCGTGGGCCTTGGCCAGCCCGACTAGCTTCTTGACTCCAGAAGCGTAGATACTGAATTCTTTCCAGGCTTCTTTCTCGTCGGGGATGTTCTCGCTAAACACCCGTTTGATGACCTTCATCGTCTTGTCGGCCTCTACCTGTAGGGAATACTTGCTGCCCAAGAACCGCCGCAGGACGTTGTATCCTAGGCTGTTCATGGTGACGGCGTTGGCGACCCTAGACTTGAGGGCAGTCACGATGTCTCTATTGAACGCCACAAAAATCACCTGCTTGGTCTGAGGGATCAGCTTGTACGCCTCAACTATAGTTGTCGTCTTTCCGGCACCGGCTACAGCTATAATGATCAAGCAACCGTCCCCGTTCTGTATCTCGGTATAGATGGCCTGTTGATATTTGCTCGGTGTCATCATCCCCTCCCACAGTCTGCGCACCGCTCACGGTCGCCCTCGTAGACTGTCTTTGTACTGCCACAGCCTGGACAACTAGAACTGTATTGTCGTCGGAGTGATCGGCTGGTTTTTTTAACCTGTGACGCCTTATAGTTTTCCCATGCCTTGAAAAATCGTTTGTCGGGTGTCCGGTCATACGTCACGCAATACGAGCACACCCCGGCGACATTCAGATATTCTTCATCGCCCGGAAAAATTCGGCTCTTGCATTTTGGACAATAGGTCATCGGTTTTCTCCTTCTCTGTACTTGATCGCCCTGTCGATATGTTCACAGGGCAACTTGGTCCGGAGCCAGTGGATGCACTCGCAACTTGGCTGGATAATATCCACCAGATACCAGAGTGTCTTATCCGTCTTGCTCTGAACAAGAAATTTGTACCGCATAAACGCAGTCAGAAAGCCCTTGACGTCGGGTGGTCCTTCATGGTTAGTTGTCATCGGTTTTATCTCCTTTTCTCAGTTGGAAGCGCCGGTCTCATCAGCCGGCGTTTCTGTTTTTTAGCTAAGCCGACTTTGCCGCGTCCTTCAGTACCTTGGCCTGATCTGCTGTCAACTTCGGAGCTTCACCGCGCTTACCCGACTTACCGGCTCCGATCCGCTCAGCGATAGTGTTGGGGTTAGATTTGACTTTTAATGTTGCCAGCGCCGCTTCGACCTGTTCGCGATTAAATCCTTCCTTACCCATCCAAAACAGAACACTAGAAACCGAGTGGCCGAAAATCTGCGGCTTACCTGATGGCTTTTTTGCTGCCGCTCGTTGGCCTGTCTTTGGTGATGCTTTCTTGACGGCTTTCTTCTTGGCTGATGTTTTCACGGTAGTCTCCTTTTCCTTCTTTGCCTCTACGGTCGGCTTACCGGCTTCCTCGTTGCGGGTCCCTTGGATCTCGGCATCATTCTTTTCGGCCCACTTGGTCAGCGCCTCTGCTGATTTGAAGGTTTTGCGCCACGGATTACTGTTCATCCCCTTGACTCCGTAGGCTTCCACGCGCATCGCCTTAACTGCCTCTGTCGTTCCTTTGCTCATCGACTTCTCCTTTTCGCCTCTGGCCTCGGCTTTGGGGGGAAGTGCCTCAAGGATTTCACACCCAAGGGCTAGGTCGCCCAAGGTGGTTTTGACGCGCATCCCATTATTGAATTCGACCGTTCCAATCTGACCGTCCAGTTTTACGAACCGGTGCCCGACTACCACGTCCCCAACAGTCCTCGGCGGTGGGGTTTTAATTTTGGCAGGGGCAGTCCGTATCGACTGCTCTTTTTGCTTGATCTCTGCTGGCGATAATTCTCGAACTTTGCCGCTCTTATGACTGCGGGCTTTTTTCAATTCCTTCAACGACTGCTTGATTGTCATCATTTATCTCCATTCTCTGATAAGAAGTTTTATCAAAGATGGGGGTGATGGGTCAAGCCTAAATTATGGAATTATAACGGAATTACGGCCAGTGGAAAGCCGTTATGGAGGGCCGGCTTAGTTTGTAACGCCAAATGGACTGCGGGAATAGCTAAGCAAATGCGCTAGTTGGCGAGTTTTGGGGCTTTGCCGGTGAGATCCACCCAGCGCTGGATGGCTACGGCGACATAGGCGGGACTGATTTCCATGGCGTAGCAGCGGCGGTTCAGTTGTTCGCAGGCAATTAGGGTTGTGCCTGAGCCGAGGAAAGGATCATAGACGCCGTCTTCTTTGCAGCTGCTGTTGTCGATCATTCGAGAGACTAGGGCTACCGGCTTCATTGTTGGATGTTCCGGGCTAGCCTTTGGGCGAGGGACATCGAAAACTGAAGCCTGAGTTCTGTCAGGCGTAAAGTAATGCGGCCCATCATCCTTCCAGCCATAAAGTATATTCTCGTGTTTGAAGTGATAGTCGCCCCGGCCAAGAACTATTTGGTCCTTCACCCAAACCAAGCCCCAGTGAAAGACGAAACCGCTGCCATCGAATGATTTTATCAAAGATGGCAGTAGCGTGCCCGCCGGGCACGCTACATAAATTGCCGCACCTGGAATAGAGAGTGCAGCCGCATTGATAAAACTTGTGTGCAAAAGCGACTCTAGTTCCTCTGGATTAAGGTCGTCATTCTCAATAGAGCGAACCCGATAATGCATCGGGTTCGCCGCCTCTAGCTTGGCTCCGTAATGAACTCCGTAGGGCGGGTCTGTCCAAACCAATCTCACTTTTTCGGATATCAAAACGGAAACCAGTTCTGCATCTGTCGAATCCCCGCACATCAGTCGGTGCTCACCAAGCGCCCACACTTGTCCCAACTCAACGCCGTACTTTTGTCGTAACTCCTCGGCCTCGTCAAATCGCGGCTCCGGCCCTTCTTCAACCGGCTCTGTAAAATAACCCCGCTCGAATTTATCCAAGTCAAACTGCGGCAGGTCGATGATGTCCTTGATCTCCCCGAAGTCTATCTGTGAGTTGGCCATGAACTCATACACCGACTCCATGGTGTACTTACCGTACTGGGATGAGAGCAGCAGGATTTTCTCCTTGGCCTCTTTCTCGTCCCTCGCCTCCACATACACCACCGGCACTGGCGGGACTCTGTAGCCCCCCTTGCGCATCTCCGACAGCACCCTGTTTCTCTGGTGGCCGTCTATGCAGGACGCCGAGCCATTGTTCTTCCAGATGTAGCTAGGGAATGAGATGCCGTACTTCAGGATGCTAGCGCGTAGCTTCTTAAAATCTGCATCACTGAGACTTTTGAGGTCTCCTTGTATCGGCAGGATCTTGTCCAGGTCCAGGGAATCGGCGGTGCTACAGGTCACCCTGACAGTCTTCGACCCTTCCAGATTACCCTTATTTGGCTCAAATTTGCGTTTTAACGCATTCTTGACGGTCATGCGTCAGTTACCATTGTCCTTGTGTAGCATGAGCCTTATTTGTTCGATTTCGGCAATGCCCCTTCTCATGCACTCATCGGGGTCCTTGAACCACGGACCAGCCGAAACCTTGGATAGCTTTGCATCAAAGTAGGTACGAAACACTTCCTCGATCTTCTCATTGGCGACCCTGTCGATTATGGGGCGGTACTCCGTCTTCATCTGGGCAGGTTCTTGGCGCAGTGGAACAAGTCTACGCCGGTATATTCCTCGAGGGTCACATTCTTTAGATGGGCCTGGACCTGAAAGGACCCAGCCGGAATCAGGTCGCCATCTACTGTGATATAGACTAGGAGCCCATCGGTGCCGTCGGTAAAAAAGACTGCGGGCTTGACCACCACCGTTTTGTTGGGCTTTTGGAACACCAGCTCGTGGGTGGTAAAGCTCGATATGTCCCGGGGGTTGCCGTCCTTGTCCTGCACTTCGTAGACAATCGGGATCCCTATCGCGTTCTCTTGCGGATCAGCCATGTTCTCTCCAATATCACCTATAGCTCACCTGAGTAAAGTTTACCTGACACATTGACGCTCGTCGTCTTGCCTGCTGAACTGACCTGATCGGTAGTTTTGCCGTTCATGGAGACTTGATCGACCATCCGACCATGGAGCCTGATTCCGTAAACATCCTGGACATATTGAACTACGTCTCCCCAGTTAGCTAGTGAGTCCGATATCCTGGCTATCTTTTGGTCGAAGCCCAAAAGCAGCGGCTCAAGAGCATCTCCCCACTGCTCGTTGGCATCCACGCGCTGGGCAATCAGGTTGCCTATTCTCTGGACCGCTATCTCATCGGCATAGATCGGTATCGAGTCTGTCAGTCCGTAACCCGCGCCCTGTCCAAAAGCATCGGCGTAGGCGGTTAGGTTGTCTTGCAGGGCAAGGACGACACCGAGCTTGAATTGAACCGGCTGATCCCCCATCGCCATTGTATCGGCGGTGAGCGGGTAGGCCTTACTGAGAACAAACACCACCGGCGCATCTGCCATGACCATCGGGTCGGCGGTAAGCACCGGCCTGAGTGACCCACCGGATGTAACCTGCGGCTGGTCCTGCCAGTTGTTCAGGTCGTCGAACAGATTGAAGGCAATGCTGTTCCTGAGTGAGTCCTGCCAGTTCTGTAGGTCGTCAACAAAGTTGAGCGCCCAGCCGATCCTCATCGAGTCGGCCAGGGCCATGGAGTCGGCTGGTAGGCTGATCTCCTTCGGGGCTAGCTTCAGGACGGTGACAGGTTGGTCTGCCATCGTCATCGCGTCAGCAGCAGGAGCGACGGCCAAGTTGGCGGTCTTCCCTATCGTCGGGGTTGTGTCGCCCAGGTTGGCCCACGGATCGGCGGTCAGAGTGTAGAGCTTGGCCAGGGTGAAGAAGTCCTGGGTGATGTCGGCGAGGCTCCCCCAGATATCAAAGAACGCAAACGCCTCGCTATTCCCTAGAGTGTCCGCATAGGCGGCGAAGTTATCGGGTGCGAGGGCGTACCGGAGGTCCCCACCGGCTGCTGCCTGGATGCTGTCGGTATAGGCGGCGTTGGTGTCGGTCAGTACGACGGTGTACGCCGCCGTCATGGCCACGGTGACCGGGGCGTCGGCCATCACCATCGAGTCGGCTGGAAGTACCAACCTGTAGGCGGCGGTCATCACGACTATGGCAGGTTGATCCGCCATCGTCATCAGGTCGCCGGTCTGATTGTATGCTTTGCCTAAACCGCTAGAGTCGGCCCAGTTCTGTAGCGAGTCTGCTGGCGGTGCTGCGGTCTTGGGTGTGGTGGAGACGACCTGTCTGTCTACGGTCGGGGCTGTGTCAGCAATGTTAAGGATATCATCCTGGAAGGTAAGGAGATGGTCGCCCGTGAGCAACAATGCCTTATCGGCCAGCGCCATCGAGTCGCCGGTAAGGTTCCGCGTGATCGCGGTCGCCCCGACGACCTGCTTGTCTATCGTGGCCGAGTCTGCGTAGTTCTCTAGATCATCGGCTGTGGTACTACCGGTGAGCGTCTTGGTGGCGACCAACGCCTCGGCCCAGTTGTTGAGACTATCAGCCGGTAGGTTCTTGGTGATGGCGGGAACGCGTAGATCGACGGTGGGCGGTTGATCCCCCATCGTCATCGCGTCCGCCGATAATGCGTAACTTCTGCTGTGAGCTAATTGATCGGCCCAGTTGTTGAGCGAGTCTGCTGGTGGCGACACGGCGAGAGCGCCGCCTTGCGATACGGCGACGGGCTGGTCGGCTAGCACCATCAGGTCACCGGTCAGGTTATATGCCTGACTTCGGCTATAATTATCAGCCCAGTTCTGTAATGAGTCAGCAGAAAGATTGGCCTGTAAGTTTGGACTGGCAAGGTTGATGGTCGCTGGCTGGTCTGCCAGCGTCATCGAGTCTGCTGATAATGCGTAGCTCTTGCTATGGGCCAGTTGATCGGCCCAGTTATTAAGTGAGTCGGCTGGCGGCGATACTGCCAGGGCGGCACCTTGCGACACAATAACTGGCTGGTCTGCCAGCGTCATTGTATCTACCGGTAGTGCGTAACTCTTGCTGTGGGCTAACTGCTCGGCCCAATTGTTAAGCGCGTCAGTAGTGAGAGAGATGGATAGGTTGCCACGGCTGTCTATGGTTGGCTGTTGATCGGCTAAATTCCCCCATGGATCGGCTGTCAGGTTGACGGTCTTGGGTGTCGGTCCTCCTGCGGCGGTCTGCTTATCGACCGTGTCACTATCGGCGTAGTTCTCCAGGTCATCCGCAGTCTGTGTCTGGGTGAGTGTGCGTATCGCGATCCACGAGTCGGCGTAGTTCTCTAAATCCTCGGGTGATGGAACAACCACGATCCCGGGCTTGATGGCCACGGTGTTGGTGTTCTTCCGCCCAGTGCCGCCCCATGTGAACGCAGCCGGGTCGAGCAACGTGCCGTTGACGTTACGATCGCAGGTCGCGAGGCCGGTGGAGCCATTGGTGACGACCGCCCCGTTGGAGAAACTGGTCGGGTAGGTGGAGACCGTCGTCTGCGTGTTGGCCATCGAGATGGCCAGCCATAGAATGTCTTGACTGGAGGCCCACCAGCCAGGGGTCAACGATGGGGGGTCGGCGGTCGCACTGCTGGAGATCGTGACGTTGGTCCCGATAACAACCCGGTCGCCGCCCGTGATTCGATACGACTTATGGTTGGACGTGATTGAGGTCGCGCCGGTGGTGACTACGATAGACGACCCCTCGGTGCCGGTGGCGATCTTCCAGGCCACGTCGAGAGTTCCCGATGTGCCCCCGCCTCCGAGTCTCGTCCAGTCAGCCGGGAACGTGGTCGTCGCCGCACCGACGCCGCCGAACACGATTACAAGCAAGTTGCCAGCGGCGATGCCGGTGGGCAGGTTGACCGTATGCGACGTGCCACTGGCACCTGTCGAGGTGTTGGTGGCTGCTATCGCTGGAAATGCCATGGGGGTTTAATTGGGCCTTACGGGCCTTTGTATATCTCGGTCATGGTAAAGAGGGGGACAGGGGTAGGGCCGCTGGCCACGTAGTCCGATACCGCGATGGCGTACTTGTCCTGGAGATAGGAGTGAATGCTCGCCCGGTCGCCTGCACTTAGCTCGGTGTTGTATATAATGACTTCGGCCACATCCCCGCCCCAGTTTACACCGATTGCCGGCGAGTCACCCATCCTGACGCCGGTCGAGCCGCCATTGATCGCCATGGCACCGGTAGATGATTGAGTGAGCGCAGTACCATCCATCCAGGCGGAAACCGCTGTCACGTTGGCCGCAGCAGCATGCGACATGGTAAGAACGTGAAACGCCGTTGTGCCCGTATTGACCGTAAAAATACGATTACCGTTAGAGACGCGCACGGAGATATCCGGGGAGACGACAAAGGTCGCGCCATCGGCCGGGGTAGCGTTTCGATCAAAGCAATAAATGGCGCTGAGTGCGACGGTCGCCGATTTTACTACGAGGATGATAGTCCGTGCCGTTGTGCCCGTTATGACCGGCGTGCCGTCCAGTGCATTAGCCGCGCCGTCGAAGCGGGCGACCGCCTTGCCATTGAGAATGTTGAGCTTCAACGTCGGGCGAGCGCTTAGGGTCCCGGTGATGTCCTTGCCGTTTCCGCTCTGATCTTGCCATGTGCCTATCGGGTCGGCGTCCGCGCCGGTGATCTGGTCGGCTTTCAACCACTGCTGCAATCCTGAAATATCGCTCGGTATCATGCCGCCGCCCAATGAATGACTAAGCTCGACCGTGATGAAGTTACAGGCGGCTCTTCAAATGCCCCTATATCGGGCGCCGTTCCTGTATATGCCCAGCCCACATTCACACCAACATCAATCAAATTTCCAGCCGGTGTTGGCTTATACCAATTCGTCCACTTATCTCCCGTGGCGAGGAATTGGCCATTGGCCTGTAAGTTACTGGCTATTGTAAATGTGGAGTCGCCGCCCGATTGGACGTGGCCGGTTGTGCCAGCCGAAATCATGTTGTGATCGTAGAAGTTCCCGCTGATTGTTCCCGTAGGCGGGTTCGGCGAAAACCCGACGGCGCGAGTCAATGTGTTGAAGTAGTTATTTCTAACCTTGATGCCAGAAATCGTGCCCGTGCCGGAAGTATTCTCGATCAATATGGCGTTCGTGCTGCCACTGCTGTCGAAGACATTATTGTAGATGCGGATATCACTTATCGCAGCAGCTCGTGTACCGGTAAAAAGCGTGGAATCGATTTCTATAGGTGCGCCAGTCGAGTCGAGAAATATGTTGCGGCTGATGTCCCAGTTGGCCTGGCTTAGAAAGCCGTGAATGGAGATCGCGTGCGCATAGGTATTGTTCCCTCCGGTGTTGCCGAAAATATTGCCGGCGATTCTCACATTGTCGAGCGCATAGCAGATTTCCAATGCTTGTGACACGTTCGTATCGGTTGCGTTGCTGCGAAAGTCGTTGTCATAAACCTCTATTGAGTATGGGCTCTCCCCGCCCGCTTCATTTTCGAGAAGTGAGAACCAACCGTTAGAAACATTCGAGTAAAACTTGCAGTCATCGCTGATCCCCCATATCTCCGCGCCGATGATCGACTGGGTATTCGAGCTTACGGTGAGGGTGTTGTTATATACCGAGCAGCCCGACCAGAAATAACAAGTATTGCCGAGGCACCCAAGCGCTACCGCGCTATTGTCTATCGTGTTGTCGTGGATCAACGCGCCTTGGATCGTGTTCGGGTACAGCTTGCAGGAAGTAAAAGTGTTGTTATAAACCTCCACCCCGGTCGCCCAGTCCGTGGTCCCCGGCCACACGTTGATGTTCTGGTGGCCGTTACTGCAATAAGTAGCGGTCGGCTCGCCACCGACGCACGCGCCATTATCAAACACGCCGGTACTATCGTCGTAGCCATACTTCCCATAGATCGCTACGCCGTTCCCGGTGAAACTTGTAAATGCGCAGTCGTGAATTTTCTGGTTATTACGTCCCCTGCTACGGATACAAATCCCCGCCGTGCCGCCACCGTTGAACGTAATCCCCGAGATCTCATTGCTGCCGTCCACGCATGGCACCGAGCTTGCCGCCGTAATGTACGGAGAAGCCGATGTAGCAATCGACGTGGTTGCTTTGCCGGCTCCAAGTATTCTTACTCCGACTGCAAGTGTGGCGGCGGTATTGTCCGTATATGAGCCGGCAGCGACATTGATAATATCGCCCACCCCAGAAACCACCGAGCAGGCTTTGTGCAGCGATGCCCACGGATTTCCCACCGAGCCGTCGCCGGTCGTGTCGTTGCCGGTTGTAGAAATATAGTAATTTGCCACTTGTCTGCCTCCAAGTTGATTGACTATAAGCGAGATTCCTAAGAACGCGGTCGACGTTGGCGTTTGCGCCTTGACAGTGAGCGGGTACGTTCCTGGCGACGTGGTTGTTTGCGTGGCGATGGTAAGCGTGGTTGTGCAAGTGGGTTTGCAAGTGGCTGCTGAGAATTTCCCCGACGCCCCGGCCGGAAGGCCGGTCACAGAGAATGTGGCAGTCTCCGGCTTGCCGCTGCCTGACTTGGTGAGCTGAATGTTTCCCGCGACCTGCTGACCCTGAACGACCGTAAGAGAGCTTGGCCCTGTAAGCGTCACTCCGGCGCGAGCAGAAGCGCCGATAGTAGCTATCGTCGCCACCCCTAACTTGAGGAAGTCTCGGCGCTTCATTTCAATTATGGCAGGCCATCGGGCCAGGTACTTTGCCATGAGCCACTCCGTCCTTGACCATCTGCCGAATGAATAACCCGTCGGCCATTGTCCAGAACTGGGGATGGTCGATCATCGGGAACCCCTTGAACGCTGAGCGCCGGACCATCGCGCATATCTTGTCTATACGTCCAGCCACCGGGCTTACCTCGAACACCTTGTAGTAGTTCTTGTCCATCCTGGGGTCGTAGACCACATCGGTGTAGACCAGGTCCCATCCCGCCCTGTTGGCCTCCCGTATCATTATCCTCGAGTACAGAGGCATCAGGTAGGAGTCGTCGTTGGGGAAGCACAGCCACTCGCTCTTGCTATTCTCTATGGCCTCCAGGGTGGCGTGGTACATGGTCTCCGACCGGGTGTCCATCAGCTTGGCCCCGAACTGCCTGCACACTTTGCGCACCCCAGCGATGCTCTTTGGGTTGTCCTTGGTGGTACACACGATGAGTGCCTTGGGGTCGTCCTGAAGGACAAGGGAGGCGAGACAGGAGGCCAGCTCCTTGGGTCGGCCCCGTGAGCTAACGATGAACGCTACCGTGTCCGTTCTTCGGGTAGGCTCGGTGCGCGGTGTTGTCTTTAATGAACTTCTCGCCCGTCGTCTTGGTGATCTCATTGAACCCCTTGGGCTTTACCCGCCACGCCCTGGCGTAGATGTGGTAGTCGGGAGTCTCTATCAGGATATGCTTGAACCCTATCTTCTGAAGGAGGGCCTTTAGACTCGCCGGGGTGAACCCTGTCTTGTGGTAGTCTAGGTCGTAGGTCTGCTGGGCGTAGAGAACGTCGAGAACCACCGGGTCGTTCAGGCCGCCGTTGCTAAGGAGCTTTTTGGCCGCCCACTCCAGGTTGGGTAAGAGAAGCCGCAGCTCTCCGTCCTGCTTCAGGACCCGCGCCCACTCCGTCACTGTGGGTTCCACCTCGCTTCGGTTGACGTGCTCCAGGGAATGACTCGACCAGACTATGTCGAACTCCTCCGAGGCCATCGGCAGTCGGCGGAAGTCGCACCGATAGTCGGGATTCATCTCCGAGCGCATATCCACCGTAACTACCCTGCCCTCGTCCGTCCGGATGGGGTTACCACCGCTCCCGATGTCCAGGATCTTCTTTTTCCCCGGCTCGATGGCCATGTGGCGCATCGGCTTGGAGTCGGGGGGCAGCTCATATTCTCTGCCGGTCTTGATATCGACATGGGGCAGCACCAGGCCCCCGTGGGCTACCCACTTCCACTTCTTCCCGTCCAGTATCTTCTTGGCGAAGTACAAGTCCTCGGTCCACTGCTCGGTAAGGGGTATGTTATCAAGGAACCGCTCCATGTTGTCGACCGACTTAAACAACGGGCGCTCGATGTCTTTAAGCATCTCGGTCCGTATCAACGCGCAACCCAGGCCGGTAGCGTAGCACTGGAACACTTCTCCCACCTTCCAGTCCCAGTACACGCCGTGGCCTGGCTTCATAAACACCATCGGCTGGGGGTGCTCCACCTTGAGGCAGTAGATACCGGCGATCACTCCGACATCGCGCCAGTTCTCGGCAACATAAATAAGTTCCCTCAATGCGTGCCCTGGGAGCAGAACGTCCTCGTCCCAGAAGAATATGTACTTGCAGTTCTGCTGTAGGGCGATCTCGGCAAAGTAGTTACGCGCCCAGTCTATCGGCTTGCCGTTGGTCTCCACCATCACGATGTTGCTGTTCATCGGGGGCATGCAGGCCTTGTAGGCCATGATGAGCTTTGGGGGGAGTGGTCGACCCGACCACGGAACGCACATCGCTATGGTGTTAAAGAACCCGTAACCAAATGCTGTCGGCTCAGCCATCTTTCTTCGCCATCCTATCTATCAATTTTATGATTCGCTTTGCTCTGCCAGTCGGTACTTTTAGCAACTTGGCCACCGCTGTCGCATCAGGGTATGGCGTCTTGATAATGACAGGCTCAGCCATGATCAATGACCTTTCCTTGTCCCCAAGTTTTGAGCGCCCGATGAAAACAGTCCCGGTGGACCGCGATCCCCTTCTCCGTCTTCTTGAGCCCCATGATGTCCTCTATCCTGACGATCATCGACTCCTCGCAGACCATACAGTTGATGAACGCGCAGTCCTCATCCCACCGCTGGGTGTCTAACAGGTAGGTCTGGCTCCTGAACCTCAGTTGTTACGTCTCCGCTGCGTCTTCTCGGCGTCGTTGGCCTTCTCCACGATTATCTTGGCCACGTCCCTGGCCTGCTGCGGGGTAAAGAACGTCTCAGGCCCTGGGGTCATAATCACCACCTGTCCGCCCAGAGTAATGCCGATGGTGATCTGCCCCTGCTGCGGAGCCACCTTCTCCTTCTCCACTGCTTCAGGCTTGTTCATCTCACCCTTCTCAGCCAACCGTCGGGGTTGTTGGTGTAAACAGGCTCTAACTGCTTGTCTATCTCGAACTCCGGATGACCAGGTAGCCACTCGTGAAGGGCCTCCCACGGCCCCTCTGGGTGGTCCATCCGGACCGGATGCCCGTGGACGTTGGTGTCCTCCACCACAAGATAACTACCTGGCGTGACGCACCTCGCGTAGGCTTCCAGTTCCGCCGCCACGTGCTCCTTGCGGTGGTCGCTATCCAGCACCACAACCACTCGCGGAAAGTGGGAGGCGTGCTCGGTGACCGACTGAACGATCTTCTCGTCCGTCGAGGATCCGGTCACGTAGATTATCCGATCATGCTTTGGGTGCTCAGGCATTCCCGCGATGTCGATAGTGAACACCACCCCGTGGTTCAATGCGTCCATCAGGGTGGCGAAGTACAGGGCCGAGGCCCCGTGCCACGTCCCGCACTCTATCAGCAGGTCCGGCCTGACATCGTAGATAAGGGTTTGGTAGGCCATGATGTCGAACGGGGACTTCTGCATCGGGTAGCCTAGCCAGTGTGGCCAGTTAGCCCCGTACAGGTCGTGGGGGGTGTAGGTGCGATACTGAGGCGAGGTGCTGTCCTCCCCCTTCTCGGTCCACACCTTGGGGCGATGCTCTGTGACGCCGTTGGTCTGCGGTGATTCGATCATGTTGTTTTTCTTTTCTTTCCTATTTTGGCTAGTCGCATCTTCTCTCGTGCTTCATCTGATGCCTTCGTGCCCAACTTGGCTGCGGCAATCTTGGCGGCTCGCTCCGCTTTTTGTTCCGGCGACATGTTCGCCCACATCTTCTTCCTGATCTCTGACCATTGCTCCGATGTGAGTGGGCTTTTCTTGACGACTTCTTTCTTGGGCTTGGGCTTCTTATTGACGAAGTGACCAGAGGCCCATAGTTCGCGCATCTTGGCAGCATGAGCGTCTTTTTGTTCCGGTGTCCGGACCCTGCCGGTGTTGCCGTGGGT
>Ga0065712_10068137_pt1 | contig 14075 bp, 16 predicted proteins | sample MisRhiReplicate1_FD_59099 | JGI IMG/M metagenome (GOLD analysis project Ga0065712, IMG submission 59099) | Miscanthus rhizosphere microbial communities from Kellogg Biological Station, MSU, sample Rhizosphere Soil Replicate 1: eDNA_1 v3... | ecosystem: Host-associated > Plants > Roots >...
GCTACGTCTCCACTCTGCACCATCACGGCCTTCATGTCATCGAGTGCCCATCTGACGAAGCCACGCATGAGTGCGATGCCAATCTTCAGTCTACCACTCACACCGGGACGCACATACCATCCGTCCTCATAGGCACAGTTGACTGGTGCGAAGTAGAAGTGGACGACGTGACCGAACACGAAGCCACATGGCACACCACTGTCATCTAGCGCGCCACGGATGTAGTAGTCAGGACGCTCAGTGATGTTCTTGATCGTAGCCAATGAATGCTCATGGTCATACTCAGGACCAGTGATGCGGAACTGTGACTGCTCAATCAGTTCACCACCCAGTCGAGTGAACGCATCGATGTTGTGGTCTTCTAGTTGTACGATCATCATCGCCTGATGCCACCACGCAGATATGCAAGTGAGATGCTGATGATCCGTAGCCGTAGCTTCGTAGCACCGAAGATGCGTAGCTTCAGTAGCTTGAACTTCGTGTTGTATGCATACAGCCGTTCATCGGATGTCTTACGAACGCCTGTTGTTGACTCACCACCAGTGAACTCCATGGACAGCATTGGCACACGTGTGGAGTTGACAGTGACGATGTTATCTACATACGCCTCACATGTGAATGGTGCAGTGCCCTGTGCATCGAATGCAATGTACTTGATGTACTTGATGTCCATGCGATGCTTGAAGTCAGCCCATGGCAGCTCCCAGTCGAATGTGATTGGCTCGCCTGCACCACCTAGCACTGCTGGATCATTCAATCGGTCAGCGCCTAGATTTGGGTTGTCGAAGTCATAGACATACAGCTTGTTGCGACGACTGAACACAATGTTCTGTAGCGCAGTGCGACATGCTGATTGCCATATCCATCCACGTAGGCGTGCCCATGTCTGCACCTTCAGCGTGGGGATGTTCGTGTAGCTGAAGCAGACTGTCTCTACGATCAGGCCATTTTCATACCTAGGAAGGAACAGCATGTAGCGGAAGTGTCGTAGATCGTAGACTGCGAACACGTAGTTGGAGAGTTGTGCTGCACTCAGTGCAACGACTAACTCAGTAATCAGTGGATCGATCAGGTGCGAGATACGCACTGGCCTCAGTGTGTTGAAGACATTGAGACGACTGATCGAGTTGACACCCACATTATCGTTGAAGAATGTGTCGTCTCCCACAGATACAAGCGAGCGGTGCGATAGGCATCCGAACTCCTCAACAAAGCCATCATCTGTTGGCGCGTGGAATGCTGGTGATCCTGTATACACTCCGAGGTTGAGAGGCAACACACCACGCCCGAATGTGACGATGAGCTTGTCACGATACGCCACCATCCCTGTAATGGCTGCACTACCGAGTGAGACACGAGGCCCTAGGTCTAGCTTGATGCCATCATTCGGTGCTGCATCACCTACCCATGTACCACTGGTGTTAGTCTGTGAGATGTAGATGGTGCTTGGCTCATTGGGTATGCCAGCCATGATCGTATACTGACCATGTGCGATCACATACTTGCCAATGGGTGCATTGATGTTGTTGCCTGATGCCTTGTCTACCAAGTACTGTACTACTAGGTAGTTGGGATCACTGACACGACCAGCTACAATCAGTGGCTTGTCTTTGCCATTGACAATGATCAGGTCTGAGTTGAAGATGGTGAAGTCTACGAATGTGATGCCTCCTGGCCATGGTACTTCATCACCAGGGAACCTATGTCGTACGATGACATTACCTGCACCATCAACTGTGCAGATGTTGCCTGATGCTTGCACCACCCAGATGAAGCCAGCGAAGTATACATGGTTGATGATGTCTGAGGTGTCAGCGATCTGGTTGGTCAGGAGTGCTGTGCCAGGACGCAATGCCTGACTGCCATCAGTGCCACGCTCGAAGTTGTCTAGCACCTTAGCGAACTTAGGTGACATGTTGAGGTCAGTGTCAGTGATGTTCAGGCCACCTTCGAATGACCTGATCGTACTGATCTGTAAGTTCGACTGAGGCTGCTCACCACGTGGGTTGAGGTTGCCTGATGTCTTAGTTAGGTACACGCTGTGCTCCTTGCACGCCTGCTACTTCATGACTCATGCACTGCGACTGTATCGCTTGGATGAACTGAGCACAGACCTCGTATGGCTGCTTGGCGAGCATGGCCATGACTGCTTGCCACTGCTGTGCAGAGAGTGTCACTGCAATCATGTCATTCGCATTCATGTTGTCCTCATAGGTCTGCGGATGCGGTGAATGCGCCCTCTGCGACCAGACCGCCCGCTGCCGTTGCGATCGTGATGGCATGAACGGTTGCGTCGGTTATTGCACCAACAGTAGAACTGCTACAGTTAGTCTGTGTTGTGAAGTTGCTGGTCATCGTTGGGGATGCTCGCATACGAACGGGCAGCAACATACTATGACCAATGCCACTGCCGCCTGCTGGGACATGCGTGGCTATACGACCAACACCAACCTGATAAAATCGGCAACAGTTCGCCAGATCAACCTGTGGATCAGGCTTCTCTAATGGTGTAGCGACATTACCTATCTCTAGTTGGACACCCCATATGTTGATGGTTCCAGACTGCACACCGATGGCACCTGCGCTGCCCACCATGCCGGACCCAGCCGAATACCATATGTTGAGCGCGGTGAAACTGTCGTTGTTCGTGCCAAAAGTCTTGCCGGAACTGCTTGGCATAGCGAATGTCAGCGTAGAACGCGTCCATGTCCCGGCACTGCTGCTCAATGTCACCACCTGGGGGGCCGTGCTGATCGTCGCAGAGGGTGCCCCGCCCGTGCCGAATATCTGACCTAGATTGATACCGAGTTTTATGTTCGCGGTGCCGGCATTGGCATAGAACGAGAGAGTAACCGCCTTCCCCGCCAGCCGCCTGATGTCTTCAATCTTATGTTGCATATATACGTAGTTGCTGGCCCCAGCCGCGCCGGTAAACACGCACTGCAACGCAAATCTGGCTGCTTCATCCCCTATGACGGCCCGTTCCCCGTCAGATAGCTGCGCTTGTGATATGCTTTGCGTATCACCCGCACCCAGTCCCGCTGTCCAACGATCCAATGTATAGCCACCAGCAGCAAACGGCCCCGCACCACGCTGGGCTACATTGAACAGTCCATTATGAATTAGGTTACGTCCTACATTCCCATATGGACTAGCCACTGCCTGTGTTGAGCTAGCACCTATCCACTTATCACCATCCCACTTGAACACTGTTCCATTAGGAGCAGTGATTGTGCTGCCAACGATAGGTGCGTTAGGGAAGTCGAACATTACTTCTTGGCCTCTGTAGCTATTGGTGCTTCAGGTGCAGGATCAGGCTCGTTGCCTGCTTCCTTCCATTCCAAGAACAGTTGGTAGTCTCTGTTCGCTGGATCGAATGGAATGAATGCTCCATCCGACATGCGCTGCACGGTCTGCATCGTCATGCCAGGAAGCTGTGCGACCAATTGGTATTCGCTTGCCATGTTGTCCTCACAGATCAGCGGATGCGGTGAAGGTGCCATCTAGGACATAGATGCCCACCACGGTGTTCGTGGCTGGGTTGTAGGCTGCGTTGGTCACGCCCACAGTTGAACCGCTGCAACCACTCTGGACCGTAAATGTCGGAACCACGGTAGGCGTGGCGCGCATGGGGACCGGAAACAGCATAGCTACCCCATAGCTTGTCGCCGCACCGGAGTAGCCACCATAGTGGAAATACACAGTCTGATAGAACCGCTGGCAGTTCGCCAGATCAACCTGCGGGTCAGGCTTCTCTAACGGTGTGACAACACTACCGATCTCAAGCTGCACGCCCCATAGTTGGATAGTGCCAGATTGCACGCCGATGTTGCCGGCGATGGCGTTGCTGGTGGCCCCCGAAGAATACCAGAACTCTATTCTGGTGTAGTTATTAGCCGCTGTCCCAAGCGTTTTACTCGAAATGCTCGGCACCGCGATGGTTGCTGTATATCGCGCCCAACTCGTGCCCAACTGAATAGCGATACCAGTTGACAGAACTTGCACTGCGGCTGATGGCGATCCTCCAGTGCCAAAGTCCTGCACCATATTGATACCAAGTTTCAACGCGCTCCCAGCCACCGCCCAGAATGAGACGGTGACAGTCTTGCCAGCTAATCGCCGCACGTCCTCCATACGATGTTGTATGGTCGTCAACGCACCAGCCGCCGCGTTGCCAGTCACCACTGTCTGCATACAAAAGGCCGCAGCCTCATCACCTATCTGGGCACGATTGGCGTCTGCCAGAACAACTTGATTGACAGTTACGGTATCGGTTACAGACTGTAGTAGCCATCGGTCCAATGTGAATGCGCTGACTGTCCACGGCCCTGCACCACGCTGCGCCACATTGAACATCGAGTTGTGGATCAGATTACGTCCTACATTACCATATCCTGTCACTTGCCCAGGTGTTGCACTAGTCCACTTAGCACCATCCCATGACCACACTACGCCATCAGGACTAGTGAATTGCTGACCATTAGTAGGTGATGATGGGAAGTCCAGGGCCATGTCAGAGGTCCGCCGATGCGGTGTAGTTGCATTGCACCAGACAGGTTCCTGCTACTGCTGCTGTGCCAAGATTATAAAGACCAGTGACGCCCAGTGCGGCCAAGCTAAAGCCAGCGATATTGCTGCCGCTGTTGGTCCCGGCAACCGTAGGGGCGGCACGCATCACGGTAGCGAACTGTGCAGAAGTATTGAACCCCGCCCCGGCCCCCTGATAACCCTGTAGAAACAGGTATCCGGTCTGATAGAATCGTTGGCAATTAGCTAAATCAACTTGTGGGTCTGGCTTATCGAGTGGTGATGGCTGCGTCTGCCCAGGTGCAGCGATCTCTAGCTGCACGCCCCAGAGGTAGACGGTGTTAGATTGCACACCGATATTGCCTGAACGCGCTGCATTCGGAGCGCCCGCTCCCGATGAATACCAGATATTGAGTGCGGTCGAGTGATCGTTGTTTGTGCCGAGCGTCTTGCCTGTGATGCTGGGTAGAGTAAACGTCAGACTATAGCGCGCCCACGTCGTGGCCAACGTCACTGACTGGCCGTTGCCGTAGACCGCTGCGCTAGGCGATCCACCCGTGCCGAATAACTGATCCAGCGAAACACCAAGTTTTGGCGTGCCAGTGTTCGCTGTGGCCCAAAAGCTGATCGTAATCGTCTTGTTCGCTAGGCGCCTGACATTTTCGATGAACTGGAATATTTCAGTCTGTGCTGCTGCACCCGCATTGCCAATGAATACGTTCTGCAAGACGTAATTCAGTTCCTCGTCACCAACTGCCGTGCGCGTTCCATCGACAGCCGCAACCTGTGTGAAGCTGGCAGTGTCGAGATTGATGAACACTCGCCATCGGTCCAGCGTATATACGTTCGTTGTCCACGGCCCCGCGCCACGTTGTGCCACATTGAATTGCCCATTGTGGATGAGGTTGCGCCCGCTGTTATTCTGCGCCGACGCTGCCTCAGCCTTGGTCGCTACATTAGCCAGCCCTGGTACATTCGTAGCAGCCACATACGCACTACTGTTACCATCATTATACTTGATGTACAGTTGTCCTGCTTTGCTGTCCCACCACAGCCCACCACTATCCAACACAGGTGGTGTATCAGAGATAGTGGCCAGTGCTCCACTGCCACTGGTGTTGGCTATCACCCACTGATTGCTGTTCGCATCATTGTATCGTACGAACAGTTGTGCATTCGTGCTATCGAACCACAGATCCCCCTGTGTAGGAACAAGCGGTGGCGTGTCCGACACGAGGACTGTTGTGCCACCACTACCACTCTCTTGTTCAAATCGTATGTCCACATACTGTTTAGTCACAGCATGCATCGGTGCTGTTGGATCAGCCCACAATGAGAGTGGACCCTGCATGATCCCACCAGTCAGTGGTAGGAATGCTCCATGTAGTGCTAGACTGTAGTTGAAGTCTACATACTGTTTGGTCGCTGCCTCCAGTGGTGCAATAGGATCACCAACCATCGTCAGCCTACCAAGCATGGTATCGCCAGTGCGCTGCACCTTCTCACTGAATGCTAGATTGAGCTTGTCAGCACGCAGAGGGTTCTCACCTCTGAAGAAGATGACATCACTCATGCCAGTGGATCCTCATCCAGTACGAAGTATGTGCTGTCAGCAGCCATTGCACTCTCATCCATGCCTGCACTTGGATCAAGCAGTATGGGATGTGTGTTGTATGCAGCCTTGATACGCTTCCTTCTGTTCGTAGCCAACACCTGATACTTGTTCACCTGTGCAGGTATGGTTCCATCATCCACTGCATACATCCAGCAGACATCGTAGAGGATGAGTAGCCTGTCGAGCCATATCTTGTCTGCACTAGCCATGGGCAGCACAGGACGCTGCCGAGTCATCGCTGTCACGTTGCCAGCATAGCCAAATGGCAGTACACAGAATGGTCTGTGCGTAGTGGTCATACTTGGCATGACGTAGCGTGCTGATCCACCACCACCGTTGTTGCCTAGTGCATGTGGATTGCCAAAGCCTGTCCACACAGGCAGCTTTCTATGACTGCCCTCTGGGAACACAGCTAGGATGTCTATCCACTCATCGATGAAGTTGATTGGTCCCTGCAAGTCAACAAGCGGTATGCCTGTAGCACCATCGATGCCCACTGTCTGATACCAAATCAGTTGTGGCCACCACATCTCTTCTAGTTCTAGCAGCACAGCATTCTGTGTGTACTGCGTCATACGTGGAGTGGAGTATATCTGTGTAGCCTGTCCTGGCACCTGTGACAGTTCAGTGATGGCACTATTCACTATGTCATTGACAGTGGCTGCTTGTGTCCCAGACATGCTTCACTCCAAGGAGAGAAGCCCTAGTCCGATACGGGCGTAAAAGACTAGGGCCTCCTGCCATAACAGTCGTGCGTAGTGAAGGGTTACGCCGCGAACTGTTTGACTCCGTGTAGACCACCATGGTACAATGTGTTTACATCATTCACACAGTCAAACACTGCTGAGATGACATTCACACCATTCAGTGCTGTGGTGGGCGTGTAGATGCCACGGGGATCACCTGTTGTAGCAGTCTGCGGATCAGTAAGCACTGCTGCAACCAATGTACCTGCTGCTGCCACTGCTCCATTGGCAACCTCGTACTCGACGCGCAGGGCTTTGTAAGGCAGTCCAAGTGCAGTGCCCCAACCCACGCTGATGGTGCCTGCATTAGCAGGACACACGACTGTATCGACATATTTGAATGCCTTCTTGGTGTTGACACCAGTGGCACTGGTCATTGTTACATCCTCACGGATGTTCTGACCAAGGTAGTCTGCACCATACACCTGCACCACAGTCGTGTTGGTGGTGGATGCAACCAACTGAATGAGACGACCCCACGGTGCATCGATCAACTGTGCATTCTGTACACCAGTGCCATCCAGTGTAGTCACTGCACCTGCACTCAGTGCAGAGGCATTGAAGATGTTGGTTGCAGATGCAGCAAGAGGAGCACCGAATGGCACTCGCGTAGGACCATTGCAGTTCACTTCATCTGCGAACTGCATCCCTTCTACAAACATGTTGATCCGACGAGGGAAGAACGTCGGAGACGGCATTACGGTAGTAGCCATTACTCGATGTCTCCTTCTAGTGTAGCCAACCCACCAGTGCTACGACCACGCCCTCTCACTAGCGATGACTCGACTAGCTCCTTGGGCGTAGGATTGTAGCCTTGTGGCACCATCTCACCTGATGCCATGTCTACGAGCGGTGGTGCTTCAAGGATGCCCACACGACGCAACTGCTCATGATCATCTGCTGCGATGAACACGCTGTGCTTCTGTGGGAAGTAGACCATGTATCCCTCAGTGAACTCTTCCACTACAGGGACCATCTTACGAGTGATGATGGCCTTGTCCTTCAACGCACCTACCTGTCGCACGTCCTCACTGATGTGGATGACTGTCCGTGTGAACTTGCCTACTATCTTCTCAGCCTGGAATGCAGGCTTGATGTCTGCCTCTGCCATTACACTTGTTCCCAAGTAGCATCAGGTGAGTCAGGAGGCATCTGCTCTGCATCCTTGCCTTCATCATTGTAGTGAGTAGCACCATTCACATCCTCTACCCACTCCTGGCTACCATCCTGCCAGTACATGGGAGGATCACCACCATCACAGATGACCCATGAGTGTGTGCCTTCTGCTCCACCATCAGGCGGTGGTGTCTCTTCACCCGGCTGTGGCAATGCATTGTCAGGCCGTAGTCCTGCATCCACTGCTGCTTGGAAGCGTGACTTCACTTCCTCAGATGCAGTCTCACGCAGTGCCTTGCGTAGTGCATCACCGCTCTCATCATCCAACACCTCACCTTGTGACTCAGTGAGAGCGTAATGCGTCATGCTATTCAGTGTCGTCGGTGCCTGTGCAACTGGCATGTCGTCCTCCTAGTTCGTCAACACTGCATGTGTGCGATAAGCTCTCCAAAGGCACCACTGACCCTGCCACACTACACGACTGCCAACTGCATCCGTGTTCCACGGCGCGGTGAGTTCCTTCACCTTCATGTTCACGCCACGCAGCATGTGCAGACGCAGGTAGGTGTCATTGATGAAGTATGCGTAATTGACTGGGCAATCTTCGTCATACATCAGTGGAATGCCATTGTGCAGACAGCCCTCGAAGCCAAGGTCAAACATACGCTTGCCTGCCTTGCCTTCAGTCAGTGGCATTGTGAACTTGTCACGCACTGCCTGCCTGTAGATGCGGTAGATGTTACGACCACACAGGATCACAGATGGTCTGTCACCCTTCAGTGTGAGGTCCATCAGGATGTCATCGAACACTTCTTCAATGTTCGTGCTATCGATGCCACCAGCGAAGTTATACGCTGAGGTGCGCCACTGCGTCTCTACAGCCCTGTTGATACCACCCAGCGAACCAGTCGTAGGATCAGTTGGGATCATTGCCAACAGACCATTGGGATCAGTGCCACCACCGAAGCCATACAGGTATGTAGAGAATTTGTCCTTGATGGACTCCTCAAGGACGTTCATCTTCTCCTTCATCAGCTTGAAGATGGCTGCCTCACCTTTGTTCTCATCCTCTTCCTGATTGGAGATGATGACGGTGCCAGCCACTCGGCTATAACCATATTCGACTGTGGTGAACTCGTCGGTCTGGTTGACAGGTAGCGGAGAATAGTACCTGTACGACGTGATATTAGGGTTACGGCCCACAGTGAGTGGGTTGGTGATGTTGTAACCACCATCCTCGTACTCGACACGATCATTGGCAAACACCCATGCCATCAGCGAGTTGGACTTGATGCTAGCCATCACCAACTTACGCCTACTCTTAGTCAATGTGCTGTGTAGCACATCGTTCATGATACCATTAGCGACACCGAGGGCCATAGCCTACTCCATCAGTTGATACGTACACCACTTTCTCGCATCGCTGATCCGATGATGTCAGACCATGATGCGCTCTCATTGAACTGCTGTCCTGCACTGCCATTCAGTTGAGTGGCATTACCACGAGCAGCACCACGTCCTGGCATGGGACGTGTATCCACTTGCTGTGTAGGTTGCTGATGTGTAGGCTGCTGACTCTGCTGTTGTAGCGCAGCGATCTGCGCCTTCAACGGCTGTGTCCAATCCAGGCCATTCTCGTGTGCCCACCGGATCATCTTGGTATAGGCAGTCTGAATTGGCAGTCCAGGCTGAGCTTGGAGCATCTCGGTCAGAACGTCAAGGTTCGAATTGGCCTCCTGATTGTCCTCTAGGAAGCCATTCAGTTCACGCTCTGCCTGTTGTCGTGCCTGCTGTTGTTGTGTTGACTGCTGATGTTGCTGCGTGATGGGAGCCATCTTCTGATCCATCATCCTAGCGATGGCTGTCATATCCATGCCTGGACTGACACCTTGCTCTAGGAATGGGATCGGATAGCCCTTCGCCTTCACCTCTGCTACTAAGTACTCTAGTGTCCGCACAGGATCACGCATGAAGTCAGACATGACTCTCATGGCGACCATCTGATCTTCTGGCTTCACATTCAGCCTTGCAGCTTCACGTGTCACTTCATTCACTGACTGCACAAAGCCATTCAGTTGCTGCACTTGTTGTTTCAGAGTGCTGTTCTCTCTGAAGTGTCGCTGCCCTTCCTCATATATGTGGCGCTCAACACCACCCTTGGCTACTGTCCTACCAGTAGCAGGATCAACTAAGTCCCTAACACGGGGATTATCAGCGTTGGGCTGTTCGATAAGGCCATCGTGTCTACGCCTGAACGCTTGTTGCTTAGGCTGTTCAGTTCCACTGCCATCGCTACCTGCCTGAGTAGGAGGCGCTGACGTAGTGGCACCACTCTCACCTGTGCCAGACGTTTGCGATGCATCGCTTGTTGTACTCGTATCTGCGCCATCTGCATCATCCTTGAAGTCAGGTATCGTGCTAAGGATTGAGTCCTCAGTGCTATTGGTTCCACTCATGCTGCTGCTCCTTGTTGCTGACCACCTTGCTGAGCTAGCATCTGCTTGAATATCTCAGCAGGTGGCACACCTTGTGATAGTGCCTGTCCAATTGCTTGTAGAACAGGTGGTGGTAGCTGCGACAACGCTTGAACAACAGTAGCGGCCACTTGCATACCACCACCTGCCTGCGGTGCGCCATTGCCCTGACCAGCAGATGGGGAGGAAGGCCCACCGCCTTGTCCTGGCGCACCACCTTGTTGCGACTGAGCCATCATTAGCACTTCCTGCTCAATCGCATCCCAATCCTCTTTGCTAATCATGAAATCATCGAATGCCTTGCTCATCATGGTGAGCGTTGCCTTCAATGAGCTAGCTGGTGCAGCACGCACATACTGAGACAGCACCTGACCGATCTGCACTGCCTCTTGCTTCTTCTGTTGTGTAGTCAGCTTCTGCGTGCTTCCTCCAACAATGCTGACTGACATCTGCTGAAAGTCTCGCAGGTTGTCGAGCGGTCGCCAGAACGGTGCAACGTCCATACCAGTGAGTTGGCTTGCAGTCTCCGTGTCCATAAACCGCAAGCACAACTGTGCCAGTTTCCAGCCAACATCTCCAATGGCGTCTTCAATGGCGTCAAGGCGCATATCCATACGCATGTTGCCCATTGTGGAGTAATAGTCGATAGCTTTGTTGGTGGTGTTGGTCTTGAACTGTCCTCCACGCTCCACCTCATTCGTAGAAGCGATGCGATCCACAGACTTGTACAAGTCCTGCTTGTCAAACAACTGTACAAAGTTCATGCTGGGCGGCAACAACGAGAAGATCATCTTGCTAGGATCAACACCCTCTGGCACATCCAGTGGTGTGGCCGTAGCGTCAGGCCCCTTCAGTATCTTATCAACAGTGTCTTGGGTGAGGCCCGAGTTCTTGTTATAAAAGATGTTACGTCGCGCCCAAAGGAGTGCTCTACGACGCTCATCGTTGATTTCGTTAATCTGATCTTGCTGGTCGAGATAATAGCTAACCTCTCCCTTGGCGTAGACCGAGACGGGATTATCGTGGAACCACAACGGAGTGAAAGGGTAGAAGCCCTGTAGTTGATAGGGATCGTCCCATACCCAAATCGGCCATTTCCACGAATTGTCTGCATATAACTCCACCCTCCGTGTGGTCTTGTCCCACACCTTCCACACCTTGGTGTAGCATGCCTTGTCGTACTCATCCTTGCTACGATACCCATGTGAGTCGTAGGTCGTGTTCTTACTGAACAGTGTGAAGTCGTCTTCACCACCATCCCCACTGCTACCTGAGTTCAGCACATGCGTAGGTTCGAAGATACTCCTCACTTCATTCTTGTCAGGATCAGCCTTCTCACCATACACTGCATTGATGTACTCAGTGGATAGCAATTCCCCACTCATCACCCAATTGCAGTCATTCATATACGGATCAGTGCCATTGGGATCACGCAGCAAGTCATGAGGCAACACCACCTTCAGTGTTGGACCACTGGGTTGTAGGAACTCGATCTTCTGTTCCAGTGCTTGTAGCTTGCCCTCCACCTCTCTAATCGCCTTGTCGTCCTTGGCTGTAGCCAACTCATTCGATAGCGTCGTCAGATCAGACATGGCCTGTTCACTGCTCATGTCTCGCTTCACGTATCCACTTTCGAACCATGCCTGATTGGTCAGCAGTGCGATCAGGACATTCTTCTTGGCCTTCGTCTTGATGTTCACACCAGGGCTGAATTTCATTGCGAACAGCACACCGATCAACTTCTGTAGACAGCGTGCGAATGCATCCACTGTCTCATCGACTTCTTCACTCAGTGTGGGTGTCGCACTCACTGACACGATGGGATTCTTAGCGTATAGCTCAGGCACCTGTGCAGTGACATTCGAGAAGACTATGTTCTCAGTAGTACTGAATACGTCGTTAAGACGACGAGCACCAGCGCGATTACCAGCAGTACGACCGCCGCTGCCATCACGATGATCTTGCTGATCATGGTTATAATATCGTATTGCTTCATCCCATGCCTCAGTGAGATCATCCATCGCCTTCTGGGCCTGATCACGTCTACTTCTCCACACGCCACCACGCTTGCTGCTCACTGGGATGCGGCTATCAGGCATCATCTTATAGACAGGAGGCGCTACCTCTTCAGCAGGGAGTCCCATACCATCAGCAGCGAGTGCCTGCTCTAGTGGATCAGGTGCAGGAGTGAATGTTGGATCGTCTTCATACGTGCCATTGCCACTCATATGTCTATTCCATTGCCACTCTTAGCATTGCCACGCATCAGTGGCATACTGGGATCGGTTGCCCAGTTGTACTCATCAGTGTTTGGTATAGGACCACGTAGAAACATCTCTCCATCATCCTCACCTGGGACGTATGGCATCCGTCGCGATGCACCTAGTGCACCTTCAGTCATGGAGCGCCACTTGTCAGGTGGAGGCATCTCACCTTCAGCAATGGGTGCGTACTGCTGTGTTTCCTGTCCTAGCCAATCCTCAATCATAGGACCAAGTGGTGATCCATTGAATGGTTGTGCTTCATCAGGTACTGGTCGCTGGGCACCAAGCACCTTACGGATGATGTCATCGAATGTGCCTGCCATCACTTGTACTCATCTGCTTGCTGCTCATGCAGGTTCTTGCCAAATGCCTCAGCATTCTCAGGTGTGTCGAAGATGCCCAGGTGCTGTCCTGTCTGATCGTAGTAGGCTATCGCTTCATCAGGTGTCATGATGCGACCATCTGCTGCGGTAGGTATCAGCACACTGCGTCCATCATCTGTGAAGTTCATGGACCGCACAGTTGCATATCCACCATCCACAGGTATCTTCTGTCGATTGTGTACATCGATGTTGCCTGGGACAACAAGGCCAGGAGCAGATGGCTGTTCATCAGTCAAGCCTTGCTCTAACATCGCTTGGCGAATGATGTTGTCAAATGAGCCAGCCATTACGGCAGTCTCCAGTGCCCCAGACCTCCAGCACTGAACAGCAAGAAGATGACTATGATCAACACCACTACACCGATGATGCCAAAGCCACTAGGGCCATAGTGTCCACCACGATACCCATAGTAGCCACCTCCTAGACCACCGAACAGCAACACGATGACAAGGATGATCAGGATCAAACTCATGGTGCTCTCCTGCCTGTCTTCTGTCTGGCGTCGATGCCTTCTTGGATAGCATCGGCGTCTGACTTGCGATTGGTGGTTCTCTCGTATGATCGCAAGTCTTGCCTACCTTTCAGAGACTTCCTAGCGAAGTCCTCGTACTCAGCATCGAGCTTCCTGTATTCTTCCATCGCCTTGAATGGATCATCCTGATTGAGTGCAGCTATCTTCTTGTCTCGCATGCTACGCAGGATCGGCACATTGGCTTGATCTGCAATCTCTTGATCCGATAGCTGCGGAGGTGTCTGGTATCCACCTGTCTCTGGTGCCACTTCATAGTAGTACTTGAAGTCTCTTACAGAGTCAGGTGGTATCCTTGCACCAGTCGTACCTGGGTCAGCCTCAAAGTCTGTAGTCTCCATCAGCTTCTTCTGCCTACCAGGGAAGCTATCGAAGCTATATCCACGTGGTGCAGGAGCAGGCGGTGCAGGTTGTGGCTTGG
>Ga0065712_10068138_pt1 | contig 14057 bp, 16 predicted proteins | sample MisRhiReplicate1_FD_59099 | JGI IMG/M metagenome (GOLD analysis project Ga0065712, IMG submission 59099) | Miscanthus rhizosphere microbial communities from Kellogg Biological Station, MSU, sample Rhizosphere Soil Replicate 1: eDNA_1 v3... | ecosystem: Host-associated > Plants > Roots >...
GCGGCCTGTTCGTCGCGGGCAAGCCGCTGACCAATGGCGGCGGCGGCAATCCGCTTCTGTGGCAGCACCTCTTCTGGTTCCTTGCGCATCCCGAGGTGTACGTCTTGATTCTCCCGGCGATGGGAATCGTCAGCGAGATCATCGCGAACAACACGCGCAAGCCGCTGTGGGGTTATCGAGCCCTGGTGTACTCGATCACCTGGCTCGGATTCATGTCGTTCATCGTGTGGGCGCACCACATGTTCATGACCGGCATGGGCACGACGATGAGCTCGTTCTTCCAGATTACGACGATGATCATTTCGATCCCGTCGGTGGTGATCTTGACGGCGCTGCTGCTGTCGCTCTGGGGCGCGTCGATCCGCTTCACGACGCCCATGCTCTTCGCGCTGGCGTTCCTCCCGATGTTCGGCATCGGCGGTCTGACCGGCCTGCCGCTCGGTCTTGCGCCGTCAGACATCCATCTGCACGACACCTACTACGTCATCGGTCACTTCCACTACGTGGTCGCGCCAGGGACGATCTTCGCGCTGTTCGCCGGGATCTATTACTGGTTCCCCAAGGCCACCGGCCGGAAGATGAACGAACTGCTCGGCAAGCTGCACTTCTGGGGATCGTTCATCTGCATCAACATCGTGTTCATGCCGATGTTCATCCAGGGGCTCGGCGGCATGAATCGCCGCATGTATGACGGCGGTGCGCAGTACGCACACAACGCCGGTCTCCTCAAGTGGAACATCGTCATTGGCATGGCGGCGTGGACGCTCGGCCTGTTCCAGCTGCCGTTCATCTTCAACTTCTTCAGCAGCCTCAAGTGGGGCGCTGCTGTCGACAAGAATCCGTGGGAAGCCACGACGCTCGAATGGTCGGCGCCGTCGCCTCCCGGACACGGCAACTTCCTGACCGAGCCGGTCGTGTATCGGGGTCCGTACGAGTACAGCGTGCCGGGTTCCGCCAAGGATTTCACCCCGCAGTTTGAGCCGGAGCGTACGTAAACATGGAAATCCCTTACGTAGTAGAAACCCGTCCCGACACCGGGCTGGCGAATGGCAAGCTCGGGATCTGGCTGTTCCTGGCGTCGGAAGTCATGCTCTTCGGCGCGCTGTTTTCCACCTACATCATCCTGCGCGTTGGATCCGCCGAGTGGCCGCACGGCGAGCTGAACGTCTGGCTGGGCATGGCGAACACCTTCATCCTCATCGGATCGTCGGTGACGATGGTGATGGCGTGGGCGTCGCTGAAACTCCACGACTTCGGCAAAAGCCGGATGTATCTGCTCGCCACGTTCATCCTGGCCGGCGTCTTTCTCGTCAACAAGTACTTCGAGTACGCCAGCCACTTCACCCGCGGTGAACTGCCGTCGCACAGCACGTTCCTGGCGATTTACTTCACGCTTACCGGCCTGCACGGGCTGCACATCATCGGCGGCATGGTCGTGATGGCGTATCTGCTCGGCCCTGGGGCGAGGATGTACAAGTCGCATCCGGATCAGTACACGGGCCGGATCGAGTACACCGGTTTGTACTGGCACTTTGTCGACCTGGTGTGGATCTTCCTGTTCCCGATTTTGTATTTGTTGTAGATATGGACGAGGGCGCCCCTGAAGGGACGCCCCTACCGACACTGATGTAGGGGACGCCCTTCAGAGCGTCCCGGAGAGAACAGATGGAACACTCGGATCCCGCGACAATCAAGAAGAGCGTTCGCACCTACATGATGGTGGGCGCGTTGTTATACATCGGCACCGTCATTACGGTGGCGGTCAACCAGGTTCATCTCGCCGTGCCACTGGCCATTACGGTGGCGCTCATTATCGCCACCATTAAGGGCTCGGCGGTGGGTGCCGTGTTCATGCATTTGAGCCACGAGAAGAAGTGGATCTACGGATCGCTGATTCTGACGGCGGCGTTTTTCGTGGTCCTGATGACCGTGCCGTTCTTCACCGTCAGCGACACGATCGGGACGCCGTTGCATCATGAAACGGCGGCAAGTGCCGGAGCGCACGAAGGACACTAAGATGTCGCTCAGAGCCTTTCATCTGCTGTTCATCAGCCTGTCAGTGATCCTGGCGGCGTTTTCGGCGGCCTGGGCCGTCGGTCAATATCGCCTCGCGCACGAGACGATTTACGCCGTGACCACCGCGGGCGCGATCGCCAGCGCGGCCGGCCTGATGTGGTACGGAACGGCCTTTCAACGCAAGACCAGGAACCTGTGATGCGCCGCATCCTTACAACGGCGCTGATCACGGGCGTCCCGCGCGCGGCGCTGGCCTGCCCGGTGTGTTTCGGGCAGACTGACTCGCCGCTGGCGAGCGCGACCAACATGGGCATCATTGCCATGCTGGGGATCGTCGGCAGCGTCCTCGCCGGATTTGCCGCTTTCATCGTTCACTTGAATCGCCGCGCCAAGCTCGCGGCCGGCGGTGGCGCTTCAGCCACTGTCACCCAGTCATCTTCCTCGACCCCGCAGGAGGGGATCGCTCAATGTTGAACTTCCTTGGGATGCCCGTTGCCGCCTCGCAGCACGCTCCCGACGTCGACTCGCTGATCAGCGTCGTGCACTGGTTGATGCTGGTGCTCTTCGTCGGATGGGGCGCATTTTTCGTGTTCGTCCTGGTCAAGTTCCGGAAGGGCGCGAACCCGCGCGCCGACTATCACGGGGCCAAGGGCAAGATTTCGAAGATGCTCGAAATCGGCATCGTCGTCGTCGAAATCGTGCTGCTGGTGTTCTTCGCCATTCCGGCCTGGGCGAAACGTGTCTCGAATTTTCCACCCGACAATCAGGCGACCGTGGTGCGAGTGGTCGGCGAGCAATTCGCCTGGAACATCCAATACCCGGGGCCGGACGGCAAATTCGGCCGCACCGATATCAGCCTGATGGCGGCGGACAACCCGCTCGGCCTGGATCGCAGCGATCCAGCGGCAAAGGACGACGTTACAACCATCAATCAGCTGACGCTCCCGGTCGACAAGCCGGTGCTGGTGCACCTGTCGACCAAAGACGTCATCCACAGCTTTGGTCTGTATGAGATGCGCGTGAAGCAGGACGCCGTCCCCGGTCTCGACATCCCGGTCTGGTTCATCCCGAACCGCATCGGCGATTATGAAATCGCCTGCTCCCAGCTGTGCGGCCTCGGTCATTACCGGATGCGCGGGTTCGTCAACATCAGATCACAGGCCGACTACGAAAAGTTCCTGGCGAGCGGGGGGCAATAAACCGGTAGTACGTGCAGGACGAGAAGCCCAGCGCGACCGCATGGCGTGTGGCGCTGGGCCGTGCCGCTCACCAGATCTACGACACGCCTAGAATCTTCGACGATCCGCTGGCGCTGCGGATCGTCGGTGCCTGCGCTCACGGTCAATCCCCGCAGACGTTCTTCAGCCGACGCTATAAACGCTCGATCCGCACAACGCTGCTGCGGGCAATCCTTGCGGTTCGCAGCCGAATCGCCGAGGACGAACTCGCGGCCGCGGTGACACGCGGCGTCCGCCAGTACGTGGTGCTGGGGGCCGGCCTCGACACTTTCGCGTATCGCAACCCGCACTCCGGCGTCCGCGTCTTCGAAGTGGATCATCCGGCCACGCAGGCCTGGAAGCGCAAGATTCTCGGTCTCGCCGCGATTCCCGAGCCTGATTCCGTGACCTATGTGCCCCTCAATTTCGAGCGGCAAACTGCCATGGCCGGACTGATCGCCGCCGGCTTCGACGCCTCGACGCCGGCATTCTTCGCCTGGCTAGGCGTCACGATGTATCTGCCGGAGGAGACGTTGTTTGCCGTGTTACGTGCCATCGCGGCTTTGCCGCCAGCAAGCGGCGTCGTGTTCGACTACGCGATCGCGAAAAATGAAATGACCCTTCTGGTGCGGATGGCTGTGGCTGCCGTCAACCAGCGACTGAAGCAGATCGGAGAACCGTGGGTCACGTTCTTCAGCCCGGGCGCGCTCGCCGAACATCTCAACGCACTCGGGTTTCAACGTATCCGCAATTTGGGCTCGGAGGAACTGAATGCCGAGTACTTCAGCGGCCGAACCGACGGCCTGCGGGTGAGTTCAGTCGCCCACGTGATGATCGCCTCAGTGTAGCGCCTCGAGCACCTCGTCGGCGTGCCCATCGACCTTCACCTTGTCCCAGCGCCGCAACACTTTACCGTCAGGGCCGATCAGATACGTCGTCCGAGCAACGCCCATGAACTCGCGCCCGTACAACGAACGCTTCTGCCAGGCGCCATATTTGTCGGCGACCTCGTGATCTTCGTCGGCGAGGAGCGGGAAGTTGAGGTCGTATTTTTCGGCAAAGCGCGCCTTGCTCGCTTCGTCCAGCACGCTCACGCCGAGGATGACGGCTTTGCCGGTCTTGAATCGGGGCAGGGTATCGCGAAAATCGCAGGCTTCCTTCGTACAGCCCGGCGTGTCGTCCTTCGGGTAGAAATACAGCACGACGTTTCGCCCTTCATAGTCGCTCAACTTGTGCGACTTGCCGTTCTGATCCTTGAGATTGAATGCAGGTGCTTTCTTGCCAGGTTCGATAAGCGGCATGATCATCCCCGTGACAATCCGGTTGATGCCGGACACTACGACTGTCCCGTTTCGCGCTGAAGTCCGGAGCTGAAGCCCGAACCTTCGATTAAAGTTCTACCCCAGTGGTTATCCTGAAAACAATCGATGCCCACGTCGGCGGGGAGCCACTCCGTCTAATTGTCGACGGATTTCCGGCGCCGCCAGGGAAATCACAGGCCGACCGGCGCGACTGGGCGGCCCGCCATGCCGAGTATCTCCGCCGGGTGCTGATGCTGGAGCCGCGCGGCCATCGAGACATGTACGGGGCGGTGCTCACCGAACCCACATCGCCCGGTGCTCATGCTGGTGTGCTCTTCATGCACGGCGATGGATTCAGTTGGATGAGCGGCCACGGCATCGTCGGCGTGGTGACAATTGCCCTCGAACGCCGCATCATCGTGCCCGGCGGCGACGGACAATCGCTGTCCTTCGACACGCCGGCCGGGACCGTGCGGACGACTGCGTATTGGGGGACGCAGGGGCAGGAGGGGCAGGAGGGGCACCGGCGAAAAGTCGAGCGCGTCGCGTTTCTCAACGTGCCCTCTTTCGTGATGCACGGTGGCATCGAAGTCGTCGTCGGCACGCGGCGGGTTCGCGCCGACGTCGCCTTTGGCGGCGCCTTCTATGCCATTGTCGACGGCGAATCCGTCGGCGTGCCGCTCGATGCCGCGAATGTTCCTGAGCTCCGTCGCTACGGCATCGAGATTCAGCACGCGGTCGAACGTACGCTGACCATTGCGCACCCGCTCGAACCGCGCATCGCCGGCGTCCATGGCACCATTTTCACCGGTCCGCCGCGCGACTCGTCGGCCGATCTCCGCAACGTGACGGTGTTCGGGAACGGCGCCATCGATCGTTCCGCATCCGGAACGGGCACGGCGGCGGTGATGACGGTGATTGATGCGATGGGATTGCTCGACGATCAGCGTCCGTTCGTTCACGAGAGCATCACCGGCACCACATTCACCGGGCGCGTTGCGAGACGGACGATGGTGGGAGAGTACTCGGCGATCGTGCCCGAGATTCAGGGTTCAGCGTGGATTACGGGCGAGCATACGTTCCTCGTCGATCCAGACGATCCATTTGGCATGGGCTTCACGCTGTGAGACACGGCGACACCGAGCACACGATGTTCACCTCGTGGCTCACGCAAGAAACTCCATCGCCAGCCGGCGCAACAAATCCGCGAGACTCTCGCCGTTCAGCGCAAACACCTTGCGCTCGTCGTCCCACGCCAGCTTGAAGCTCCTGGACATCGCCGATACCCAGATCTGCCGGACCGGGGCATTCGGCGAGACGACGAACTTCGATTCACGCGGTTCCTCGAAGACCAGGTCGAGAACGCCGTTTTGCAGTTCGACTTCAAAGCCGGCTTCGTCGGCGAGCGGTAACAACTGCTGGCGCGCGCCGGTCAGCGCTTCATCGCTTCTTACGCGGAACTCCTGTTCGGACAACATGATCCGCTCCTGTTAAACCTTTGCCGGGAAACTTGCGTCTAACCGTGATGTGAGGGGGAGGTGTTAGGAAATGTTTGAATGGTCGTTTTCATCCACGGCAGAGTTGGTCGTCGGAATTGCACTCGCCATCGTCGTCGTCGCGCTGGTCTTCATCTAACCCGCGAACAACATCATTCACTGCTGGCGGCTGCTGTCACGTGTTGCAGTCGCCACGTAACTTTTCCGCGCCCGCGCCGTCATCCCCACCTGCTTCATCTTCACGGTCAGCTTGTGCACTTTGCCATCGAGCTGTTTCGCTTCGAATCCGAGCACGTACTGGCTGTGTAGTTCCTGTGCGACGCGCGAAAAGGTCGGACCGAGATCGGCGGTTTTCTTGAGCTCGAAATAGCCGCCGCCGGTTTCGTCGGCGAGCTTTTTCAAGCTGCTGTCCGGTCGCGTGCGAACCATTCTGGCGCCATCGAAGTATTCGCTCTGCAATCCGATCGAATACACCATCACTTCTTCGGCGCGTGCGCGATCGAGCACCGTGCCACGGCCGATGCGGCTCGACGTGTCATCGCCGTCAGTGAATACCAGGATGACCCGGCGGCCTTCCACGCCATGCAGCGCGTCGAGACTCTCGCTGATCGCGTCAAAGAGCCGCGTGCCATTCCCGTAGTCGAGATCCTTCACCTGTGAGACGAGCTTGTCACGATTGTTGGTGAAGCCGGCATTCAGTTCGATCTTGTCGTTGAACGCGCCCACCGTGGCCTTGTCCTCGGGCAACAGGCGAATCACGAATTGCTCCGCGGCCGCCTTCAGCAGGGAAATCGTACCGGTCATGCTTCCACTCGTATCGAGCATGACGATCGCCGTGATCGGCAGGTTCTCGCTCCTGAAGACGACGAGCGGCTGCGATTTGTCGTTGTCGAAGACTTCGAAATCCTGCTGGGTGAGGTCGGGAACCAGGCGGTTTTCAGCATCGAGCACCGTTGCGAACAGTGAAACGACCTGAGTGCCCGATCGGAATGTCGGTTGTTGCGCGGCGACGCCGGCCCCGGAGGCGGCGAGCGCGAACAATAATCCGCCGACAATCTTCGAAGACGGAACGCGGGAAAACCGAAGCATAGACACAGCTTACAGCAACGTTTGCCTGGGTTTGGGTCGTCTGTGAATTCCCGACTTGACCGGTCGGATATCCCGCAGTAGACTGAACCTTGCTCATCTTGAGATTGATTCTCGTTTAGCGGCCGGGCGCACACTCACATGGTTTCTGCGTTTGTCATCACGCTCAGGGAAGGGCTCGAGGCCTTTCTCATCGTCGCCATCAGCATCGCCTACCTGAAGAAGAGTGGACGCCGGGAACTGGTGCCCGCGGTCCATTGGGGCATTGCCGTTGCGGTAGCGATCAGCATCGGCGCGTCCTTCCTGTTCGCGCGCGCCGCGAATCAGGCGTTATGGGAAGGATTGCTGGGAATCATTGCCGCGATCTCTGTGGCATCGCTCACCTTCCACATGTGGCGCACAGCAAAACACATCAAGCACGACATTGAAGGGCACCTTCGCACGTCGGCGTTCAAAACCGGCACCGCGGCTTTTGCCGGCGTGTTTGTCTTCACGCTTCTGATGATTACGCGCGAGGGCATGGAAACGGCACTGCTGATGGGCACGCTGCTGTTTCAGGTGAAATCGGCCACCGTCATTGGCGGAGCGATTCTCGGCGTCGCCTCTGCAGCGTTTGTCGCCTCGCTCTGGTCGCGATACGGGCATCGCGTCAATCTGGGGCTTTTCTTTCAAGTAACCGCTGTCTTCCTCCTCGTGTTCGTCGTCCAGCTGCTGATCTACGGTTTCCACGAGCTGACCGAAGCGAATATCTTTCCCTATAGCGAGCCGCTGCATTGGGCGACCGAACCGTACGGCCCTGATGGTCGCTACGGTCACTACTTGTCGTACCTCCTCGTCATGCTGCCGCTCGCGTGGCTCATCGTCAGCTCGCTGATGCCGCGGCGGGCGGCCCCGGTTACCAAAACCTCATAACAACGTGGCGTAAAATTCGCCCGTGATCGCCGCGAGCCTGTCGTCTCGTCGCCGCTATATCGACTGGGCGCGCGGGATCGCGGTGCTGATCATGATTCAGGCACATGCGCTCGACGCTTGGACCCGTCACGCTGATCGAAAGTCACTCACATTCGGCTATTTCCTGGTCCTTGGCGGGTTCGCCGCCCCGATGTTTCTCTGGCTGGCCGGCCTGGGCCTTGTGCTCTCGGCCGAACGCGTCCTGGCGAAAACCGGACACCGGAGCGCAGCAGCCGAAGCCATCGTGCGACGGGGCGCCGAGATCTTCATCCTCGCGTTTCTCTTCAGGATTCAAGCGTTCATCATCAGTCCCGGTAGTTCACCCGTCACGCTCTTTCGGGTCGACATCCTCAACGTCATGGGCCCGGCCATGGCAGTGGCCGGACTCATTTGGGCAATTGGGAGAAACCGGCAGGGCGCGGCGCTCTGCTGCGGACTGATGGCAGTGGCCCTGGCGATGTTGACCCCAATCGTCCGCCAGGCCGAGTGGGTGAACGCGCTCCCCGTGTGGACCCAGTGGTACCTTCGCCCCTTCGGCGACCACACCACGTTCACGTTATTGCCTTGGGCCGGTTTCGTCTTTGCGGGGGCTGCCTACGGGTCGCTCCTGGCTCAAGCTCAGGGCCGCCAAGGGGAACGCCTGATGGTGATGAGTTTGAGCGTTGCAGGGGCAGCTGTGCTGGTTCTAGGGCTTTTTACGGCCTCGAGGCCTTCCATTTATGCGGTGTCCAACTTCTGGACCAGCTCACCGACGTACTTCGCCGTCCGCGTCGGCGTTCTGATGGCAGCGCTTGGCGTCCTTTTCAGTCTGGCGGTCCTCGAACCCTTGATGGCGCGTCCGCTGGCGATTCTCGAGAAATTTGGACGTAACTCTTTATTTATCTATTGGATACACGTCGAACTAGTATACGGTTATGCGACGTGGGTCATTCATCGGCGGCTGCCGCTTTGGGGCACCAGCCTGGCGTACGTGGTTTTCTGCGCCGCCATGTACGTGGCAATCCTCATTCGTGATCGTGTCGTGACCTGGTGGAAGACCACCCGAACCCCGAAATCGTCGCCAGCCACCAGGGCCGCCGCCCAAGCGTGACGACAAAACCGATCGTTTTGATAGAATCCCAGCTTTTGGGGCACCCGAGAGGGTCGTGGCCCATCAGGCGCGCGGGACTCTGTCTATGATCAACGTTGCCGCTATCCGCATGCAGCAGTTCGGGGTGCAGTTTTACCAGGCGTCCCTGACCGCGAGTGACATCGACAAACTCGTCCGCTTCGAAGTCTTGAATTATGGCGATACCGCGCAGTCTGGTGTGCGCGGCAACAAGGCAAAGCCAGGCGCGGCGCCGTCCAAAGTCAACTGGGATTTGCTCGAGCGTCGCATCGCTTCGAGCGAAAAAGCGTATCAGCGTCAGATCATTCGCCGGAAGATCGACGAGCTGGTGCAGTACTACGAGCAATGCCGGCAGGCGCGCGACCTGCCGTCGATTCCTGGCGCGGTGATCATCAGCTGCGACGAAAAACTGTCGTTTCAGGCATCCGGCGACGACCCGCGGGTCGGCATCCTCAAAGTGCCGGAACGCGAAGGCATTCTCCGCGCCATCGACGGACAGCACCGGCTGCTCGCATTGCACGCCGACATCGATCGCTTTCAGGGTGAGGATTTCAGCGTCCCGGCGATTATTTTCGATCGCCTGCCCGAAGATCACGTGGTGCAGATGTTTGTGACGATCAACGCGAAGCATACGCGGTTGAACGCCTCGCACCTCGTCAGCCTGTCGGGGCGGCAACTCTACCGTGATGAAGCGCTCGCCACGGCGCACGATGTAGTGCGTGCGCTCAACGATCGTGAGGACTCGCCGCTCTACGACGAGATCAAGCTGCTCGGTGTGGGGCGGGGGCGAGTGGCTCAGGCGCCGCTTGCGCAGGAACTGAAAAAAATGTTCGCTGCTGATGTGTTCACGTCATCGCGGCGCGCGAGCGACCCGCATGAAGAGGCGAAGAAGTTCTTCGTGAACTACTTCAAGCAAATCGCGCTGGTGTTCGGCGGGGCGTGGAACGGCCGCAAATACAGCATCCGCTCGGCCTCGGCGCTGCGCGCGTTCATTCGGGTGGCACCGGATGTCATTCGGCGGCTGGATCAGGAACATGCCGACCGCGGCGACTTCCGCGCGATTGGTCGCGTGATTGCCCCGTGGGGCCGCCGAATCGGCGATCTGCGGTTCGAAACTGAAGGCGCGTGGAAACGCGGCGGCACGACGGTCGAATCACTCACCAAAGAGTTGAAGCTGGCGCTACAGTACCCGGAGGGCGCGGCAGTCTGACGAGCACGCTTCTCATCACCGGCGGGGCAGGCTTCATCGGATCGAATCTCGTTCACCACACGCTCGCCCACACCTCCGATCGCCTGGTCATCGTCGACAAGCTGACATATGCCGGCAGCCTGCTCAGCATCGAGCGTGCGCTGAACGATGCTCGTGTCACTTTCATACAGGCCGATATCGCCGATCGCGCGGCGATGGAGCGTGTGTTCGCCCAGCATCGCCCGCGGGCGGTGCTGAACCTCGCAGCGGAAACACATGTGGACCGGTCGATTGACGGCGCCGCGCCGTTCATCGAGACGAACATCGTCGGTACGTTTGTGTTGCTGGAGATGGCTGTCGCGTTGACCAAGGGAAAGCTGGGCGACGCGCCGGCGGATTTTCGATTTCTGCACGTTTCGACCGACGAGGTGTACGGCACGCTGGGGTCAGATGGATTGTTCCGCGAAGATACGCCGTACGCGCCCAACTCTCCGTACGCCGCGAGCAAAGCGGCAGCGGATCATCTGGTGCGGGCGTACGGGCAAACGCACGGCTTGCCGGTCGTGATCACCAACTGCTCGAACAACTACGGGCCGTATCAGTTTCCCGAGAAGCTCATTCCGTTGATGATCTTGAACGCGCTCGAGGGTCGCGCGCTGCCGATTTATGGCGACGGCGGGCAAATCCGCGACTGGCTGCACGTCGAGGATCACTGCGCCGGTCTGCTGCTGGCGCTGGAAAAAGGGCGACCGGGAGAGAAGTACAACATCGGCGGCGGCAATGAGCGGACGAATCTCGATCTGGTCGATCGCTTGTGCGATGTGCTCGACGACCTCACGCCGGCCTCCTCGAACCCGGCGCTCGGCGGCGCGTCGAGCTATCGAACGCTCAAGACGAACGTGCCTGACCGGCCGGGACACGATCGGCGGTACGCAATTGACGCGACGAAAATTCGTGCCGAGCTCAGCTGGAAACCGAGGCACGATCTCGAGAGCGGACTGCGGGCAACCGTGCAGTGGTATCTCGATCACCGTGACTGGTGCGAGCGCGTGCAGTCCGGGCGATACAACCGCGAGCGACTGGGACTGAAGAGCTGAGAACGTTCACCACCATGGACACTAAGGACACCAGGGTGATTTTCGCAAAGGCCTCGATGCTTTGTGTCCATAGTGTCCTTGGTGGTGGGCGCTGTTGTGGCAAACCGTCGTGAAAGGCATCATCCTCGCCGGCGGGTCGGGATCGCGGTTGCATCCGCTCACGCGCACCGTGAGCAAGCAGCTGCTGCCGATTTACAACAAGCCGATGGTGTACTACCCGCTGTCGACGTTGATGCTCTCCGGTATCCGCGACGTGCTGGTGATCACGACGCCGCACGATCAGGATGCGTTTCAGCGGTTGCTCGGCGATGGTTCGGATATCGGGCTGCGCATCGAGTATCGCGTTCAGCCGAGGCCTGATGGCCTCGCGCAGGCCTTCCTGATTGGCGAGAATTTCGTTGGCCCCGATCGCGTGGCGCTGGCGCTCGGCGACAACATCTTCTACGGCGCACATTTTTCAGACTATCTCCGGGCGGCGGCGTCCCGTGGCTCCGGCGCGACGGTGTTCGGCTATTGGGTGCGCGATCCCGAGCGCTACGGCGTGGTGGAATTCGACAACGCCGGACAGGCGATCAGCCTCGAGGAAAAGCCGCAGAAGCCGCGCTCGTCGTACGCTGTCACCGGCCTCTATTTCTACGACAATCAGGTCATCGACATCGCGCGGTCGTTGCGGCCGTCAGCGCGAGGCGAGCTGGAGATCACCGACGTCAACCGCACCTACCTCGAACGCGGCGAGCTCCAGGTGGAGAAGCTGGCGCGCGGCATTGCCTGGCTCGACACCGGTACCCATGAAGCGCTGATGCAGGCATCGAACTATATCCAGGCCATCGAAGAACGCCAGGGACTGATGGTCGCGTGCCTCGAAGAGATCGCGTTCCGCATGGGGTACATCGCCTCAACCGATCTCGAGCGCCTCGCGGGAAAAATGGGTTCCAGTGCGTACGGCCAGTATCTGCGATCCGTCCTGGAACACTCGTAGCTGCCGGCGCTCAGCGCTGACCCCGGCCGTTCTCCTCCAGAACTGTAAGTGCGTGGTCAATCCTGTGACATCGTTGTCGGCTGTCAGAGGCAAAAAACCTCAGAAAGACGCCTAACCAATCGGGCATGGCGATTGCGATGAGAGGATGGCAACGCTGGTCTGATTACGGCAGGGCGCCGTGAATGCTGGGGGAGCCAGGCCAGTGTGCAGAAGGGCACCGCTTAAATCGCGGTGCCCTTTTGTTTGTACAATTCCGCCGCCTGCCGTGACTGGCACATCTTCCTCTCTGCGCGTCGATCTGAATGCGGATGTGGGCGAGTCCTTCGGCGCCTATTCCATCGGACACGACAGCGGACTGATGAAGGTGATCACGTCGGCCAATATCGCCGCGGGCTTCCATGCCGGCGATCCGTCGGTGTTGCGGCAGACGATTCGCCTCGCAAAAGAGTCAGGCGTCGCGATCGGCGCGCACCCGGGCTTTCCGGATCTCGTGGGCTTCGGTCGACGCGACATGCAGGTGAGCGCCCGGGACGCCGAAGATCTGGTGCTGTATCAACTCGCGGCGGTCGCCGGCGTGGCATCGGTTGAAGGCCTGCGTCTGCAGCACGTGAAGCCGCACGGCGCCCTGTTCAATATGGCCGCGCGCGACGGCGTTCTGGCGTCGGCGATCGCCAGGGCGGTAGCGGCATTCGATCGCCAACTGATTCTGTTTGGGCTTCCCGACTCCGAACTCGTTCGCGCCGGAGAGGCTGCCGGCCTGCGCGTCGCCGCCGAAGGATTTGCCGACCGCGCGTACGAACCGGACGGCTCGCTGGTGTCGCGGACGAAACCAGGAGCCGTGATTACCGAGGCCGAGGAGGTGGTGAAGCGGGCCGTGAAAATCGCCCGGGACCATTCGGTTGTCGCTGTAAACGGAGCGACCGTTTCGCTGCGGGTCGAAACGCTTTGCGTTCACAGCGACACCGCAGGCGCGGATGTTCTTGCCTCGCGTCTGCGCGCTGGTCTGGAAGCCGCGGGAATTCGCGTGGTCGCTCTCAGCCGCTAACGACTGGCGACGACCGCCTCCCGCCTCCCTGCCCGCATGCGGACTGTTTCGAGCGTTCGATTCATCGATTCGCGGCCAATGCGGTTGATGATGGGTCCGGCAATCGGTCGTACCACCCATGGAATGTCGCGGCTGAGAGACAATGACAGCACGTCGACCTGCACGTCGTTGCCGACCCGCCGGTAGCGCCAATAAGAATTGAGCCGCCAGAGAAAGCCGCGATCGGAGCCGCCGCTTTCGACGATCTTCGTCGCGACGCTGCGGCTGGTGGCGAATTCCGGCGATCGGCGAACGTACTGCACCTCGTGCTCGGTGTCGTAAGTGACGGTGACCACGACTCGACGAACGAGTTTGAGATAGACGCGCTGCGAGTCGCCATGCTGCTCGAGGAGTCGCGACTCGGCGACGTCTTCCTGTCTGAGCCCGGGGCGGAGCAGGGCGTCTACGACCTCGGCGACCGTCGCGTTGCGCACCAGAATCGAGCCGCGCCATTCATGGATGGTTGCGCCGTCGAGTTCGATCGTCCGCCCTTGCGGTTCGGCCAGCGGCGCATCGCGCTCGTGTTGTGGGAG
>Ga0065712_10068139_pt1 | contig 14023 bp, 18 predicted proteins | sample MisRhiReplicate1_FD_59099 | JGI IMG/M metagenome (GOLD analysis project Ga0065712, IMG submission 59099) | Miscanthus rhizosphere microbial communities from Kellogg Biological Station, MSU, sample Rhizosphere Soil Replicate 1: eDNA_1 v3... | ecosystem: Host-associated > Plants > Roots >...
CGCGCTTGAGGCTGAAAAATACCGACAATCGAGATCTTCGACACCGTCAACGACAAAACAGAAAGACAAAACATGCTGCGAATCAATTTTTCAGCAGCCTGCTAGGACTCATAACTATGTACGCTCGGCGTTTAACTCGCTTTCCACCGTATCAAACTGTTCTTTTGGAACGTGAGCCGCGGCAAGTGCGTGCTGCAGTTTAGCCGGCCAGTCATATAATGATCGACCTATTTAGCGCGTTGCTTAATGATCAGAGCGAGTGTTACGCAGAGCGATATCGACGATGCGCGCTCAGCCCGTTTAGGATAAAACTCGGCGCTTATTGATGGGCAAAATATGATTCTGCTGGCAGACGACGAAGAACGGTATCGGGAACTTATCGCTCACGTTCTTACGAAGGCGGGCTACGAAGTTCTTCAAGCAGCGGATGGAATTGAAGCGCTATCATTACTCCAGAAATCAAACGTTAATTTGGTCATCTCTGATATCTTAATGCCGGGTTTAAACGGATACACGCTAGTGGCTAGGATCCGTGCGAAGTGGCCGCAAATGCCGGTGATTCTAACGACAGGTTTTCTTCCTCAGGACGCTGCAAAGAATATGATGAACGGTTCAGTGGATTTTATTCCAAAGCCAATTAACGCCAAGACATTAATTGATATGATTCATCGTCGGATACCAGTACCGACTTCGATAGCAAGTTATCGTTGTGCCCGATGAATTTTCGAAACAGTCATGACCACTCCCACTACAGCTCGGTCTCGCTGCACTACAAAATAACCGCGTTTCGTCATTGAGATGGCCAGCACGTCGCCGCTGGACAACGGCCCTAGTGAAGGTTAGTGATCGCACAGGAACATCATCACCAACGAAGAGCTCAAAGCGCAATCGAGCGAAGAGCGGGCAAATTACTTGTCCGTGCTAAAGCAGTTGACTGAACCGAACAGGGAGTCAGTGTAGCTGGGATAGTTGGATCGCCTGCGCTACATTCCAGACGGTTTGTCACGCACTAAACGCTGCACATAGCATTGTGTATCACGTGACGTCCAAGTACTTTGTCCACAGGTCACCGTCCCTTTGAGTTTGCCCACTGCAGGAAACGCATTGGTCGGATCGGGACAATATCTGGCCCAGTCTGTGATCGCCCGGCACCCGTTAAAGTTACCCTGACCGTGCGACACCGGAAGCAAGTAACAACGACTGGGGTTCGCTTGAACCATCGGTTGGAGTATTTCATTGACGATGGTTTGGTTCACGCCATTAGACACGTTGCCGCAATACCCGACATCGATGTTCGGCTGGCCCGCGCAGAAGGGCAGCTTCTTCCACAAATCGCGGACCTCGGACGTGCTCGCGTTATCGATTTCGTAAGTTTCCCAGGCAGCGGTGGCAGCGCCCCCGGTCTGGAAGTCTAGGATCACTGTCCTATTGGGGCCCTGACAGATCGTGTCTGAGACTACAATAGGAAGGCCTGGCAAAGCTTGGTTTACAGCAACGGCGCTGACGGCCACGTCTGCGTTCTTTTGTGTAGCCTGACCAAACAAATTGAACAGCGGTGTCAAGAAGAGCGGAGCTTTCATTGCTTTGCCGGAAGTTCCGCCATAAGGATTGCTATTCTCTAGTGCGACTCGGGCACCGTTTGCATTATTGACGTTGATACCTGAAGTGGTGAAATTGCCAGTCGCGTTGTCGTATTGCACGAGCGTCACGTTGCTTTGGCCAATCAAATTATTCGGACTATCCAGGTAATTGTTTCCGGTACCCGGGTTGGTACCGCCGGCGTTAAATTTGGCGGCGCGTCCCGTAATCATCGACCAGTCTCCGGTTGGAATGGCGGAAGCCGCAGCTAAAGCCGCCGAATCTACGGCCGGCTGTCCTTGCGAGCGGACATAGACAAGGTGTCCTGTATCTAAACCCATGCCCACCATAACTAATAGCAACACGATCATCAGAGTAGCGAACACAAGCGCAAATCCTTGTTCGTTTCTCACGCCTCGCATACAAGCCTCCCTTAACCTACTTAACTTAACTAGAATAGGGCCCGTAAGTGGTCGCCGCCGTACAGTAATTATTGTTCGTGTACGGCTGATACTTGTAATGCATCTGCGTTGTACGGGAGATTGTCATCGCGGCCGGAGCAGAGCCGCCCAAGAGCCTGATAATGCGATAAAGTGAAAAGTTATACTGGCCCTGCGCGGTCACTTCGATAAACTGCATACATCCAGTTCCGCTGTAAAACGTCACGGTAACTTGTTTATTAGCGAGATAGCTCGGTAAGCGGTTGAATACTGCAGTTTTGACAAAACCTGCTTCGGCAGAACTGAAGATTAAATTGGGAACGGTTCCATCGAGCTGGAGGCCGCTCCCGATCCGAGCGCCCTCGCGGACTGCCGTCTGAGTAAGATTCCCGACAAAAAATGAGATACCGAAATCAACCGGTACATAGAGGGCGACCAGGAGAAGCGGAGTGATAAGCGTTATTTCAACAATGCTCTGGCCTCTTTGATGGTTTCGTTGTGCCTTTGGTAAAATAGCGATTTTCATTGGCTTGATCTCCCCGATTGCAACTGTAACGGCGACGAACCGCACTCAACATCCAAACTGTGGTTCCCATCGCATAATGGTTGTACGTGTGATCGTCGTGTTGTTGAGATTTCCTGAAACACCAAACCAACTCAAAAGCCGGTAAAAGAAAAAATTATACGACCCGGATACCGTTACCGTCACCATCCGGTTGCAGTTTGCTGCACCCACATCGGGATCCAAATTGAGTGTGATCGTAGCGCCCGGAAGCATGGCCGATGAAATCCTCGCTGCCGTTTCGGTAAATATGTTTCCAGTGCAAGAGGGCATGGTACAGCTTGTGGTTCCACTAACAAGGTTTCGATCGGCAGCAGCGATTCTCGCCCCTTCGCGTGAAGCGTTTTGTGCGAGTTGACCCGTGTAGAATGCCAATCCAAAATCCGCCGGAATCCACGCCACCACCAGGAACAGCAAAAAAATCAGCGTGAACTCAACGAGTGCCTGCCCGGCGCAACGATTTAACTTACCGAGAAGAGTTGGAATTGCATTCTGGGACATTCGCTATAACCCTTTAGCCCCGCCATTACGGCATCGCTACTAGAAATTCCTTTACACGATCGCGGCTAGTCTCCGTTGCGAAATTCAGACCGTGACACAATAAGTGACGAACCGGCATGTGAAGATGCAAAGTCCGCCACCACCATGTTCGATTTTGTTTGGCAAGAAGACATTTGGTGGTATTTTAATCGGATATTTCTCGGACTTGTTGAAGTTAAGGTCTCCCGCAAGAACGCGCGTTTCTCTTGCAGATCATGAAAATACGTGTGCAGCGCAAGTTATCGCTAGACACGGCTCGTCGCTCTAAAAGCCGCTGGCGAGTTCCACGAGCCTCAGCTTATGTGCGATAAATGTTGTGCCCTGCTGTTCACTGTAACCGCACTATTTTCACCTTAGTGTATGAAAATTCACTTTCGCCCGAAAAGAACCAATGTCGCTAAGTTTGAACACGGCCACAAATATTTTCGTCGTCTAAAGTTCAAGCCTTGCGAGACTTGTCCATGGCATCCTCTTTGCCGTGTGATAAAAGCTGGCAGCCGTCAACGAGGATAAGAACATCGAAAAATTAAGCCAATTAGACACAGCGCGTGCTGAACTAAAGAAAGTTGAGGAGAAGCTGGGCGATCACGATAAACTTATTCATTTTAAAAATGGCATTACTTCCCTACAAAACGTGATCTCAAAGAGTTCCGCGAAAATCGAAAAAGACATTGCTCAGAAGATTGCCCTAACTTACAAGAACAGAGTGCTTGCCGAGGTGAACTTTATTCTAGATAACTTCCCTTCCTATGAAGCGAAGGCTCTGGAGCATTGGATTAATGTCATGGAGGTACTTATGGCGGCCGGTTTTGATGATGACGCCGAGCTTAACGCATCCAAAAAGCAACTACTGAGTCGACTTGATTTACAAAGTATCGAGCATTTGAGCCCTGTGGAACTTGATACGCTCGAGAAGAGCTCCGGGCAGCATTGGGAAGTCTCTCGCTTCATAAAGGGCGTCTTTCAAACATTAAGATCTCAACTCAAAAATAGAACGCCCAATAATCAAGCTCAGAGGATAAACAACAATGACAAAGTGGCGAAATACAGTTTTTTGTTGGGTCATTCTGTCGGCTGTCTTTTCTTTTAGCGGATGTTCATCGACTAACACCGAATCTCAGTTTGTGGGGGTAGCGGAAACACCTCAGGTAGAAACCAAGGTCAAATCTTTAGTCGCCCAGGCGACAGGCATATCGAGTCTGGAAGCTTTGCAGCGCGGCGAGTCACTGGTGACTTCCGCGTCCAGTCCTCTGAAGGATATCTATTTTGATTTTGATCGTTATGATCTACGTGCCGATACTCGCGAGACACTCAAAGCCAATGCGGCTTGGCTCAGGGACAATCTCACTGTGGTGGTCGATGTTGAAGGGCACTGCGATGAACGAGGCACCAACGATTACAATATGGCACTCGGCGCCAAACGCGCTCAGGCGGCAATGGACTATCTGATCACACTTTGCAGCAGGTCGCTTGTCGACCACGAGTTACGGTGAAGAAGTTCCAGTTTGTCAGGAACACGCTGAAGAGTGCTGGGCAAAGAACCGAAGGGACCGCTTCGTTATTCAAGATGTACGACCCGCCAGTTAATTGATGGCGGCCAGCGGGCACCTAGTAGTGGTTACGGAAAACTGACGTGACCTTTACTGTCGAGTCTCGAACCATACGTCATGGCCAATCGCCAATTGAGGGTAACGAACTATTTGGTGCTTTCATTTTCTACTTGACATGCTAGCAAACGCTCCAGCAGCTTTATGAGTCTCTTACGGCACAAGCAGCATGCGGAAATAGAAAATGATATTTCTCGACATTCTGGGCAAGACAAATGACCACAGAGTAAACAGCGCGCTATCAAAACTGGCCATTGTGATCGGTTGGTCATTACTGATTCCTGGCATTCTCAGCTTCATTGCCGCTTAACATTCGATTCGGAGCTGATCCGATTTAACCCTGCCGACTGAACACTTATTTCTTAAGTCGCTCATCTTTTTCTCACTATCTTTGCGTCGTTAAGTGTGACGTTTCGCTGTCCAAAACGTTCACTGCACTGACGTTTTCTGTCAGGTAACTTCGCATCCCCGCAAAAACGCGACCTCGGTAAATTCGTGCTGTTTTGACGCGACTAATAGTTTCGGCGGCCACTCCCTACCACCACTCTTGGCAACCGTGCCAGATTGAGGTTGACGGATTCGACAACATCTATGGCGTATCACCGAACAATTCGATGATGTCTAAATAGATCGTAAATGTCTTGGTCATACGTGGTTCACCATTACTCTTCGCACGATGAAAAGGGTTCTCTGATCTTAGATAAGGCAAATTGAGCGTCCATTTTTGTTACCCGAGCGCGGCAGCAGATTTGCCATGTGGCCGTGTTTGGCATCGCGATACCCTCGGAAATCCATGGCACCGGCGTTGCGGGTTTGTCCCAGCGGGGGAAAAACTCCAACGGAGGAGAAAAAGTCATGCAAATGGAAAGAGGCACAAAATTGCTGAAGCGTGTTTGGAAAGCTGTTGTCTGGACCGAGTTGGCGGCTTTGGCAGGCGGGCTAATTTTCATCTTTTCACATTATTTTTCCTATGCCGTTTTCATGTCAAATATCCATCCACAGGCTACCGCCGCAACCATTGCCCGGCGGCGATAGTTGAAGGGTAACGTCACGGCTGGTCAGCGGCGCTGCGGTATAGGTTAGCGTAGTCTCTAGGACATGAGTCCGCCGTCATAGACAAACTCCTTCTGATAGTAAATAGCCACTTGTCCTTGTTGGCGAGTTCGACGATTTCCCTTCTTAAGGTAAAAAACGGGCGAGCGGCGGTGGGCATAATCGCGTTGACCTGTTCATTTTTTTTGCGCTTTGAAAGGCGCTATCCAAACCGTTGGCGTCGGTTTGAGTCTCGATCTCTTCCAATTTTACCTTCAGCGTCGGCGCCGCAGGTCTGAGCTCTTTCAATTGAAGATCGGCGAGTGACAGCGCTTCCCGACCCGTAAAGAAGTCCAACTCGGGCGAGCTTCGATACTGTGTCCTTGAGTATCTCCAGTCTCTTGATATTTAGACCTGGCGCCAAACTTTTCGTGACGGTCAACGAACGATTCACTTAATCACCCGATCCGCCCGATACAGCACGTTAGTCGGTATAGTCACGCCGATCTCTTTGGCTGTTTTCAGATTGATTACGAACTCGAATTTTGTGGGTTGTTCAATCGGTAGGTCAGCAGGGTTCGTACCCTTTAAAATTCTATCTACATAATAAGCTGCGCGCTGATAATTGCCGGCGTCGTCAGTTGAATACGACATCAGACCCCCTGCTTGAACGTAATCAATTCTCTCATGCATCGAAGGCAGGCGGTGTTTTATTGCCAAATTCGCAACTTGTTTTTCGTAACGGTTTAAAAGGAAATTGCGTATTGTAATAAGCGCTCCCATCTGAGCTTTGAGTCCCGTTTGAAAGGCAGCCTCCAGGTCAGGAGTGGGATCTCGCACGCCGACGGATTGAATCGCTATTTTCAGAGAAGAAGTTTCGAGCTCATACTCTTTGAAGCTAAGATCGGGCTTGGTGCATCCGTCCTATCCCAGAGAACTCCTCTAGCCTCCCACTGCCGCTCGGCAGGAGTCAGTTCGCCCACCTTAGGTGTCCCTTTGAATTGCGCTTCAACGTGCGGAACTAGTTCCAGCAAAAAAATGATTAGGAGGACGGCGCATTTCGATATCATCGAATCACTCGATCCGCTCTCGCCAGCACGTTAGGTGGAATCGTCAGGCCAATCTGCTTGGCGGTTTTGAGATTGATCACAAACTCAAATTTTGTCGGCTGCTCGACTGGCAGGTCAAAGGGTTTTGCGCCGTTCAGAATTTTATCCATTTGAGTCGCGGCACGCCGGAACATGTCGGGATAGTCTGGACCATATGACATGAGGCCGCCGGCCTCCACCCAGTCGCTGCTTTGGAAAACAGCCGGCAGCCGATTCTTCAACAAAAAATCTATAATCCGCTTTCTATAGGATATGAGTACCGGGTCCACCAATGCGAGAAACGCATCTGGCCGATCTTTGCTCATCACCGCGAACACCACATCGAGCTCATTCGGATTTTTTACTCCACGATCTTGCAAGGCTACGCTCAGTGGGCCGGCTACTTCTTCAGTGGCTTTTGCTTCGAGTGCCATTCCGTCATTATTTTTGTTCCAAACCATCGCTACCCTGGAAAGCTTAGGGAAGATTTCCTTAAGCAGCTCCAGTCGCTTGGGCCAAAGGTCCGAGGCGAGGGCGGAAATACCAGTGATGTTGCCACCCGGATGCGCCAAACTCGCGACAACGCCCGTTCCAATCGGATCGCTCGTACTGAAGAAAACGATCGGGATTGTCTTTGTAGCTTGCTTAAGAGCGAGTAGGGAGGGTGTCCCTGCGGTAAATATTGCGTCGACTTTTAACCGGACGAGCTCTGCGGCGAGTTCAGGAAGGCGCTCTTCTTGCCCCTGGGCGTAACGATACTCGGGGATGATGTTTTTTCCTTCGTTGTGGCTGAGTTCCCGGAGTTCCTCAACAAATGTATCGAAGTTGGCATTCGGCGGTATTCCAAGGTACAAAATCCCGACGTGCGCCGCTTGTTTCTGCGCGTGAGCAATATGGGCGGGAGCGAAAAAAAGTGTGGCTAAAATGAGAAATGGAGAGAGAGCTCTGTTCATAATTACCTCGCGTCACAGCTTGTACGCCCTACTTAATCACAGCCTTTTTTCTGGTTGACGAATCACCCTATCCGCTCGCGCCAGCAGCTTTTGCGGAATCGTGAGGCCGATCTGCTTCGCGGCCTGAAGATTGATCACCAGGTCGAACTTTGTTGGCTGTTCGACAGGAAGATCTCCGGGCTTAGCGCCTTTTAGGATTCTGTCCACATAGATGGCCGCACGAGCGTAAAACTCAAGAGGGTTCGCGGCGTAAGACATGAGCCCGCCGGCCTCCACGTACTCGGGGTCTGGATAGATTCCTGGCAGCCGGCTCTTCGCAGTGAACTCCACCATCTGATTGCGGTGACTTTGGAGAAGCGGGTCCGGCAGCGTCACTAAACCCTGACCATCTGCCCTGGTCGCGGATTCAAAAGCATTCTCTAGATCGTTTGCGTTTCGCACCTCGATCGAGTGAAGTTGCAACCCTAAAGCTTGAGCTGCTTCTTCGGTCTCTTTCCAGATAATTGAGTCGCCTGAATTGGTCGGGTTTCGGAGGACCGCAACCCGCGAGACCTTAGGGGAGGTTTGCCTCAGTAGTTCAAGCCTTTTCCCGCTCAGTTCAGGGGCAAGGCTGGTTAGGCCTGTAATGTTTCCACCCGGCCTTGCGAGGCTGGCGACGAGCCGTACGGCAACGGCATCAGCAACTCCTACAAAAACAATTGGAGTCTTAATGGTGGCTTGTTGGGCTGCGACTGCACCAGGAATTGCTCGCGTAACAATGATGTCAACGTTGAGACGGACCAGCTCGGTCGCAAGATCATTAAGTCGCTTGGACTTCCTATCCGCAAATCGGTAATCAATTGCGATATTCCTACCTTCCGTGTACCCGAGTTTACGCAGCCCCTGCCGAAAAGCTTCGATGCGCGCCTTCGAGACGGCACTGGAGGTTGGATCGAGAAATCCGATGCGCGGCACTTTTCCAGCTTGCTCCGCCGACACGGGCGTGCAAAGCGCAAAGAGCAAAGCACCCGAACAGCAAACGACAAAAAAGGAAGGGCCAAACGCACACCTCTTGCTGAGTGACCTCCGAGTTCTGATCGGGGTCATCTTATCACCCGATTCGCTCTCGCCAGGACATTAGGCGGAATGGTGAGGCCGATCTGCTTCGCTGCCTTGAGATTGATCACTAAATCGAACTTTATCGGCTGCTCCACCGGGAGATCCGCAGGTTTTGCCCCTTTGAAGATCTTGTCCACATAAGTTGCAGCGCGCCGGGACAAGTCCTTAACGTCCACGCCGTAAAACATAAGCCCGCCGTCTTCGACGTATTCTGGCCTAGGATAGATCGCCGGAAGCCGGTTCTTTGTCGCAAGCTCCACAATTCCTTTTCGCTGAGAAAAGGCAACGATGTTTAACACTAGAAGAACTGCGTCACAGCGCGCCTTGCTTGCATCTCGAAACGCAGTCTCAAAATCCTTGGGACTTACTACGTCTAGATAGTGAAGCTGTGCGCTCAACGCCGTTGCAGCAACCTTTGTCGCTTTTAGCGCTTGCGCGTTGCCTGTATTGGTCGAATCTCCCAGGACGGCCACTCGGGAGAGCTTGGGAACGACCTCTTTCAGAAGCTCCAGTTGTTTTCCACTTAAATCGGGGGAAACCGTCGATAGGCCGGTAACGTTTCCTCCCGGTCGGGCAAGACTGGCAACGAACCCGTTTCCAACAGGATCGTTATCAGATGCCATGACGATGGGAATCGTTCTAGTTGCTTCTTTGGCGGCACGGGTTACTTCGGCACCGGCAGAAAGGATGACATCCATTTTAAGGCGGATCAGCTCGGCTACAAGGTCAGGCAGCTTATCGAGGTTTCCCTCAGCATATCGATGCACAATAACAACCGTTTTCCCTTCCACGTACCCAAGCTCACGAAGCCCTTGCTGAAATGCTTCGAGGCGCGCCGAGACAACCGAAGCAGACGCTACACTTATGTACCCTATCCGGGGAACTTTCTTCGGCTGCTGCGCGTCGACAGAAAACCAAACCGCAAACAGCATCGTGCTCAGGATCAGGTCGACTGCTCTCCACTTCCGAAAGACTACTTTCATCGGATCACCCGATCCGCTCTTGCCAGCACGTTGGGCGGAATAATGAGGACGATTTGTTTGGCAGTTTTGAGGTTGACCACCAGTTCAAACTTTGTTGGTTGCTCAACAGGCAAGTCGCTCGGCTTTGCTCCTTTCAGGATTTTGTCAACAAGAGCAGCAAGCCGCCGTTGTCTTTCCACAGCGTCAAATCCATAGGACATGAGCCCACCCGCCTCAACATCAACTCGATCGTTGTACAGCGCCGGCAATCTATTTTTTGCGGCAAGCTCAATTATCCGCTGTTGGTGCGGGGTCAAAACTCCGGCTTGAATCTGCATGAGAGCTTCCGCACGTTGCTTTTTTGCCGTCTCAAAAGCACTACCGAATTCCCCCGGTCCGGTTACTTCAAGTAATTCAAGGTGCAAATGGGATGATCGAGCAGCTAATTGAGCTTCCTCAATGCTCGTGCGCATGGCTACGCCTCGGTATGCAAGAAGCGCCACGCGTGAGATTTTCGGGATAACCTCCTTGAGTAGCTCCAAACGTTTGCCGCTTAACTCTGGCGAGAGATTGGATAAGCCTGTGATATTCCCTCCGGGATGCGCCAGACTGGTAACAAACCCTAAAGTAATCGGATCGTTCACCTCGGACATCAAAATAGGAATTTCTGAGGTAGCCTTCTTGGCAGCTCTGATGGCACCGGCTCCTTCGGCGACGATCAGGTCGACTTTGAGGCTAACCAGCTCCAATGCCAAATCGGCATTTCGCTCGGGCTTTCCTCCCGATGCTCTAAACTCAAACGCGATATTTCTCCCTTCGACATAGCCGAGGTCACGTAACCCTCGCCGAAACGCGTCGGGAGCGGCAGAGCCGGTGCTTGCCAGGTAACCGATCCGCGCCATTTGTTTCGTCGGCTGCTGCGATTCGGCTCGAAGGGACACGGCGAGAAGAATAGCCGGGATGAGCCAAAAGAGCTTTGGATTCATGGCTGTGTCTTCTGACGGCAATGGATATGCCACAGTCCAAACGTAATGAAAACCGATATTTTTACGGTAATGAGGCGGGGAGAGAGTGGTAATTCGACTCGGGGGAGTATCAGATTTGATTCTTTCTGCGGCGGGATGACGCCTTAAACAGACCAGGTGACTGAGGCTGTAGGGTACCAACTCAGCCGCAAGATCCGGTAGACGTTCTGGGTTTCCCTCCGAATGGCGATATTCGACGCAATATTCTGGCCTTCGATATAGCCAAACTCTCGTAGTCCTCGCTTAAAGGCTGCCAAGCGGTCTGAAACATTTTTAGCGGCGGCAGGATCGAGAACTCCAATCCGATTCCTTCTGCCCTGTTGGGCAGCGGCGGATGACCAGGTCATAACGAGCGAAGCGCAAAGCGCAAGCCAGAGCGCGGCTTGGCGGATAGATTTGCGAGTATCGAACACTATCATTTGATAACCCTGTCCGCTCCGACCAATACCGTTCGTCGCAGATCACTGAGATTTTGAGCTTGTGATCGTTTCATGAGAAGAGCTTCCAGATGCCTTGTAAATTTGTCATCGAAGCTTGATATGGGTTCTCCAAAAGCAGCAGCAAAATTCCGCTTATGATCATTGAGTTTTTTAAAAAGCGCAAAATACCTTATGACAACAGCAAGGCCCTTTTGCTCAATCAGATAATCAACGGCTATGAATGCTTGGCTATATGTTGCTGGGCGCCCCAACGTGCGGGACCAAGTAATCCAATCGGAGTTCAGCACGAGCTGCTGTAAGCTGGGGAAGGTTTGATAGGACTTCGCGGTTGCGATCAAATCGAGCGCCGTTTCTCGACTCTTGGCAATGGCTTCCACCGCTAAAATATCGGCGACCTTATAGCCAACCCATTCGGCGAAACCTTCGGCAAGCCACTGGTCCAAAAGAACAAGCCGGCCATCCACCATTTCTTTTTGGACAACATGCGTTAACTCGTGGGCTAATGTGCGTAGTTGTTGTGAGGCTGGAGTTTTAGCAAATGTCCATTCATTCACGAGCACTTGTCTGTACATCGCCAGTGCGGCAGAACTCACTGCAGATCGTTTGGCTGCCAACAAAACTGCTTCTCGATTGAGCTGGTTACCTCTCGGACCAAGTTGTTCTCGCACCCGCACTAAATCTTCTTCGGTCGCGCGCATTACACCTGCTTCATACGAAGCTTGGGATGGATAAAAGGTCACAACGCCGTGAATGAAAGGCAGCTTCAAGTCTGTGGCCATCACGGAAGTAATCGCCGCGAGCGTCTTTTCATAGTCACCGGGCTGATAGTCTATGTTCCGGATAGCTCCAGTAGCCGAGGGAATTGTGAGTACGCGCGGGCCGGCAGCGCAACCCTGTATAATCAATAAGGTTGTGCCAAGATACCGTACGAGATGGCGAATGTCTCGGCAAAGGTGCAGGACTAACGCTTGCGCTGTGTTGCTCTGTTTCAAATTGGCGTTGTGCAAGGCTGCCGTCAAAGAGTGCGATAATTCAGTATAACTCATGTTTTCGGCTCTTGAATTTTGAAGGGCGGCAGATCGAATTCATATTAGTTGGCAATTAACTCGACACGGCAATGGATATGCCACAAACGGAACCCAATGAAAACGAGATTTTTGCAGGCAAGCAAAGCGGCCAGAGTCTCAATCCGACTCAGGGAAGTATCAGATTTGATTCACTCCGCGGCAACGGGTCAGAGTTCAACGGCGATGAGTGAAGGTTCGCGGATCTCTAATTTCTTTCGTTGACGGCCATCCGGCACCTGAAGTAAATGTCAGCTCAGCCGCTGGGGAAGCCTGCTACGAAAGCATACCCGATGGCTCCAATTTCTCCGGCGGCTAATATCTCCGCTCTCCGGTTTTTATGGCAACCAAAAAAGGCGCTAACAACAAAAAAACAAAACTGAGCCGTCGTAAGGTAAAACGCCTGTGCCTGAACAAGCCCAGACGATTGCGGAGCTACGCCAGGAGCTAGAAGCGCGTAATCGCGATCTCGCCGAATCTCTGCAGCGGGAGAACATAACGGCCAAAGAGTTGCGGGATTGTAAGCATCAACTCACCGAAGCCTTAGAGCAACAAACGGCCACCAACGAAATCCTGAAGGTGATCGCGAGCTCGGGAGCCAATGTACAACCTATGCTCGACGTGGTGGCAGAAAGTGCGGCGCGGTTATGTAATTCGCAAGATGGCTCAGATCTATCGCATTGACGGTGAGGTGATGCGCAAGGTGGCGAGTTATGGATCTGTGCCGGACGCGATTCCGATTGGAAATAGCCGACCCATAACTCGCGGTTCTAACACAGGACGCGCGATCGTCGACCGGCAAGCGATCCATATTCACGACATGCTGGCAGAGCGTGAGGAAGAATTCCCGGAAGTTTGGCATGCTGCCCAGCAGGAGCGGATCAGGACAGTACTGGCAGTCCCGCTTCTCCGCGAAGGATCTCCGGTCGGAGGCATCACGATTCGGCGCGCGCAAGTTCGTCCATTTACCGAAAAGCAGATCGCGCTTCTCAAGACCTTTGCTGATCAGGCGGTGATCGCGATTGAAAATGTCCGATTATTTTAAGAACTGGAAACACGAACGCGCGACTTGGCTCGATCCATTGAGGAATTAAAGGCACTGGGAGAAGTGGGTCAAGCGGTAAGTTCCAGCCTTAATCTCCAGACAGTGCTCAGCACGATTGTCGGTCGCGCCGTCCAGCTCTCCGGAACTGATTGCGGGGTCATTTACGAGTACGACGAATCCAAGGCCGAGTTTCACCTATGGGCTAGCCATCGTATGGAAGAGGAACTGGTCGAGGCTATCCGCGCAGCGCCGTTACACATTCGGGAGGGCTATACGGGGCAGGCGGCGCTTGCCAAAGCTCCAGTTCAAGTAAACGATTCTGACCGACGAAAAGGAGTTTCGTCTGATGAGAATCCGCCCGATTTCGGAACGACTCGGCTATCGTTCGTTATTGACGGTTCCAATCCTGCTTGAGAATCGGCTCATGGGTGCTTTGACGGTATGGCGAAAACGACAGGGAAGTTTCACTCCTGAGCTGGTTAATCTTCTTCAAACCTTTGCAACCCAATCAGCTCTAGCTATTCAAAACGCACGGCTCTTTAGGGAAATCGAGGATAAGAGCCGACAGATCGAAGCAGCCAACCGACAC
>Ga0065712_10000392_pt1 | contig 14012 bp, 11 predicted proteins | sample MisRhiReplicate1_FD_59099 | JGI IMG/M metagenome (GOLD analysis project Ga0065712, IMG submission 59099) | Miscanthus rhizosphere microbial communities from Kellogg Biological Station, MSU, sample Rhizosphere Soil Replicate 1: eDNA_1 v3... | ecosystem: Host-associated > Plants > Roots >...
AAACAAACCGCGTTTTTCCACCGTTCCCACAGCCCCTACTGCTAGTAACAAATCAAGATGCTGACGCTAAAACAAAAACGATCGTTTACACAAAATATTTGACGCTCCCTCGAGGTTTAACTTGCAAAGATGAATGCACGTCAAACCCAGGCTCAAGCAGAGAACGTCTCAAACCGAACACGTTAAACTTTGCCGGGCTCTTCTGCGCTGTAAGAAAAAACTTCCTTGCTTTCGCCGCGTACTTCTTTGCTTTACCACAAACATGTCAGCGCGGAGCGCAAACACACATTGCTCTTGTCCGTACGTCGGTAGCGAGGTGCTAGAGTTTGACTCGGCAGCAAATCGCTTGAGCATTGGGAGCGACGCCTTGCTGCTCGCAAGCGATTGTAAACTCGCCGGTGGCAAACCGGGGGAAGAGGCTCTTGATCTTCCTATCGCCCGCCGAGCAGGAGCCGCCTCCGCCCGTGAGAGTATATCCGGCAGGACATTTGGCAGTTGCACAAGTGCTGTCGAAATTGCCTGCGTCCTTGCAACCAAAAGAGCCCGAAGAATCTGCAACGACACATTCCAGGCTCGGTTGCACGGAAGGCGTTGGTTTTTTAACTATGCAGCAGTACAGCACGAGCAGGATGCTGAAAACTGCGAGTCCGAACGCGGCGTAAACGTATTGTTTCATACCTTTTCTTCCTTCCTAAGTTCATATTTGCTGTCCCTAAGCTCTATGCGGACTGGAATCAAAAACGTTTCGCCGAGTTGTGGACAAATGAGGAAGCGGCGGCCAGAACTAAAAAATTCCCAGAAATAAAATTTCCCCGGCGCCTTGTAGAATTCCGGTTCGCCCGTTCGTCGTGATAGTGAAGGACGCACCAGAACACGGAGGCTCAAATGAGAAAGCTCAAAATCATCGAACACATCACACTGGACGGCGTGATCCAGCACTCCGCCGATAACGACGATTTCGCCTACAGCGACTGGACCGCACCCTATCGCACTCCGGCTGGCAGAGATGCACTCCTGGCGGCGCAGGGCGAGGGCTTCGATCTGCTGCTGGGCCGGCGCACCTATGATTTATGGTCGGGATTCTGGCCGAAGGCGCCGAGCAGTCCGATGTCTGACCCGCTCAACGCGGCGACGAAATACGTCGTGACCCACCGGCCCGAAAGCCTTGAATGGGGGCCGTTCGAGGGCCTTGGACCGGACATCGTCGAGGACGTTCGCCGTATCAAGTCGCACGACGGCCCTGACCTGATCGTCTGGGGCAGTTCAACGCTGACATCGACGCTGCTTGAACACGGCCTTGCCGATGAGCTTCTGCTGCTCGTCTATCCAATCCTGTTGGGCAAAGGAAAGCGGTTGTTTGCAGAGGGGACTCCGCCACGCGCATTCGAGCTCGCCAGTAGTCAAGCATTTCCCTCAGGCATCATTATGAATGCCTACAAACCCAGCAGAAGCGGTGAGTTCGGAATCTCGTAAAACCAGTCCGCTTGCGTTATCATCTCCCGCATAGTGGATTTCGTACCTCCAACTCCTTCGTAACTCCTTTCTCTCGAACGCGAGAATCGCGCTGCGGGTAGAGGCATCGCCAGCGATATCCACCCCACAATTTGCTCCACACCTCAAGCACGTGGAGAAAGGATTCGTCGTGCCCCTCAAGAGTTATCTACGGTCGGCGCTAACCCCGATCTACCGCGCCCGTTTTTATTATCACCTGCCGAACACAGCCAAGAGCGAACGTCGAAAGGATCTAAAAGGTCTGGGTCCCGACTATGGCATTGAAGCTGAAATAGCTGAAGCCATTGCCTGGTTGGAACGAGCGCAGGACAATTCGCTTTCCCACGATGGCGGAGTGGCCCGCGACTTCAGCTTGATTAATGGATGGAGCAATTCCTACCCGGAGACTACCGGATACATCATTCCTACTCTGCTTGCGTATTCCATTCGACGAAACGATGAAACTATTAAACAACGCACGCTAAGAATGCTGGACTGGCTAGTGTCAATTCAGTTTGCGGAGGGAGGATTTCAGGGGGGAGTAATCGGCTCGCAGCCTCGTGTTCCCGTTACTTTCAATACCGGTCAGATTTTGTTAGGACTGGCAAGCGGTGCAAAGTTAGTTAGTGACGAATACCGTGAGCCCATGCGCCGTGCGGCAGATTGGTTAGTCGAAACTCAGGATGCCGATGGTTGCTGGAGAAAGCACCCATCGCCGTTTGCGGAACCTGGTGAAAAGGTATATGAAACTCACGTTGCATGGGGGCTGCTTGAAGCAGCAACTGTAGACGGAAATCGGAACTATGCAGAAGCTGCACTTGCAAATATTCGGTGGGCGTTAAAATTTCAACAACCCAACGGATGGTTTCAGCAATGTTGCTTGTCCGATCCGGCTCAGCCTCTCACACATACGATCGGATACGCGCTACGCGGAATATTAGAGGGTTACCTTTTCACTAAAGATCCGGATCTGTTGGCAGCTTGTTGCCGAACCGCTGACGGGCTGATCGAGGCGATTAGTCCGAGCGGCTTTCTTCCAGGACGTCTCGATGCTAATTGGTGTGGCACAGTTAACTGGGCGTGCCTAACTGGGAGTCTCCAAATTGCGTATTGCTTATTCGTTTTAGCTGAGCACACTGAGAATCATCGATACCGCACGGCAGCTCGCGCGCTTAACAGCTATGTCAGACGCACAATCAGTATTCGTGGTCGACCTGAGACACGAGGAGCTGTTAAGGGCGCCTTTCCCGTGAGTGGCAATTACTGCAGCTATGAATACCCCAACTGGGCGGTCAAATTTTTTATCGACTCAAATCTCTTTGAGTTTGATGTGAGCGAGGATAGCTAGATGGCTATCGAATTCTGTGTCGAGGCAAACCCGCCGGAGGAACTTCTCGCCCAGCTTGTATCTCTTGCACCAACAAACCCTTTTTATACGCCGCAGTACGTCGCCGCGATACAAACAACAGGTTGTGAGCCTATTGTCTTTACGCTCAGAACATCAACCGCATTGCTGTCGGGCTGCACTGCATTTCTGCGGCGTGGGCGCCTGAGTAAAAGTCTCGAAATCATATCGCTACCAGCCCTTACGGATAGCAAGGACTTCTGGGACGGACTGATCGATTTCTGCCGGCGTACGAAAGTTTCATGGTTAGAAGTCGGAACTTTCGGGTCCAGTCCTACGGAAATCCCTTCCTTGCCCGGAGAGATGGCCCGTCAGCAAAGATGCGAATACGTGCTGGATTTGACGAAGGACAATTTATGGGATCACCTCTCGTCTAATCACCGGCGAAATCAAAAAAGAGCTGAGACTGCTGGAGTTCAAGTACGCCAGGTGTCCGACGCGCAATCATGCTCACAACATGCGGAGTTAATTGGATTGTCGATGAGGCGACGCAAATTCAGAGGCGAGAAAGTTTCGGATGGAGTGTCTGATCAAGAGTTTTTAGCTTTCACGAAAAGCGGCGCCGGTGAGCTTTTTCAATCCGTACTAAATGGAAAAATACTTTCGTCGTTGATGGTCTTGATGTCTGACCGAGGCGCTTATTATCAATCTGCAGGGACAAATCCCGAGGGAATGGCGGTCGGCGCCTCACCGTTCCTGGTGAGGAAAGTAGCCGAACTTCTGAAGGAGCGTTCCATAGAATTATTCAATCTTGGTGGAGCGTCTGAGGATAACCCTGGTCTGTTCAGGTTTAAGTCGGGTTTCGGCGCAACTGCAATTCACCTTGAGTCGGTGAGCTGTTACCTCGGCAGTAACACTAAGAAAAAACTCGGTACAGCATATAACCTGCTGCGAAATAATCCGTCCGGACTGGCCCATGAAATACTTCGACTCGAGCAGCTATACGTTTATTCAGTCGATCCCGCGACAGTTACTGGTCCAACCGAATTGACCGGCGCTGAACTAATAAAATTATCGGATGAAGTTCTGAACAGCTTTTCAGATAAAGATGAAATAGCGGAGCAAGCTGAGCGTTTCAAAAGACTCGGTTTCAATGAAGCTTATGGAGTCTACTACAACGGGGAGTTAGCACACATTTCGTGGATGATTACTCATGAACGTGATTCTCGCGGGAGTTTCCTGAGCCTTAAATCCGGTGAAGCGGAGATAACGCACTGCGTGACGCTCCCGCAATTTCGAGGACTAGGCATTTATCCTTTTGCCATTCGTAAGCTGTGCCAGATCGCTGCTGCAAACGGCGTAAAGAAAGTTTTTATGATCACCAACGTCAGTAACGTCTCATCTCAGCGCGGCATTTTACGGGCGGGCCTGGCGCTCACAGGGAAAATAATTCGCGCAAATGTACCTTCTCCTTCAGGAAGAATCCCTCTCACTTATCGTCCGCACAGATGGTTTCGAACCTGAGCTCGATCAGCGGCGCTTGCTGACGAGAAGCGTATGGACCTCGAACCGCCTCAACTCTTCATAATTGGCGAGCAGAGTGGGATTATCGAGCCGCGCGTCGTAGCTATTGAGGACGAGTATCGAGAAATCCCCGGCCTGGATCTTCCGGTTAATCATGTCCTGCCTCACGATGTGCAAAGAATCGGCTTTCGTCTGCGACAATGACGACAGCCAACTAGCCGCGTAGCTCTCCATTCCGGGCTGAGGTGGACAGCGCGACGCGAAGTAGACGCGCATGTCAGACGCGTAGAGAGATCCGCAACCCTTCGCCCTGATCTCTTCCGCGATAGCGTCGACCTCCTGCCATTGGTGCTCGGCAGGATCATTCAAGAAGATCGATAGCCATTTCGCAGTGTCATAGCTGAAGACGAAGCACGTAACGAGGAGCAGCGCGACCGTTCGCCCACCCCTTAATAGATGTTCATGGATCGCTAACAATCCAAGAACCGCCAGCACACCCGCAAACGGAACGGCGGGCATGTAATACCAGGGAAACGTCGGGTTCGGGACCGAGACCCACGCGCACAGTGCTCCACCGAGCCACGCACAGAGATAGAACTCAGATCTCTTCATCGCGTCAAACGGCTTATGGCCCAGGAGGTAACCCAGGCCGAGCAGCGGGAGCAACACGAAGAGCAGTCCCTGGCCCATCCCGAGCCAGTCGGTCACCGTGTGAATGTGCGTCCTCCAGGCGTCTTGAGCGGTCCAGTGACCGTCGAGGGTTCGGTGGCGCAACTGAAAGATCAGAAGGTCAAAAACGACCTGATGAAATGCTTTCACGAAGAGCGGAACCATCAGCGCAGCGGGAACGGCCGCCCCGGCCAGAAACTGGATCGCCACGTGTTTGCGCCGGTTCGCCTCGCAATTCCGAACTAGCCAGATGAAGAGTACGAGCGGAACCGTAACGATGAGGAACGAGCTGAGGCACGCTGCGCCGGCGCACAGACCGGACCAGAAGGGAAGCCAGGTGTGCGGCCGCCGGGGCGACGCGACCGCCAGCCGGAAGGCAACCACGCTCAGAAGAGAAGTCAGCGGGAAAGGCTGTGCGGAGACGCCGTTCTGCAGCACGAGGACGTTCAGTCCGACGAGCAATGCGGTCATCGCCGTAGCGGGAACTTCCCACCCGGTTCCCCGAAGGCGTGTATACGTGAACTCACAGATCACCGCGATCATCGCCAGCGTCAGCAGTGCCGAGAGAGCGTGAGCGGTGCGCCAGCTCTCGCCGAACGCAAACATCCAGACTGCGTTCAAGGCGATGTATACGGGTGGATGGTGATACAGGAAATCAAGGTACGGCCACTTCCCGTGCTTCAGGAGTTGTGACGCCAGCAGGTGCAGCCCCTCGTCTCCCGGGCTCGTGCCGAGCTGGGAAGCGATCGCGATTGCGGCGGCCACGGCGACTCCGGTCACGAAGAGCCAGACCGGGCTGGAGAGGAACGTTCTTGCTCGCTTCGTTGTCTCGGTGGTGGGCATGTCGAATCGGAGAAAGAGCCTGCGAAGAATATCGGCCGCTACCGTCGATGAATCAACTCGAAACATTGACAGTCGTGCTACTTGCTAATAGAGTATCGCTTCTCACGCATGCGCATTCACGTGCGGCTGAGCTTCGCGCCATATTCATTGTGCAAGGAACTCACTGTACTCCTCTAATTTGCAAGATGCGCTGAGTTTTGGGCACCATTTGTCCTCAATTATCTACAGGGATCCTCATGAAGAGAAGTTTCGCTGGTCCTATCCTCCTTAACACTACACCAATCCTCTCGTGGTTGACTGTCGTCTTAGCGCCATTTTTCTCCGCATCGTTTGGTCCCACGCTCCTACAACTGAGGATCGGGCTACGGCAATGCACATTGCTGTTCGGGCGCATTGGAAATCTGATTATCTCAGGAGTTTTATTTTACGGGGTGCTCGCACCACTGGGCGCAATTCAGCACTTACTTGGAAGGGATGCGCTGCGTCTTCGCTTGGATGCAAAAGCCAAGACCTACTGGATCGAGCATCAGACTCTTGGCTTCTCACCGCGGACCACATTGGTGGTAGAGATTGTTGCTTTCCTGAAAAAAAGGAAGAAATTGTGGTTGATACTCATCATTGCTCTAATGATGTTCCTCCGAATTATCGTCCGTAAGGGTTCAACCAAAAGAACGCCCTCGCAGCTTATTTACCCATTGCATTGAAGGCTTCGGTGACTAATGCGGATTCTTGGTATTTCGGCCTACTATCACGACTCCGCCGCAGCTCTGATTTCGAATGGTGAGATTATCGCCGCTGCCCAGGAAGAGCGTTTTTCACGCAAGAAACACGATCCTGGTTTTCCTCAGAATGCGATCTCGTACTGTTTGGCAGAGGAGGGGATTCGCTTAAGTGATGTGGACTATATCGTTTTCTACGACGAGCCATTGCTTAAGTTTGAAAGGCTGCTGGAAACTTATTTGCAGTTTACGCCAAGAGGACTTCGCTCTTTTCAAGCTGCAATGCCGATCTGGCTTCGCGAGAAGTTGTTCCTTAGAGATCTCCTTCGCAAGGAACTGGAACGCGTCGGCTCGAAATTCGATTGGAAACGGTTGCTTTTCGTTGAGCACCACTTCAGCCATGCTGCCAGCGCGTTTTTCCCATCACCATTCGAAGAAGCTCTGGTATTGACTATGGACGGAGTGGGAGAGTGGGCCACGACTTCTACCGCCGTGGGACGTGGAAATCACCTTGAAATCGTAAAAGAGATCCATTTTCCGCACTCGCTGGGACTCTTGTACACGGCGATGACCTATTACTTAGGCTTCAAGGTGAACTCGGGTGAGTACAAGGTTATGGGACTGGCGCCTTACGGTGAACCGAAATACGTCTCTTTGATCTTGGACCATCTTATTGACCTCAAGCCTGATGGTTCCTTCCGGCTTAACATGAAATATTTCGACTACTGCACCGGCGCGACCATGATTAACAGCAAATTTGAGCAGCTATTCGGCGGGCCAGCGCGGAAGCCAGATCAGCTAATTAACCGGCGCCACATGGATCTCGCGGCCTCGATACAGGTGGTGCTCGAAGATGTGGTGATGCGCCTCACGCGTTCACTGGCGGCCGAAAGCGGTCTCAAGAATCTTTGCTTGGCCGGAGGAGTAGCTCTCAACTGCGTAGCCAACGGAAAAGTGATGCGCGATGGAAAATTTCAGAACATTTGGATTCAGCCAGCTGCAGGTGATGCTGGCGGCGCCCTTGGCGCTGCCTTGGCGGCATTCTACGTCTACCAAGGTCAGGAGCGCAGCATAAGTACTGGACAGGATTCGATGAACGGTGCGTATCTTGGGCCGGCTTTTGACCAGAAGGAAATCGAACGGAGACTACGCCTCGTCGGTGCTCGTTACGAGGTGTTGTCGGATACGGATTTGCTCGCTGCTTGCGTAGATGCACTGGTCAGTCAAAAAGCTCTGGGTTGGTTCCAGGGGCGCATGGAGTTTGGGCCGCGCGCGCTCGGCACACGCTCCATCCTGGCGGACCCGCGAGGGCCACAAATGCAATCTCAATTGAATCTAAAGGTGAAGTATCGAGAGTCTTTTAGACCTTTCGCCCCTGCCGTCCTGCGCGAAGAAGTGGCAGATTGGTTTGATTTGAACGAAGACAGTCCCTACATGCTGTTGGTAGGCAATGTGGCGGCGCACCTCAGGCACCCTCTGACAGAGGCTCAGCAGCATCTATTCGGCATTGAAAAACTTAACGCGCTACGTTCGAATATCCCAGCCGTGACGCACGTGGACTATTCCGCTCGCATTCAAACGGTCCATCGAGAAACTAACCCGCTCTTCCATGCCTTGATTTCGGCTTTCAAACAACGAACTGGTTGCCCGGTTCTCGTGAACACCAGTTTCAATATACGGGGTGAGCCAATTGTCTGTACTCCAGAGGATGCCTTCATCTGCTTCATGGGAACAGAAATCGAAGGGCTGGCAATCGGAAGCTGTTTTCTTCGTAAAGAGGATCAGGATTCTTCCCTAAAGCGTGATTATCGTCATTTGATTGAGCCGGACATGTAATGACAACTGTGATCGGGAAAGTAACCTCATTTATCGCAATAGCGATCCTCTTTGTCATCGCGCTCTTTATTGTGCTGGAGTTGATATTTCGCAAACTACAGGTTAAACGGCATGGAGTGGGAATCCGGGAATCACAAGCGTTGCGCGATAGATTTGTGGCTTGGCGTCTTAATCCCGGCTTCGGCCGCAGTGACATCCAGCACAATGCGCAAGGTTTTCGGCACAGCACTGATGTTTCAATCAGAAAACCACTTGAAAGCGCGCGTATTTTTTTTCTCGGCGGCTCGGCGGCCTATGGCGCGCCAGGTAGCTTCACCAGCATCGATAACCGCTATTCTCGCATCCACAATCATGAACTCATCGACGCGTTTCTCGAGCAGAAACTGAACATGACCTTTCCATCGAAGCGGTGGGAAGTCATCAACTCGGCGACCAGCGGTTATCGCATTCATCAGCAGCTAGCCCTAATTCAGGCTAGGATTCTGCGCTACCAACCGGACTTCATTATTCTGATGGATGGATACAACGATTTCATTGAACTTTACCATTTTGCTCAAGCAGGGTCCGCTGCCGAGTATGACGTCTATGAGAGCACTCCGGGGGGCGAAGAATTCGACGCACTTGCTAATCCACGGTCACTGCACTCGCTCGCAACCTTTGCCAATGCATGGCTTCGCAGCACGAGCGTGTTTTACCGTGTAATGCAGGATCATGTGCCCGGTGCGGTTCGCGATCCGTGGGCCCACAAGACCGGTAGCAATGACCCATTTGCGGAGCCGGTACAGCTTCTGGATCTTAGTGCAGCGGAGCGTTCCGGAGCAGTCGCTGCCTTACAATACGTTACTTACTATGTTCATATCGCGCGTCAGATTCATCGAATTTTGGAACTTGAAGGGATTAAAGTGCTTTTTCTGCTCCAGCCCATCTTGATCCTATCGCACAAGCCGCTCACTAATTCCGAGAAAGAGATGATGGATTACGAACGGGCGCAGGGAGGCCGTTTATATTCCTATCTCTTCCGTCAGCTCTATTTTGAAATTGCGCAGGGCATGAGTGAAGCTGCGCAAAAGGAGGGATTTCTTTTTCTCAATCTGGTCGATGTTTTCGATCAGTCACCGGAACAAACGTTCAGTGACTTTGCGCACCTTACGCCTGACGGTAATCGTGTCGTGGCAAAGCGCGTGTTCGAATTCCTCACTGAAGTGTTCGCAGAAATGTGAAACTGGTATCACTGTGCTGTAGGGAAACTCTAAGCACCGATTTTCACAGAGGAGATCTCATTATGAGGATAGTCATGTACGTCGCGATGGCTCTCTTGTTGGCAACACCCGCCGTGGTCCAGGCACAAGGCCACCAGGTCAAAGAAGAGAAAACGAAGGAAGAGATACAAAAACTATTCAGCGATTTGAACGACGCCATAACGAAACGAGATCGACCTCGGCTGGAACAACTCTACGCGGACGAGTTCCAGTTCATCCGTCCTTCTGGTGGCGTTATCAATAAGGTGACACAGATCAGTGGAATCATGAGCAACGATCCAATCTCTTCAACTCCGATTCCAGCTCCCGCAATCGAAAGCCTCTTCGTGTACGGTGACGTAGTTGTCTCGCGACACACGGTACGCGGCACTGCGGTCAGTAGCATCTTTGTGAAAAAGGATGGCCACTGGCAACTACTACAGGCACAAGGCACGCGACTGGCGCCCGAGCGCAAACCAATCTCACTCGATCCCAAATTGTTGGATGCTTTCGTTGGGAAATATGAGTTTGGACCAAACGCCATTGCCACCGTCACGCGTGAAGGCGACGCTATTAGATGGCGCGGCGGCAACCGCATGCCGGTAACACTCGTTCCTTTATCACAGACTCAGTTCTTCGCTAAAGAAACAGAGACGGAAATGATGTTCGTCAAGAATGAAAATGGACAGGTGACGAGCGTGGTTTTGAGGTTGGGTTCGTGTCAGGACTCGAAGGCGAAGAAGATTGAATAGCAGTAGTTGCTGAATCAACGTCTAAGGTGCATTATCTCAACGAGGTGAGAGAATGGTAAGCATACCCGCCTAATTTCCTATCGCCCAAACTCGCTTGAAGCATTAGCTGTCCTGCGACCTTCTATTTCTGGTCGCGTGCGGAGTCGCTTCAGGATGGCCTTACACGGACTAGGAAGAAGGTGGCACATGCTGAAATTATCTGACCGCGAACTGCGTGAGTTCGGAACACGCGGATACGTAATAGTTCGAAATGTTATTCCTGCAGCAAACCTAAAGGCTGCCTCAACGGAGATCGATCGTCTCATTCGCGATCAGCCTCCGCCAACTGGTTACGTAGGTCACCACTTCTACTGGCTCTCGACGCTTGATGGCGGGCCGCTACCTGCGCTCTTCAATGACACGTCTGTTTGCAGTCTCGCGGAATCGCTGATAGATCCGGGCAGGATTGAAATTGCTTTCGATCAAGTACAGGTGGCCCTGAATATTCCTCCGTTCTCGCATCGCCCTGGTGGGCATCACCTGGACGGTTACCTGGAGGGCCAGCCGACCCCGGCGACGTTCACGATGCTCGCTGGAGTCCTTATGTCGGAACAGATGATCGAAAACTCTGGGAACCTTTGGGTGTGGCCTGGAACTCACCGGACGCATGCCGCTTTCTTTAGAGAGCGAGGCCCGGACGCGCTGGTCCAATTCAAGGGCTACCCAACGATCGAATTGCCGGAGCCGGTTCAAATCCTGGGTAACCCCGGTGATGTTCTCCTGGCCCACTACATGCTCGGGCACAATATCGGTGGCAATTATGCGAGTGATAAGGTGAGACGGGCTGTGTACTTTCGTTTACGGAGAGTGGGCCATGCGCAACGTTGGCGTGAGTGCCTTTGCGATGAACTGCTGGAGTTTGATGCAGTCCGAGTTGCTTTGGATCGGACATAGGTTGAGCTGATGGATAATACTGAGTTAGAAGTCCCGGTCATCTAAAACTCGCTGGAATCTGGGTTCACTCAACTTCCATTAGTTCCAAATAGAGCGTAGGCAAGCAGCGAGGCGTTCAGCTCCCTGGGCAGCAAATCCGCTCCAGGGAGACGGTGTTCGCCAATAACTTTGGAAGTCGGTACATAGAAATTTTGCCTGCTCAAGCTTGATACCAGCCACTTCAACCAGGAGCTTTTCATCAATTTTTGAGATTATTGGTTGACGAGTTCGCAAATCCTTTATCACCGATTCATTCCTGGCCAGAAGAGTCGAGACGGCTCGCATCACGGCATCAGCCTTAGGATTAGCACCCCGCTCAAACGAGAGCCCATGAACGCGATTTACATATTTCTGGGCGAAACATTCTGCAAGTCCCTCTTCGAGGATCGTCGGAGCAAAACCAAATCCGACGGGGCTCAGCACATGAACCGCTTCATGAGCAAGTTCCAACGAAGCGACCCAGGGCTTAATCCGGGAATCGCGACTTAGATATATTCTGGTCACTCGCAGGGGCCGAAAAATGTAAGTCCGCGAAGTAGCACATTCAGTAATGCGAGGTATAGATAGTTCATATGAGGCATCTCTAGGACCAAACAGACGTTCAGCCTCTTTGAATATCCACAACAATTCCTGCATCAATGTTTGTTCATAAGAACGATCGTTCGCAGTTAGCAAAAACTTTGTTTCTGCTTCAATCGCTAACAGATCTTCCATCAAGCGCAGAGTTCGCATGGACCAAATATATAACTAGCTGAGAGGTGTAGAAAAGCCTCGAGTCAGGAAGAGATAGGTTTCCGTTCGAGTGCCGTGAAGAAGTGAATCTCAGGTGTTGGATTGCTCGCGCCAGGCGGCAAGTCGCGCGCGCACTTTCGCGGCGCTGGGATCTTCGATCTGCTCTAAGACGGTGAGTGCCTGTTCGGCGTGTTGGACAGCTTGAGCGCGCTCGCCGAGTTGGTCGAGCGCCAGACTCATATTCCATAGCACAATGCCTTCGCCTCTGCGGTCCCCAATCTCGCGGGCGATAATCAGGTGTTGTTCATAGAATTGGATGGCGCGGCGAGTATCGCCCAGGTTTTTGTATGCAATGCCTAAGCTGCCTAGCGTATTGCCTTCACCTCTGCGGTCGCCGATCTCGCGGGCGATAGTGAGGCGTTGTTCATGGAACTTGATGGCGCGACTGGTCTCCCCCAATGCGGCGTAGGCATTGCCTAGATTGCCCAGCGCGTTGCCTTCGCCTCTGCGGTAGCCAATCTCGCGATCAATCACCAACTGTTGTTCAAATAACTGGATGGCGCGGCGGATCTCTCCCAGGATGAAATAGGCAAGGCCCAAATTGCCCAAGGTTTTGCCTTCATCTCTGCGGTCACCAATTTCGCGGTCAATGAGCAATGCTTGTTCAAATAACTGGATGGCGCGCTGGGTCTCGCCGAGTCTGGAGTAGGCGATGCCCAGATTGCCGAGCGTAGCGCCTTCGCCTATTCGCTCCTTCAATTGCCGAGTTGCGACCAGAGCTATTTCCAGCCAGCGGATTCGCTCGCGTGAGTGTTGCCGCAGATCGAGTACGTCCCAGCCGGAGTTAGCGTAGAGCATGCCTAACCGAACTTCATCTGCATCGGTGGTGCCAATCTGCGCTTCTACCCACGCATGTCCTGCTTGAATGTTGCCCCATTCGAGATCAAAAAGCGCCAGACCGCGCAGCAGCGACTCGCCGCCTTTCATAAATAGCTCGTCTGCGGCGGCTAGCACGTTTTTGTAATGCGTTGCGAAACGTTTCTGACCAACGGCGCGCTCTTCGGCGCTTAACTTTGCGTTAGCAAATAACCGCGCCAAGTCGTGCAGACGATAACGGCCGCTGGTCTCGTTCCACTCCACCAGGCTGGTGGCTATTAGTTCACCCAGAATGTCCTGCGCCTCGTCTACTTCAACTTCCCACACCGCGGCTGCCGAATACCTCGCAAATGTGTCAGGGAAAACTGCCAACCAACGCCAGCGCTCACGCAGCGCTTCACTCAATAACTCGTAACTCAAACTGAGCGAGGCATCGATCAATTGCAATCGTTGTTGCCGATCACGCAAACGCCGAACGTAATCTGCGGCGGGCAGATTTCTGTACTTCACCAACGCTGTGGCGGCCAGTCGCAATGCCAGCGGCAGATGCCCGCACAATGCTGCGATCTCATCTGCCTGCGTTTCAATCCGTGGCGCGATGGTCAACAACAGGTCGCGCGCATCTGCGGCGCTCAGCGTGTCGAGGTTTTTCGCCGCCAGTCCGGGCACGGTGAAGTGTTGGCGCGAAGTAACCAGCAGCAAACAGCCTACGGGTGGAATCAGCGGTTCAACTTGCGCGGCGTCGGCGGCGTTGTCCATCAGCAGCAGCGCGCGCTGGCCGTCGAGCACGGAAAGATAGAGTCCATGCAACTCGCTTTCACTCTCAGGGAGTTTGGCGGCGGGATGATAAGCGCGAACGACGTGGGCCAGGGCTTCAGCGACGGTGAGCGGTTGGGTGCTCGCGCCTTTGAGATCGAGAAAGAACTGAGCGTCGGGATAGCGTGGCTTGAGCAGTTCGACGAGCTTGAGCGCCAGCACGGTTTTGCCGATGCCGCCCATCCCCTGCAAACCGGAG
>Ga0065712_10068141_pt1 | contig 13957 bp, 15 predicted proteins | sample MisRhiReplicate1_FD_59099 | JGI IMG/M metagenome (GOLD analysis project Ga0065712, IMG submission 59099) | Miscanthus rhizosphere microbial communities from Kellogg Biological Station, MSU, sample Rhizosphere Soil Replicate 1: eDNA_1 v3... | ecosystem: Host-associated > Plants > Roots >...
CGCCCTTTAATGTTTTCAGGCCTTGGCGGAGAGCAGGGCCTCGAGCTTTTCCTGATCGCGAGCGAACTGGCGGATACCTTCAGCCAGCTTCTCGGTGGCCATGGCATCTTCGTTCGATGCCCAGCGGAACTGGCTTTCACTCAGTTTTTCGCCAGCCTTGCCATCTTCGCCAGGATTGCCCGGAGCCAGTTTGCGCTCCAGGGTGCCGGTGTCTTCAGCCAGTTGCTTGAGCAGGTCCGGGCTGATGGTCAGGCGGTCGCAGCCAGCCAGTTGTTCGATCTGGTTCAGGTTGCGGAAGCTTGCGCCCATCACGACCGTCTTGTAATCGTTGGCCTTGTAGTAGTTGTAGATGCGGGTTACGGACTGCACGCCCGGATCTTCGGCACCGGTGTAGTCCTGACCGGACGACTTCTTGTACCAGTCGTAGATGCGGCCCACGAACGGCGAAATCAGAAACACGCCGGCTTCGGCGCAGGCAATGGCCTGAGCGAAGGAGAACAGCAGGGTCAGGTTGGTTTGAATACCTTCCTTCTCCAGCTTCTCGGCAGCGCGAATACCTTCCCAGGTGGACGCCAGCTTGATCAGTACGCGATCACGGCTGACATCCGCTTTGTCGTACAAGTCGATGATGCGATGGCTGCGCTCAATCAAGGCGTTGGTATCGAAAGAGAGGCGGGCATCCACTTCAGTGGAAACACGGCCTGGAACGACCTTGAGAATCTCCTGGCCGATGGCGACGGCGAAGCGGTCGCACGCCAGGCCAATGTCACCCTTGCTGCCGCTGAACGCGTCGGCCAGCAGCTGCGAATTGCTCTCGCTCGAAGCGGCCTTGAGCAGCAGGGAAGGGTTGGTGGTAGCGTCTTGCGGCTTGAGGCTTTTGATCGCGCCGAAGTCACCGGTGTCAGCGACAACGGTGGTGAATTGCTTGAGTTGATCCAGCTTGGAAGTCATGAGCGTGCTCTGTCCTGTGCGGTTGGATGACATTACCCGAGCGCTGCCGCCCACTCAAGGCCGTGGCGCATAAGCTTTGCGCATCGGTGGCGTCGAGGGTCGGCATTGTCGCGCAAACCTTGTCGAGAATGGTTTTGAGCCCATGGCGGGCTGCTTGTTCCCTGAACCTTGATTTAAGCGTCTTCCGTCAGGCGTCTGGTATGTTCACTACCGCATCCAGTGATGCTATCAGCCATGTTTCCCTGCCATGTCGAACGATCAAATCAAAGCGACCACTTCAACGAGAACATCACGTTGCGTGGATCTCCGTACACGCCGCTGCCGGTCGCGGTTGGAATGCCCTGCCAGTACTTCTCGTCCAGCACGTTGTTCAGGTTCACCCGGGCGTCCCAGTGCTCGTCGAAGCGGTAGCCCGCCATCAGGCCCACCACCGCATACGAGTCCTGCTCCGAGCGACCGGTGCCGACACGGTTGTAGGTGTCGCTCTGAGCCAGTACGTCGGCCCCGATGCGCAATTTGCTGAAGTCGCCTGACAGGTGATACGTGGTCGCGGCCTTGAACAGGTGCTTGGGTTGCTCGGCTGCGAATCGATCACCCTTGTCGAAGTTACGGTCCTTGACGTACTGGCTCAGCACTAGCGTGTAGGACGCCGAGGCCTGCCAGTTCGGTGTGAGTTCGCCGGTCACTTCTGCGTCGATGCCGCGGCTGCGTACTTCGCCCGCCGCTTCGTAGCAGGTGCGGTTCTGTTGCTGGCAACTGGCGGGCGGATTGACGATGGCGTAAGCGCGGTTTTCCTGAGTCATGTCGAACAGCGCGAGCGAGGCGTTCAGGCCGCCGTTGAAGTATTCGCCCTTCAAACCGATTTCATAGCTCTCGCCGGTCATCGGGTCAAGAATGGCACCGCTCACGTCCTGCTGGTTCTGTGGTTTGAAGATCTCGGTGTAACTGGCATAGACCGAGTAGGTGTCGTTCAGGTCGTAGACGATGCCGGCATAAGGTGTGACCTCGCGTGTGACCTTGTAATCGCCGGTATTGGCCGAGCGATTCTGATAGTCGTACCAGCTCACCCGGCTGCCGACGATGATGTGCAGTGGATCGATCGGGTTGAAGCGTGCGGCTGCGTAGATGCCGTCTTCGGTTGCGGTGTTCTGGCTGACATACGCCGTGCGGGTGTTGATGTCCGGTTTGGGAATCACGTTCGGGTTGAAGTTGTAGATATCGATGGGCGTCGAGCCGTAGAAACCGCCTTTCTGGTCGAATTTCTCTTCACGGCGACTGACACCCAGCATCAGGTCATGCTCGCGGCCAAACAGCTTGAAAGGGCCGGACAGCGAGCCATCAATATTGGTCTGCACATCGGTGGTGTCGTACTGACCTGCCGCCTGGCCATAACCGTTGCCGTTAGCCGTCAGATAGTTGGAATACATGTCCGACTCGGCCCATATTTTCGCCGCTGCGATCTTGCCGCTCCAGCCATTGTCGAACCGGTGAGTCACATCGGTGAATACGCTGACGTTGTCCCGATCCCAGTAAGCCCAGTCGTTGCTCAGGAATGTGGAGCGGGGCAGGCCGAGGTATTGGCCATTTGGACCCGAAGGCAGGCTGCCCCAGTCCGATGTTGCATCGTCACGCTGCTTGGACGCACCGATGGTCCAGGTGGTCGATTCGTTCAGGTCTGCTTCCAGAATTCCGTAGAACGTCTGTCGTTCCTCATCGCGCTCGTCGAGAAAGCTGTTGCCCTTTTCATACGCTGTCACTACCCGACCGCGCAATGTGCCCGAGTCGTTCAGCTTGTTGGAGGCATCCACTTCCGTTCGGTATCGATCCCAGCTGCCCGCGCTGGTCGTCACGCTGACCTGCGGTATGGCAGTGGGGCGCTTGCGGATCAGATTCAGCGTTGCCGATGGACTGCCTGCGCCCGTCATCAGACCTGTGGCGCCGCGGACCACTTCGACACGGTCGTACATCGCCAGATCGGCCCCGGAAATGGTGTCCAGTGTGAAGGTGCTCACGATGGTCGGCAGACCGTCGTACATCAGGTTGTCGATGCTGAAACCGCGTGCCAGAAACTGCTGACGATCCGTACCGAACTTGCGCAGGATGATGCCCGGCGCGTATTTAACGACATCGTTCAGATCGTTCATGCCTTGATCTTCGATGCGCTGACGTGAAATCACGCTCACCGACTGGGGCGTTTCGCGAATCGACAACGGCAACTTGGTGGCGGTGCTCATGGAGCCGGTGGTGTAGGAACCGCTGCCTTCGGTGGTCGCCATTCCCGCCACGCCTGCTCGCGCATTGATGTCGACATTGTCCAGCGTAAACGCGCTCGACTGAGTCTGGGCAGGCGGATTGGTTTGATCGGGAGCAGCCAGCGCAGCAGTTGATGCACCGATAATCGCAAAAGCGGTCAGCGAAGTGAGCGGACGAAACATTGTGGGTTTCCTACGATGGACCTGAGCGTTTGGAAAGTGGCGAACTACTTGAACAACGGGGCGCCGGACGTTTAGTCAGCCAGCAGGCTGGTCGCAGAATCCTAACAATTTTTTCACAATTGACTAAATGCTAATTACTCTCAGTTACATTTATATACATATTTGCATTTGAATGGCTCGTCGTCGCTCAGGCGTCTGGAAGTGGTGTTGTGAGACAGGTTGGGTAAAGATGGGGTTTCAAGCCGCAATGATCTGAGGGAACCAGCATGCAATTTCGACGTACATCGGTTGCGAGTGTCATCGCCTTTTCCATCCTCTCCGCTAGCGCTTTCGCGGCGGACATCTCGTCCGAGCAACTACTGAAAAAAGCCGAAACCGAGCAGACAGCCTATCTCGAGACTGTCAAGCAATTGGTCGATGTTGATACCGGCACAGGCCAGGCTCCCGGCCTGAAAACCATCAGCACGCTGTTGGTCGAGCGCCTGAAAGCACTGGGCGCAGAAGTCACCACCACGCCCGCGACGCCTTCTGCCGGTGACAACATCGTCGGCACCATCAAGGGCAGTGGTACCCGATCCTTTCTGCTGATGGTCCATTACGACACGGTATTCGGACCGGGCACGGCAGCGAAGCGCCCCTTCAAACAGGACGGTGTGCGCGCCTATGGCCCAGGCGTTGCCGATGCCAAAGGTGGCGTCGCAATGATTCTGCATTCCCTGAAGTTGCTGCAGGATCAAGGCTTCAAGGATTTCGGCACACTCACCGTGCTGTTCAACCCCGATGAGGAAACCGGGTCCAGCGGCTCGAAGAAAATCATCGCCGAACTGGCTCGCCAGCACGATTACGTCTTTTCCTACGAACCGCCTGACAAGGACGCCGTTACCGTTGCCACCAACGGCATCAACGGCATGATTCTCGACGTCAAAGGCAAGTCTTCACATGCGGGCTCCGCGCCTGAAGCCGGACGCAACGCGGCGATTGAACTGGCGCACCAGATGCTGCAACTCAAGGACCTGGGCGATCCAGCCAAAGGCACCACCGTCAACTGGACCCTGATCAAGGGCGGCGAGAAGCGCAACATCATCCCGTCCAGTGCTTCTGCGGAAGCGGACATGCGCTATTCCGATCTGTCTGAAAGTGATCGTGTCATCGCCGACGCCCAGCGCATCGTGCAGAAGAAACTCATCGACGGCACCGAGGTGTCGGTACGTCTGGAGAAAGGACGCCCACCTCTGGCGAAAAACCCAGGTTCCGAGCAGCTGGCCAAAACCGCCCAGACGCTTTATGGAAAAATCGGGCGCAACATCGAGCCCATCGCCATGCGCTTCGGCACTGACGCAGGCTATGCCTATGTTCCGGGTAGCGAAAAACCGGCCGTGCTCGAAACCATGGGCGTTGTGGGGGCGGGGTTGCATGCCGATGACGAGTACATCGAACTGTCGAGCATCGCCCCCAGGCTTTATCTCACCGTGGCGTTGATCAAGCAGCTTTCAGAGGCCAAACCCTGACGCCATCTGTCGACATATCTTACGTCCAAGGTTGACCTCAGGCCTGATGCACGATTAACTGTATATGCATACAGTTAATCATAAAAAGGCTCGCATCATGAGTGTCACCTTCCTTGGCCCCTTGTCCGCAGGGGGCATCAAGCTCCCGTTCATCTCCATGTCGTCCGTCGGCTCGCAATCGCCCGTCATCGAAAAGCACGTCTCGATAGCGGAACTCTGCGAAGTGCGCGAACCGGACTTTTTCATTGCTGCGATCCAGGACGACAGCATGCAAGGGGAGCACATCAGCAAGGAAGACATGCTGATTGTCGACCGCGGACGCTACGCCGAGCACGGCGACATCGTCATCGCTTCGCTCAACGAGACGCAGGTATGCAGACGTTTGCACATGCGCGGGAATGTCGTGATGCTGGAATCCAGCCACAAGGATTACCCGTCGCAGCCTGTGACGGATAATGATGATCTGATTATTTTGGGGGTGGTGACGCAGAGTTTGAGGCGGGTTTGAGTGGCGGGGAGGTGGAGCGCTGATGTGTTGATTCGCAATGAGTGTCAGCAAACGGCAAGAATGTGATTCGCTCTTCGTTACCGGTTGCTGATATCCATACCTTGCAGTGATTCGAGAGTTACTGAATTAACCGAAGATCGCTTTCTGCCAATGTTCTTCGCTCACTATGGCTATAGGGATACCACTTTCCCTGAGCTCGACCGCGCGTTTGATTTTCGTCCCGTAGCTGCTGTGCAGCCATTGTTCGTTACCGACGCTTCCTACAATCAGGTAGTGCACCTTCTTGCTTACCCCGGCTCCGATCAGGCCGCCACGCTCTACGATCAATGACTCGCAGGATTTCCTGGGACCGTAGGCCATGGTGCCGGTCAGCATGAAGGTGCGGTCTGACCAATCAATGATCGGCAATGGGTCATTGAGCGGTAGTGAAGATACGCGCAAGGCCGGGGCGTTGCTGGCAGGTGCGATGCCTGTGAACTGCTTGAGCAGCAACATGAGGTCTTCGGCTTCTTCAGCAGAGAGGATGCCGTCGCTCAACATATCATTCAGACGTCGAAAGAGAATGTTTACGACCGGGTCATCCAGGTGGGCGAGATTGGTTTCGATCCATTTCTGTAGAAATTGCGCTTCAAGTTGATTGATCTGGCCATCAGCTATCAGGCCAACCGAAATACCTATCAACGCATCTACTGATTTCCGGTCAATCCGTTCCTGATGGAAAAAGCGGCTCTTCTGAAACTCCTGATGAATGTCGATCATGATTGCGCTCCTTGCTCTCTTTAGTGGTTACAGGTTGATTCTGGTATTTCGTCGAGTCCTGAGTGAACGCCACCGACATGCCGGTATTCACGCATTTCAGGGTGCGCTCGGCAGACGTATCAATATTCAGGTCATCCCCCCTGAGTCCTAGCCATTGAGCGAGGTACCTCAAGGAGCCGAATTTTGAGTTCTTTTTGAGTGCTCGTTCCGTTCCGCCTTTCCATCCCAGCACAGGTAGCTCTCCTGCAACAGCCTGCGCCGAAAGGTCATGGTTACGCTGTGCGAGCTGTCGCCCTGTTTCCCAGCAAAGGATCAAACCCTTGTCGGAAGCTTCCCACAGCTCTTCTCGGGTGAGGTCAGTGCGTATGGGTTCACTGATTTTTCTGCTGACGATCATTGTCGATGAGGCTCCTTTTTACGACGGGCAGTTCAAGCTGGCCCTGGATTTTGCCCATGATGAGAGGACTGTTCAATAAACATTGATCAGTCCTGAGTGTGTAGAAAAAGGTCACAGGCGCCACGTCATTGCTGGCAGCATGTCTGATATACCTCGCGACAACCTGTCGGTCTTTCCGGAGGCATGAAGGTGTAACATAACCGCTACCACCCAATATCGAGGTTGCCATGACCGGGATACCGCTGAATCTTCCGGAAGATCTCTACAACTCTCTTGCGGACCTTGCCAAAACCAACGGCTTGAGCGCGAGCTATCTGGCTATGGACGTTCTTCGTGATTACATCGATCACGAAAAAATGCTGACGGCTCAAATTGAGCAGGCGGTCAACGAAGCTGACCAAGGTAAATTTGCCAGCGAAGAGCAGGTTGCTGCCATGCGGGCACGGCGCTGGAGCCGGGATGCAGGTTGAGTGGCTGGAAAAAGCGCTAAGCAATCTGGAAGACGAAGCCAACTACATTGCTCTGGAGAACCTAAAGGCTGCGGACGACTTTTCGGACGCCATCTTCGCGAGCGTTGACAAGCTTGCGCAGTTTCCTGGTATGGGCCGCGAAGGAAGGGTCAAAAACACGCGTGAGTGGGTTGTACCAGACTGGTCCTATCTGATCCCTTATCGCGTGAAAGGTGATCGCTTGCAGATCCTCGGGATTTTTCACACAAGGCAGCGTCCGCGTTCTCGTTGGTGATGTGAACGTATGCAGCAGCTCAACTGATTAAGGTGCGACCCTCATCCGCTTGACAGCATGCTGTTTGGCTCCGCACTACGAGGCGATGATAGAATCCCGTGATACTTCGCCGAGTCACCGATTAAAAATGTCCGCTATAACGCCTCAAGATACGACCACCTTCTCCCGCCGCTTCTCCGTCGCCCCCATGATGGATTGGACCGACCACCATTGCCGCTTCTTCCTGCGCCTGCTCTCCAAACACGCGCTGCTTTACACCGAGATGGTCACCACCGGCGCGTTGCTGCACGGCGACAGCGCGCGGTTCTTGCAGCATGACGAGACCGAGCATCCGTTGGCGCTGCAGTTGGGTGGCAGTACGGCGGCGGATCTGGCGGCGTGTGCGCGGATGGCGGAAGGGGTGGGGTATGACGAGGTCAATCTGAATGTCGGCTGCCCGAGTGATCGGGTGCAGAACAACATGATCGGCGCGTGCCTGATGGGGCATCCGGAGTTGGTGGCGGATTGTGTTAAAGCCATGCGCGACGCGGTGAGCATTCCGGTCACGGTCAAGCACCGTATCGGGATCAATGGTCGTGACAGCTACGAGCAGTTGTGTGATTTCGTCGGCAAGGTGCATGAGGCGGGTTGCCAGAGTTTTACGGTGCATGCGCGAATCGCGATTCTGGAGGGTCTGTCGCCGAAGGAGAATCGGGATATTCCGCCGCTGCGTTATGACGTGGTTGCGCAATTGAAGAAGGATTTCCCGCAGCTCGAGATCGTCCTCAACGGCGGCATCAAGACGCTGGAGCAGTGCCAGGAGCATCTGCAGACCTTCGACGGCGTGATGCTGGGCCGTGAGGCGTATCACAATCCCTACCTGCTGGCGGAAGTGGATCAGCAACTGTTCGGCAGCACCGCGCCGGTTATCAGTCGCGCCGAAGCGCTGCAGGCACTGCGGCCTTACATCGAGGCGCATCTGGCCAGTGGCGGCAACATGCACCACATCACCCGGCATGTGCTCGGGCTCGCTCAGGGCTTTCCGGGGGCGCGGCGTTTTCGGCAGTTGCTCTCGGTCGATATCCACAAGCATGAGAACCCGTTGATGCTGCTGGATCAGGCGGCAGCGTTCCTCGAAGGTCGCTAAAGGCGAGCAAACAGGTGTTTTCTCAGTGACGTCTGGCAGTCCAGGCGTTGGCTGTTTGCGCTGGATCAAATCAAACACTCTTTGCAGTAGCTGCGCCGCCCGGCTCAGGCTATGTTGACGGCATAATCCAACAAGGAAAGCCGCCATGCATAAAGTTCTTGTTCCTTTCGACGGTTCCGATCACGCCATGCGGGCTGTCGGGTATGTCATTGAGTTGTCTGCCGATCTCAAAAAGCCGCTTGAGGTTCATCTGCTGAACGTACAGGCCAGTCCAATCGATTACAGCCTCTATCTGGCACCGGACATGATCGAGGGTGTGAAGGCCGGTCTGAACAACGAAGGCAAACGTGTGCTGGATGATGCGATCGAACTGCTGACCGCTGCCGGAACACCCTTTCAGGCGCACGTCGATCTGGGCAATGTTGCGGAGCAGGTCGAGGCGCAGGTGCAGAAGCTGGGTTGCGACGTGATCGTCATGGGCACCCGTGGGTTGAACAGCGTGACGGGCCTGTTGCTGGGCTCGGTCGCCACGCGGGTGATTCATGAAGCATCGGTGCCGGTGACGCTTATCAAGTAAGCCGTCGGCTATTGCTGTGCCAGCGAACGTGGCTGGCGCAGCAGTTCTATGTGCTCGGGCGGCACCAGCTTGCGCAGGGTCTTGTACAGCGCCCGTGTCTCCAGCAGGTTCCAGATCCGCAGCATGGTTTCCAGCGCATCAAGCGGTTTGCTGATGAAGTCCCGTGCGCCCAGTGCCAGGGCGCGCAGGCGAGTGTCACGCGTGGCGTCGGCAGTCAGAACCATGATCGGCACATAATCATTGGTGGGAATGCGCCGGTTCAGTTGCTCAAGGACCGCAAAGCCGTCGAACTCGGGCATGTGCAGGTCCAGTACCACCAGATCCGGCTCAAAGCTGTTGAACAGGTCCAGCGTACGCAACGGCTCGGTACTGCTCAGTACGTTTGTCAGTCCTTCCCGGGCGAGCAGTTGCTCCATCAACTCAAGGTTGGGGCGCTGATCATCAATGATCAGGATACGGAAATCTCCGGTCATGTCGGCTCCGGTATGTATTGATCCAGATACGCGAGAAAGGCCGGCACCTGGATGGGTTTGGTGAGGATGGCGGTTGCGCCGGCCGCTTGCAAGGTTCGTTGAACGGTATCGCTGGCGTCGGCGGTGATCATCAGGATCGGCGTATGCGCGGTCGCTGGCAGGCGCCTGAGCCGCTGCAGAACCTCCAGCCCCTGAAGGTCCGGCAGGTTGAGGTCCAGCAGAATCAATTGCGGGGCATGCTGCCTGGCCAGGTCCAGGCCCAGTTGCCCCTGCATGCTCGACAGCAACCGAATGCCCGGTCTACGCTGCAGCAGCGTCTCGATCAGGGCCATGCTCGACAGGTTGTCTTCGATACACAGCACTTTGCCGTGATAGTCGGCAGCGGCAGAGCGTTGCACAGTCGGTAGCAGTTCGGTCGGACGCGGTGCGGGCGCGACGGGAGCCTGTACTTGAACGTGAGGCAGTCTCAGGGTGAAGCGGCTGCCCTGTCCGGGCGTGCTTTCCACCGACAGCTGACCCTGCATCATCTCGAGCATGCTTTTGCTCAGCGCCAGACCCAGGCCGGTGCCTTCAACATTCGGATCGGCACCCAGGCGCTCGAACGGCTTGAACAGCTGATCAATGCGTTCGGCGGCGATGCCGGGGCCGGTGTCGATGACGGTTACGGTCGTGTGCTCATCCAGTTGCTCGACTTCGATCTGCACCTGACCATGGGGCCGGTTGTACTTGATGGCGTTGGAGAGCAGGTTGAGCAGTACCTGAATCAGACGCTGGCGGTCGGCGATCACGCCGAGTTCGTCCGGCATGTCGGGCAGTTTGATCAGCCGGATGTTGCCGTCCGCCGCCATCGGCGAAACCAGCACCAGCGCTTCCTGAAGCACTGCCGACAGGGCCACCGGTTCCAGGCTCAGGGACAGGTGGCCGGCTTCGATACGGGCGATGTCCAGGACTTCATTGATCAGCTTCAGCAAATGCTGACCGGCACGCAGGATGTGCCCGACCTGCGGCCGCTGGCTGGCCGTCGAATCCATGTCCAGCAACTGGGCAAACCCCAGGATCGAGTTCAGCGGTGTGCGCAACTCGTGGCTCATGCGCGAAAGAAACTCGCTCTTCGCCCGGCTGGCGCGTTCGGCTTCTTCGCGGGCCGTACCCAGCGCGATCTCTGCCGCACGGCGGTCGGTGATGTCTCGGGTGATCTTGGAGAAACCACGCAGTTCGCCGTTGCTGTCGTACTGTGCCGTGATCACCACGCTGGCCCAGAAACGGCTGCCGTCCTTGCGGCAGCGCCAGCCTTCTTCCATGTAATGCCCTTCGACCCTGGCTTCATGCAACGCCATGTCCGGATGCTGCGGACACTCCTCGGGCTGGTAGAAAACAGAGAAGTGCTGACCGATGATTTCCTGCTCGGTGTAGCCCTTGATGCGCTCTGCACCGGCGTTCCAGGTGGTGATGTAGCCGTGCTTGTCCAGCGCGAAAATGCCGTAGTCCTTCACGCCTTCAATGATGAGCCGCAGGCGTTCTTCGTTGTCCCGCAGGGCGCGTTCACGCTCGGCAAGCAATTGCCCGGCTTCGACCAGACGCGTGCTCAACTGGCCGATCTCGTCTTTCTCGGGAGCTTGTGGCCGCAAGGGATGCCCGAGCGCCAGACGCTGGGCGTTGCGCTGCACCTGCTGGACCCGTGTGACGATGCCTCGCGACAGCATGAGCACCGCCAGAATGGCGCCGATGATGCCGCACGCTGCAGCCAGCAGGGTCGATAGCAGCAGTTGTTGGCGAGTGGCCGACGCGGCGGCCGTGCGTTCGGCCAGCAGCGTGTCCTCGCGCTCGCGCATGGTGCTGATGCGTTCGCGCAACTGATCGAGCACGTATTTGTTTTCAATCAGGATGCGCTTGATGTTTTCCGGTGCATCCAGGCTGAGCGCCTGCAGTTTTGCCAGTCCATCCGCCTTGGCGTGGATCAGGGGTTCGATCGACGTCAGATAGCCACGCATCTGCTCGTCCTGAATATTGGCATCAAGCCGTACCAGCGCCGCGTCGATTAGTGGCTGCGCGTTCAGATAGCCGGGCAGAAAGTCCGCCTGGCGGGTCAGCAGGTAACCGCGCACGCTGGCGGCTGCTTCGGCGATCTGGGTGTGCACCGTCTGGATGTCGCCCTGCACCAACAGCGCACGACGCACATCCTCTTCAGCCTGCGCGGTCTGGCGTTCGGCGTGATAGATCAACCCCAGCGAGGACATCAGCACCACCAGCGGCATCGAAATCGCCAGCAGTGCCTTGCCACGCAGCGGGAGATCCTGCCAGCGGCTGGTGGACAGTGCTGTCATTGCCAGTCGCCCGGTGCCTGAGTGACCAGTCCCAGCGCCACACCACGCACGGCCGCCTGGGTGCGATCAGATGCGCCGAGCTTGCCGATCACCTTTTCCACGTGAGCCTTGGCAGTACCGGTGGTGATGCCCAGTTTTTCGCCGATCTCCCGGTTGCTGAAACCGCCTGCCACCAGCCCCAGCACCTGGCGCTCGCGAGGCGTCAGGGCCTCGGGCAGGGCCGCGCCACTGGTGTTGCGTTCGGTCATGCGGCGCAGCAGACGCGCGCTGACCGCACTGTTCAGAGCCTCTTCCCCACGTGCCACGCGTTGCAGGCTGGCAATCACCTCGTCGCGGCTGGCGTCCTTGAGCAGGTAGCCCACGGCACCGGCGCTGATCGCTGCTTCCAGGTGATCGGTGCTGTCGTCCATGGTGAAGATCACCACCTTGAGCTTCGGCATGCGTTGCTGCAGAAGCCGGGCTGCGCCCAGTCCGTTGAGCACCGGCATGCGGATGTCGAGTATCGCGATGTCCGGTTGCAGTTCTTCGCAGAGCTCAATGGCCTGCTGGCCGTTGGCGGCCTGGCCAACCACTTCGAATTCCGGATGTCCTGCCAGCAGCGAGACGAATCCGGTACGGGTCACTTCATGGTCGTCCGCAAGGACCAGTCGCAGGGTGTCAGTCATTGAATTGCCTTGTCAGCAGTGAAAGGGACGGTCGCGCGCAATCGCGTACCGCAATCGGGACGGCTGACACAGGTCAGGCGGCCACCCATCAGGCTGGCGCGCTCCTGCATGGCCACCAGCCCCAGTTTCTGAACGCCGCTGCCATCGCTGCGCTGATCGGTCACGAAACCGCGGCCATTATCCTCGAGCAGCAGCGAAACGTTACTGTCACTGATGTCCAGTGCCAGCTGCACGCTGCCAGCCCCCGAATGTTTGAGCACATTGTTGATGCCTTCCTGAGCAATGCGAAACAGACCAATCTCCAGATGGCTGGGCAGGCGGACCATCGAGCGCGAGCTCCAGTGCACGGCAATGCCGGCTTCGCGCAGGCGATCGGCTTCCTTGTCGACCGCCTGAAGCAGGCCGAAGTCATCGAGCACGGTAGGGCGCAGACCGCTGATCAACTGCCGTCCTTCGCCCACGCAGTGTTGCGCCAGATTGAGGATGGCCTGCAGGTCGGCGCTCATGGGTTCCGGCAGTTCCGGGCAGCGCCCGGCGAAACCTTGCAGACGCTGATGCAGTCCGGCGAGGGTCTGTGCCAGACCGTCATGCAGGTCATAGGCCATGCGCTTGCGTTCGTCTTCCTGAGCAGTGAACAACTGATGAACCAGTTCGGACATGGTCCGCTCCCGCGCCACCAGCGCTTCGAGCAGGCGGTTGTTCTCCAGATGCGCCGCCAGCAGCGTGGCGAGCAGTTGCAGGGATTCGATGTCTTCGTTGTCCGGGGCATTGATCCCGACGCTGTTGGCGAGCAGCAGCGTGCCGAACGCGCCTTCATCTGCACCGCGCAACGGCAGCATCAGCACACTGGGCAGTCGGTCTTGCGGACAATCCAGCCACTGCGGACCGACGGCCAGGGTGTCGGCCACCTTGTCCATCGAGTTCAGACGTTCCTTGCTGCCGTGGCTGGCCGTGATCGTGACTACGTTATCGCTGTTCCACTCCAGCAACAGGCCATGGTCCATGGCCACGAAGGCACAGGCCCGCTGCAGCACCCGCTGGCGCATGGCTTCGGGCGGCAGCTGGGTCAGTTCCTGACCCGTGTCCACCAGAAGTCGCAGACGGGCGGCACGGCTTTGTGACTGGCGATACTGGGTGCGGATCGCCAGGGCACTTGCCGGGTCATGAGGAGGGCTTTGCATAGGGGAGGGCTCCAGCGAAGGGTGATGCGCGCGCGAGCACACCTTGAGTACAGCCATTAGAACGCGTAAGGCGATTGTGCGCCTATCTGCCAGTTGGCATAGGCAAATAACCCCGTTCGGCCGATGGAGCAAACAGCGCGACAGGGCAAATTGGCAACCACTGAATCCCTGAACCGATTACCCCGTAGGAGAGTTGCAATGAAACTGAAATTGACCGCCCTGGCCCTGTTCCTCGCTGTAAGCGCCCCCATGGTTCAGGCAGCTGCCGAACCGGCCGGCGGTTACACCTACCGCATGGTGGCCGAGCAG
>Ga0065712_10000473_pt1 | contig 13936 bp, 12 predicted proteins | sample MisRhiReplicate1_FD_59099 | JGI IMG/M metagenome (GOLD analysis project Ga0065712, IMG submission 59099) | Miscanthus rhizosphere microbial communities from Kellogg Biological Station, MSU, sample Rhizosphere Soil Replicate 1: eDNA_1 v3... | ecosystem: Host-associated > Plants > Roots >...
CAGCGCCGACCGCCTTCGCCACAGCAGCGATGCGGGGAAAATCGATCACACGCGGATAGGCGCTCGCCCCCACCATGATCATCTGCGGCTTGTGTTGATGTGCCAGCCGCTCCAGTTCCTCGTAGTCGATCCGCTCGTCGTCTTTGCGGACGCCGTACGGGACGATGTTGTACAGCTTGCCGGAGAAGTTGAGCGGATGGCCGTGGGTCAGATGTCCGCCATGCGCCAGGTTCATCCCGAGCACGGTGTCGCCCGGCTTCACGGCCGCGAAGTACACCGTCATGTTGGCCTGCGCGCCCGAGTGCGGCTGCACGTTGGCGTGCTCGGCGCCGAACAGCTGTTTCGCTCGCGAGATCGCCAGCGACTCGGCCACGTCCACGAACTCGCATCCGCCGTAATAGCGACGCCCCGGGTATCCCTCGGCATACTTGTTGGTCATCACCGAACCCGCCGCTTCGAGGATCGCGCGGCTCACGAAGTTCTCTGACGCGATCAATTCCAGGCCATCAGCCTGACGATGGGTTTCGTTCTGGATGGCGGCGGCGATTTCGGGATCGGTCTCGGCAAGTGAACGCATGGGACTGATTTTACTTCTTACTGTTCTCAGTCCACGGTCCGCAGTCCACCCACCACCAACCACTATCCACCCACCACCAACCAGAACATCCGCCTACCGCATACGGCATACTTCCAGTAACGAAGATGTCGAGAGTCGTCATCAGTGCCCGCGGCGAACAGCGGCTGCGAACCGGCCATCCGTGGATCTATCGTGCCGATGTTGCGGACGTCGACGCGGCCGGGGGCGATATCGTCGAAGTCATCGGACCGCGCCGGCGGACGCTTGGCCATGCGCTCTTCAGCGATCGATCGCAGATTCCCATCAGGATGCTGGCGCGCGGCGACGCGCCCTTCGACGCGTCGATGTTGCGGCCAAGGCTCGAGCGGGCGATTCGGTTTCGCGACACGCTCAAGCTGGATGCGACGGCCTACAGACTGGTGCACGGCGAGGCCGATCTGCTGCCGTCGCTCGTGATCGATAAGTACGATTCGTACCTCGTGCTGCAGGCGCTGTCGCAGGGCATGGACCGTTTGCTTCCGACGGTGACGGCCTGGCTGACCGAGATCCTCTCGCCTGCGGGAATCCTCGCGCGCAACGATCCGAAGGTGCGCACGCTCGAAGGGCTCGAGCAGACGGTAGAAGTCCTGGCCGGCTCCGTGCCCGAGGCCGTGATCGTGCGTGAGGGACCGATCGAGTACGAGGTCGATCTCCGCAANGGTCAGAAGACCGGTCTGTTCCTTGATCAGCGTGAGAACCGTGCAGCCGCCGCGNTATACGCNCACGGCCGACTGCTCGACTGCTTCAGTTACAACGGNGGATTCGCGCTTCGTCTGGCCGGGCNGTGCGCATCGGTAGAAGCGATCGACATCTCCGCGGATGCCGTCGCGCGCATCGAGGCGAACGCCGTTCGCAATCGTGTCGGCAATCTCACCGTACGCGAAGCGAATGTCTTCGACGAGCTGCGCCGGCTCGAGAAGGCCGGTGAGCGGTACGACGCCATCGTGCTCGACCCTCCCGCCTTTGCCAAGAACAAAGCCTCGGTGCCCAACGCGCTCGCCGGCTATAAGGAGATCAATCTGCGCGCGATGCGGCTGCTCTCGCCCGGTGGATACCTCGTGAGCTGCAGCTGCTCCTACAACGTGCACGAGGACATGTTTGCCGAGGTGTTGCACGAAGCGTCGGTGGACAGTCACACCCCGGTCACCGTAGTCGAGAAACGCACGCAGGGCCGCGATCATCCGGTGCTCGTGGGCGCGCCCGAGACGCACTACCTGAAATGTTTCATCCTTCGTCGAGTCGAATGACCGCAAAACTGTGAAGGGGTCAGACCCCTTCCCACTTCTTCACATGTCAAACATCACTCACTACTCCGATCACGTCGGCGCCAATCCGTCGAAAGTCTTCAAGTCCACGATGTTTCGCAGCGAACGGCTGATGCTCGGACTGAATTGCCTGCACCCGGGGCAGGAGCAGCATCCCCACGTGCACGGCGGACAGGACAAGTTCTACTTCGTCGTCGAAGGCAAGGGAGAGTTCGTCGTCGGCGACGAGCGCCGCACGGCCGGTGAAGGGATGGTGATCTGGGCGCCGGCCGATGTCAGTCACGGCGTCATCAACACCGGCGACGGGCGACTGGTGCTTCTCGTCGGCATTGCGCCGTTTCCGTCCTAGGCAGGTCTTAAGACTCGCCGCCGTAATTCAGGCTAAAGTTTCCCTGACATCTTCCAAGTCCATGCAGGGAGGAACGCGCGCCACGATGACTCGCTGGCTGGCAGTTGCCGCACTGGTGTTGTGCGCGACTCCTGCGCTCGCGCAAACCCCTGGCCAGGCGCCTCAGGAAGGCTACGGCCTCCACGACGTACGCGATGTTGGGCCGTTCACCATCGAGCGCTGGGTCAGTGCAGCGCGGTCGGAGGTCTCCGGCGCCGGCATATGCGACTGCCTCACTGTCGTCTACGAGGGCAGCCGTCATCTGATCACGTTCGGCACTCCAGGCACGCTTGCGGCGTATACGCTGGCCGATTCGACCGGCACGGACGTCAATGGCGACGGCCTGCCAGACGTGGTCGTGTCCGCGTGGTCAGGCGGGGCGCACTGCTGCTATTCGAGCGGCGTGTATTCCATCGGGGAAGAGGTGAAGCCTGTCCTTGCATTGGCGACGGGCAACTGCGGTCCGGGCGAATTGGAGGATCTCGATGGCNACGGCACGCGGGAGTTCGTCGTCTGCGANGATCGGTTCGCGAACATGTACTGCTCGTTCGCCGACTCTCCGTTCCCGCGGGTGATCTACTCGTACGACTCGTCGCGGGGAGTCTATGTTGTGGACACGCCACGATTCGCGAGCCACTTTCGCGAGCAACTTGCCGGGGCGCTCGACGAGGCGCAGACGTGGTTGTCGGAGTCAGGGGGCCTCGATGTGGGTCTCGATAAGTGCCGCCTGTTGCGGCCTGTTCTCGGGCTGATGTACTCCGGCCGCTTCAACGACGGCGTCGTGCTCCTTCGCGCGCTGTATCGTGGCGGCGATCGCGATGAATTCGAGCGCGACACCGTCGAACGGGTGCGCCAGAGCCCGCTCTGGGTGAGATAACCGCTTGCGAACTCAGTCCGCCACACGCGTCGCGCGAATGAGGAACGTGCGGGGCATCCCCGCGATCGCGCGCGGTACGACCGGCATGACCCAACGACCGTAGTTCGCCTCAGGTTCTCCGGGAAACACGGCGTTCGCCTGCCAGCCCTTCGCCGCGAAATACGCCTCGGGCTCGGCCATGCCGAACTTCCACGGGCTCCCGAGCTCGGTCAACCTTCTCAGATACGTCGCCATGAACGGTGATGTCAGCACCTCGGGATTTGCCGCGTCGAGGCCAAGCCAGCTGCCCGGCGCAGAGACACCGCCAAGGGCGTCGAGCATCGACACAACGGCTGATTCGTCCAGGTAGTAGAGCAGCCCTTCGGCGAGAAACGCCGCCTTCCTCTTTGGGTCGAACCCCGCGTCAACGAGCGCGGACACCCATGGCTGTGCCAGATCTCGCTGCACGATGCGGCGGTCGCATGACGGAGACGCCTTCATGCGCGACAACACCGTTTCCTTGTGCGTGAACACGTCCTCTCGATCCACTTCGAACAGACGAATGCCGCGCGGCCACTCCAGGCGAAACGCGCGCGCGTCCATGCCGGCTGCCAGGATGACCACCTGATCGATCGACGAGTCGCGAACCGCGCCGAGCAGCGCGTCGTCGAAGAAGCGCGTGCGAATGGTGAGGTAGGGGTCGGGCCCGCTGAACGTGCCCATGCCAGCAGCCGTTCGCATCGAATAGAGCACGTCGAAGCCGGCCTCGCCGGCCAGTTCTCGCGCGTAGGGATCGCGATAGAGCGGCGCAGCGTGATCCGTCTCGAGCGCACGGTTGGCAGCCACCCAACGGGATGTCAGACCCACGCCCGTCATGTCGGTGACCGGGCCGGACAAGGCTTTCTGCAACTGCGCGATCAGCGCGGCGCGTTCCTCGTCGGGCAGACGCCGGTCCGGCATCGAGTCGAGCGGAACCTGCCACACGGGGGTACCCCACATTGGGTCGCCGACGTATCTCGGGATGATGTGCCAGTGGAGGTGCGGCACGACGTTTCCGAGCGATTCGACGTTCATGTGATCCGGCTTGACGACGCGCGACACTGCCTGCTGCGCGGTGAACAGATCGCCGGCAAGCGAGCTCCACTCCGGGCGGGACAGCTGATCGATGCGCGCCACGTGCCGCGAGTCGAAGATCAGCTGGCACTGCCCACGATAGGTCTGGTTCTTCGAGAGGTAGAGGGACGACACCGATAGTGGTCCGACGAGGTCCCAGTAATCGTTCGAGGGCGGACGTGGCGCGTCCAGCGGGCAGCCGGTGCCCGCCACGAGTGATTCCCACTTCGTTTTGTCTGTCATCGCTGTTCCAACGGGTCAATCCAGAGGGGGAGGGATGCGTCGTTTCGTCGCCTGCTCAAATGCGTACGCCAGCTCGATGAGCCGCCCTTCGCTGCACGCGGTGCCGGTAAAGCTGACCCCAAACGGCGCTGGCCTCGAGTCGAATCCTGAAGGCGCCGACGTGTTCGGCACCATTCCAAACGGAACGATCACCGTCGGGTAGCCTGGCTTCGCCGCGATGGCTGCGCCGCCGCTCCCGGGAAACAGAATCGCATCGAGCTTGTTGGTCATGAGTGCCGCATCGATCCCTTCTCGACCTGCCAGCGTGACATCCGCGTCGCGGTCTCTCTGATACCGCGCGCGATCGGCCTCCAGGTTCATCTGGTCGGAGATGTCCAGCTGTGACTGCCCATACTTCAAAGTGCCGGTCGCCTCGTGCGACCGGTTCCACGCGCGCAGCTCTTCGAGCGTTTTCACCGGTGCGCGATCGCCGAGCGACGCGAGCCACGCATTGAAGTCGCGCTTCATGCCGTACTTGAAAACGATCGAGCAATCATCGTCTCTGCCTTTGGCATCCGACTCACCACTGCACACCGACCAACGAGCGAGACTGTGCGCCGGATCCGTCGTGACGATGGAGGGAATATCGGCGGGATCGATGACGGTGGCGCCTTGCGCACGGAGGGTGGCGATGGCGTCCTGCATGACAGATCTCTGCGCGTCGTTGAGACCTGCGCTGAAGCCGCGCTCGCCTGGTGACCCGAGCCCATCGTAGTAGTAGGCCCGCGGCACGCCGATGCGGGCACCCTTGAGCCCCTCACGTTTCAGGTAGCGCCGGTAGTCGCGTCCCAGCGGCGCCGCACACGTCTTGGTCGAGGCGTCGTTGGGATCGGGCGATGCACTCTCGAGCACGCCGAGCAGGATGGCGGCGTCAGTGACGGATCTCGCCATCGGACCGGGCGTGTCCTGGTCGGCCGCAATCGGAATCACGCCGTAGCGGCTGATGCGTCCGACCGTCGGCTTGATCCCCACCAGCATCGTCTGGTTCGACGGGCTCAAGATCGATCCCGACGTCTCGGTGCCGACGTTTGCGGCCCAGAAACTGGCGGCAGTCCCGATGCCCGAGCTCGAGCCTCCTGTCGGAAGTACCGGACGCCCGTCCACGCCGGCGCGCGGATCGCGTCGAGGATCGTAGGGATTGAAGCCAAAGCTGGCGAGCGAGCTGTAGTTGGTCGGCATGCGCTCGCTCACCCAGTTTGCCAACTCGGTCATCACCGTCTTCGCGATGATGATCGCGCCCGCATCCCGGAGATTCTTCGTCAGCGTCGCTTCGTACGGCGGAACCAGCTGCGCGAACGCCAACGCACCTCCGGTCGTCGGCATGTCGGTGGTGTGGATGTTGTCCTTGAGCGCGATCGGGATACCGTGGAGCGGACCGCGGATTCGACCCGCTTTCCGCTCGCGGTCGCGTTCATCGGCCTCGGCGAGCGCGCGCGGGTTGATCGTGATCGCCGCGTTCAACCGATCCTCGTAGGTCGCGATGCGGACGAGCGACTGCGTCACAATGTCCCGCGCCGTGGCGCGCCCCTGTTCCATCGCGAGCCGCATTTGATCGATGGAGGCCTCGACGACGGTGAAACCGGAACTCGGGACTCGGGATTCGGGATTCGGGATTCGGGGTCCGGGGTTCGGGGTTCGGGGTTGGCCTCGCCCGGGCGCCTGTGCGCTCGGTGCCAGCGTTGCGATCAGAAGCACAATGCCACATGCCAGCAATCGAGCCATGACCCAGGGATCTTACGCGCAACCGTCAGCACCTTCGGACCCGGACCCTCGGACCGTCGGACCGGACCCACGCGCCGTCGGACCGGACCCTCGCACCTCCACCCCCCCGCCCCCTCGGACCGCTTTGATCACCGGAGCTTCGTCAGGAATCGGCGCGTCATTCGCTGATGTATTTGCCGCTCACGGTTTCGATCTGGTCATCGTGGCGCGACGTGAAGATCGCCTGCGTGACGTGGCGGTGCGGCTCGAAGGCGCAACCGGCCGTCGCGTGCACGTGATCGCGTGTGATCTGGCGCGCAGGGAAACGCCAGCGGAACTGTGTCAGGAGATTGCGTCTCGTGGGCTCACGATCGATGCGCTCGTCAACAACGCGGGATACGGCGTCCCGGGAACCTTCCTTGCGTCGCCGTGGGAACGCCACGAGGCGATGCTACAGGTCATGGTTGGCGGCTTGACGCAACTGACCTACCGCCTGCTCCCCGGAATGATCGAACGGCGCTACGGCCGCATTATCAACGTGGCGTCGTTGGCCGGCCTCGTGCCTGCGCCCGCGGGACATACGCTCTACGCCGCGACCAAGGCGTTCGCCATCAAGTTCTCAGAAGCACTTGCCCATGAGGGGAAGCCGCACGGCGTGCATGTCACCGCCGTGTGTCCCGGCTTCACGCTGAGTGAATTTCACGACGTCACCGGCACACGCGCGCAGGTCACCAAGCTGCCGTCATGGATGTGGATGGACTCACCGACGGTGGCGCGTCAGGGATTCGATGCCGTGATGGAAGGCATCCCGATCTACATCAACGGGCAAGCGAATCGCGCGATCGAATCGTTCGTCCGTCATCTTCCTCGACCCATTGTCATGTGGGCCGGGCGCCGCCTCGGGCGCTCCTATCGCAAGACCTGATTCCTGTTCATCGTGTGTTGATGACGGGTGTCGCGTCGCCGGTGATGAACGTGCAGCCACCCTTCGTGCACACGTCGCGCTGCATGTGAATCGCTTCGAGCCGGAGAAACTGCTCCGGCGAGAGGCTCATCTGGTTCCGATATGCGTTGTCGGCGTTCGCGCGCGAGAGCTCGGCCTGCAGACGCTGATCCTCGGCGAGCTTTCGCTGCTTCTCAGTGTTCGCGCGCTGCTCCTGCGCGGCCGTCTCGATGCGCTGGTTCTTGATCGCGTCGGGAGGGTTGGCTCGGCCGACCGTCATGTCGACGAGGCGGACCGGCAGGGCAATCTCCTTGATGTACGCGGTGAGTTGCTCGCTGACGACGCGATCGATCTGTTCGACAGCGGCGGTGTTGATCGCCGTTTCGTTCATCCCGTGCTTGCGGACCTCCTGACGCACCAGGTTGCGAAAGGGCTGCACGACGTTCGCGCGGTACCACAGGGGAACCCCGTTCTGGTCGGGGGACACGCCGAACTTGTCCACGAGCGCGACCGAGTCGGTCACCTGGACTCGCAGCGATGCGTCGAAGTCGAGCGGCACGCCGTCGAGCGACATCAGATCATCGAAGTGCTCGGTGAACAGCATCGGCACGGTAGTCACGTACCAGACCTGTGTCGTGACGGCCACCCAGGAGCGGCCAGTCTTCACCGGCGTGGCCTCCACGCCTCCGTGACCGAACAACCACGGCTTCCGAACGAGTACGGCCTCCTGGCCTGGATCGGGCGACGCCGCAGTGCAGGCAGACACGAACACGAGAGCGACACACGCGAGCAGGGACTTCGTCACGCTCTACCTCCTATCGCTTGTTCTTACGATGGAGCTTATCGGTGGGTTCTGGGTGATGTGACACAGACGAGCGCGTCCACCAGCTGGCCTGGCAGCCAACCACCTATGAGCCAGAGACTTGAAGGACGTGGTGGCCTACGCCGACAGATGCAGGCGCGCGAGGCGCTCGACGAGAGACGCGAGCGTCTCACCATCCAGTGCGAATGCGGAGGCGTCATCCGACCACGCGAGCTTGTAGCTGCGAGACAGGGCGGACAGCCAGACCTGACGGACCGGCGCGTTTGGACTGACGACGAATTTTGCGGGAGATGGATCCTCGAAGATCACCTGCAGCACGCCGTTCTGCAGTTCCACCTCGAAGCCCTCTTGATCCGCGAGCGGCAGCAATGCTTTCTGCACGCCCTCGAGCGCTCGATCGGCCTGCAGCCGGAACTCCTGCTCGGTCATTGACTGGAGAGCCGGTCTTCGGAGGCGACGTAGCTCTTGCGCGCCCGGGTGACGGCGCCAGCCGTCTTCACACGCACGTCGAGCTTGTGCTCTTTACCGTCGAACACCGTCGGTGTGAATCCCAGCGCGTACAGGCTGTGCAGCTCCTGGGCCACGCGCGTGAATGTCGGCGCCAGGTCGTCGGTCTTCTTCAACTCGAAATAGCCGCCGCCCGTTTCTTCGGCGAGCTTGCGCAACCCGCGGTCCGGTCTGGTCCGCTGCAGCCGCACGCCATTGAAGAACTCGGATTCCAGGCCGATGGCGTAAATCATCGTTTCCTTGGCCTTCGCCTTCTGAAGGACGTCGCCCTGGCCGCGGCGGCTCGCCGTGTCGTCGCCGTCGGTGAAGATCACCACGATTTTTCGACGGCCGGTCGCACCATCCAACATATCGATGCTTGCGTCGATGGCATCGTACAGGCGTGTCGGGTTGCCGAACTGCAAGTCCTTGAGCGCGCTGATCAAGTCGTCGCGATCGCTCGTGAACGTTCCGCTGAACTCGATCCTGTCGCTGAAGGCGCCGACCTGCCCCTTGTCGTCCGGCAGCATCCGCAGAATGAACTGCTCGGTGGCGGCTTTGAGCAGATCGAGGCTTGCGGTCATGCTTGCGCTGAAATCCAGCATGACGACCACGGTGAAGGGCTGCGTCTCGTTCTGGAAGAACGTGATCTCCTGCGGCTTCCCGTTGTCGAGAATCGAGAACTCCTCGCGATCGAGATTCGGGAGGAGCCGTCCCTGTGCGTCAACGACAGTGGAGAGTACGCCGACGACACTCGTGCCCGCCTTGAACGTCGCCTGCTGCGCGAGGGTTGCGGCACCCGCGAGCACCACGAACGCACAGGCCAGAAACGGCCGTTTGAGCCCCATACAGGGAGCTTAGCAACCCCGTGGTCAGGAGTAAACAAGACCCGCCCATACGAGCTAATATGGCGCGATCATGCGAACAGCCTTCGTGCTCATTCTTTCTCTTGCTCTCGCCAACGCTGCGGCGGCCCAGTCTGCTGTTTCGGGAGTGGTGCGGGATGAAGCTGGCGGTGCGGTCTCCGGCGCGTCGATCAGCGTCCTCGGGACCGGCGGACCGGAATTGCAGACAGTCACTGGTCCTGATGGCCGCTTTACGCTTTCCGGTGTTCCAGGTGGCAGCCTGACGATGGTCGTCCGCGCCGGCGGATTCGCCGAGTGGTCTGGATCGCTGGCGCCCTCGAACGAAATCAGCGTGGTCCTCAAGATCGCGACGTTGTTCGAGACGGTCACCGTCACGCCGACTCGCAGCGAAAAGGCCCTCGGCGACGTTCCCGTCAGCGCCAACATCATCGAGAAGGAAACCATCCGGCAGTCGCCCGCCGTCGTTGCCGACGACGTGCTGAGGCAGGTGCCGACGTTCAGCCTGTTCCGGCGCAGCAGCAGCCTGTCATCGCATCCAACCGCCCAGGGCGTCTCGCTGCGCGGCATCGGCCCGAGCGGTGTCAGCCGCACGCTGGTGCTCGTGGACGGCGTGCCGTTCAACGATCCGTTCGGCGGCTGGGTGTATTGGACGCGTGTGCCGATGGAGAGCGTCGATCGCATCGAGCTGATCGACGGGTCGAGCTCGAGCCTCTATGGCAACTACGGCATGGGCGGCGTCATCAACATCATCCCCACGCGTGCGGGCCGGCGAACGCTCGAGTTCAAGACCCAGTACGGCAACCACAACAGCCCGAAGGCGGACCTCTTTGCGAGCGATGTCTACGGCAAGCTTGGCGTGGCGGTCGAAGGGAGCGGGTTCGACACAGACGGCTTCCCGATCGTGACGGCCTCCGAGCGCGGGATTATCGACAACAACGCCCAGGTCAAGTTCGCCAACTTCAACGGCAAGGTGGACTATCAGGCGAACGAACGTGTGAACCTGTTCTTCCGCGGCGGCTACTTCAAGGAAGACCGCGTCAACGGCAAGGTGGGCGAGGTCAACGACACCGAGTGGACGTCGCTGGCCGGCGGCGTGCGTGTGCGCATGCCGGACCAGAGCGACCTGCAAGCGACGGTCTTCGGCGACGACAGCACCTTCCACAGCACGTTCCTCGCCGTCACCGCCACGAGCGCAACGGTCCCCCCGCGAAGCATCGTGCGACTCGCCACCGATCAGAACGTGCCGACGACGGGCGTGGGCACGATGATTCAGTGGTCGCGAGCGATCGGTCAGAAGCACTTCTTCAGCACTGGCTTCGACTGGCGTCACGTCGACGGCGACAGCCTTGAAGACGCGTATATCGCGACAGTCGGCGCCCCGATCGTTCCGCCAACCGCTCCGGCCACGCTCTCGCTGCAGCGCAACTCCGGCGGCACGCAGGACAGCTACGGCTTCTTTCTGCAGGACGTGGTCAGCTTCAACAACGTCGTGCTGACGCTCAGCGCGCGAGTGGACAGCTGGAAGAACCACGACGGTCACATCTTCGAGAACAATGTCTCGACCGGTCTTCCAAGCGCGGGCAATCGAGGGCCGCTCCAGGATCGAGATGACACCGTGGTCAGCCCGCGTGTCGCGGGGCTCTATCGCATCTCCGATCGCCTGTCGGTGTGGGGTGATGTCGGGTATGGATTCCGCGCGCCGACGCTGAACGAGCTCTATCGCCAGTTCAGTGTCGGTCTCGTGCGCACGCTCGCGAACGAGGACCTCGGCCCCGAGCGGCTCTTCGGCGGTGAGGCAGGGGTTCGGATCGAGACGACACGCAACTCGTCGATCCGCTCGACGTGGTACGACAACGGGATCAAGAACCCGGTCTCGAACGTCACGATCGGCACCAACCTTCAGCAGCGGCAGAACCTCGGTCGCACGCGTATTCGCGGATGGCAGAACGACGTCGAGTTCCGTCTCAATCCGTCGCTGCGGTTGACCGGCGGCTATCTCTTCAACAACGCCAAGGTCACCGAGTTCGACGCCAATCCTGCGCTCGTGGGTCTGTATCTCCCGCAGGTGCCGAAGCACCGTGGATCGGTGGGCGTGTCGTACACGAACCCGCGCTACCTGACCGTTTCCGCAACCGGCATGTTCTTCGGCCGCCAGTTCGACGACGACCTCAACCAGCGCACGAAACCCGGCGAGACTGAGCCCGGCCTGCCGCCATACGGCGTGATGGACTTCAGCCTCTCGCGTGATTTCGGCCGCAACTTCGAGGTGTTCTTCGGCGTNCAGAATNCGTTCGACCAGGAGTANTACGTCCAGCTCCAGCCGACCACAACGGGATCGCCGCGNTTGATCAACGGCGGCGTTCGTGTGCGCTTCTCGGGTCGATAGCGNTGACACCCGCATGCGCACCGCCTCGCGTGTGACGCATCGGGCAGGCCTCGCGGTGGCGTTCGTCCTCGTTGTGACGAACCNGNCCGCAGCACAGACAGACGTCGCCACGCTCGTCGAGCGCGCCGTCGCCTACGTCGAACGCTTCCAGCANAACTTCGGGTCGGTCGTTTCGGAGGAGCGCTACGAGCAGCGGCTCCGTCGCATCGCGGTTCCGGGGAGCACGAGCGTGCAGCAGCGTGGCGGCGGAGGGCCGCAGGAAACGACGCTGGTTTCCGACTTTCTGCTCGTCGAGGTGAAAGGCGAAGGCTGGCTGCCGTTCCGCGACGTCTTCGAGCGCGACGGCAAACCGGTTCGCGATCGCGAAGAGCGTCTCGCGTCGATCTTCCTGAAGGGCGGACGCAACGCATTCGATCAGGCGCGCGCCGTCATGGACGAAGGGGCGCGCTACAACATCGGCAACATCAACCGGAACATCAACACGCCGACGCTCACGTTGGCGTTTCTCACCGAGCGCCATCGCCAGCGTTTCGAGTTCAAGCTGGGAAAGCGCGGCGACTCCGATCCGGGCATCGAGATCGAATTTCGCGAGAAGGGTCGTCCGACGTTCGTCGCCACGACGGGCGGACGCGATCTGCCGGTGAGCGGACGCTTCTGGATCAACGAGAGCGACGGAACCGTGCTTCGCAGCGAGCTCGACGCGCTCGACACCGGCGTCGAGGCGCACATCACCGTGACCTACCAGAAGGACGACGGCATCGGGCTGTTCGTCCCCGCTCGCATGGAAGAACGGTATCGCCGGCCGCGCGACCCGATCGAGGTCTACGGTGTGGCCACGTATTCACGGTTCCGCCGATTCCAGGTCAGCACGAGCGAGGAGCTGGCCAAGTAGACTCCCGACTCCCAAGGTTCCAACTCCCAACTCCCAAGGTTCCAACTCCCAAAGTTCCAACTCCCAACTCCCAGAGCCCAGAGCCGAAGGCCTAGAGCCCAGAGCCGAGAGCCGTTATGATCGAGCCTATGAGAAGAGCGCTCTTTCTGACCGCTGCCGTGTCGTTGTTTGCCTGTTCCCCAGCTCCGGCGCAGCAGACGGGCGGAGGCGATACCGCCGCCAGGATTGGTGATCGAGTCATCACGGCAAAGGAGCTCGATGACCGATGGCAGGCGCTCGATCCGGCGGGTCATGCCGAGGCCGCGCAGAAGATGTACGACGGCAAACGCTCGGCGCTCGACGCCATCGTCGCCGAGACGCTGATCGCGCAGGCGGCCAAGGCGAAGAACCTGTCCGCCGAGGACTACGAAGCGGCTGAACTGAAGACTCGCACGAAGCCCGTGGGCGAATCGGACGTCGTCACCTTCTATCAGTCGAACATCAATCAGATGCAGGGGCGATCGCTCGAAGTGATGGCGCCGGCGATTCGCCGTTACCTGCAGGACCAGCAGAACGACGCGGCGCGCGCGTCACTGATTGCGGACTTGCGCAAGGCCGGACCCGAAATACGCATGCTCTTCGATGCGCCGCGCCACACGATTGAGGTGGCCGCCGACGATCCGTCGATCGGGCCGGCATCTGCGCCGGTGACGCTCATCGAGTTCTCCGACTTCCAGTGTCCTTTCTGTCAGCGCGTCGCGCCGACGCTCAAGCAGGTGAAGCAGAAGTACGGCGACAAGGTTCGCGTGGTGTGGAAGGACTTTCCGCTCACGCAGATTCACCCGCAGGCGTTCAAGGCCGGAGAGGCGGCGCACTGCGCGGCCGAGCAAGGCAAGTTCTGGGAGTACCACGATCGCCTGTTCGCCAATCAGCAGTTGCTGCAGCCGAACGACCTGAAGCAGCACGCCGCCGACCTGGGTCTCGAGCCGAAGGCGTTCAATTCCTGCCTCGACACGTCGAAGTACGGTGAGCGCGTGCGCGACGGCGTCGCCGAGGGCTCGCGCCTGGGCGTGAACTCGACCCCGATGATCTACATCAACGGACGCGCCCTCTCCGGTGCCCAGCCGTTCGAAGTGTTCGCCGGCGTCATCGACGAGGAGCTCTCCAAGTCGAAGTGAGCACCGTCCGCGTTGCGCTTGCGAACGTCCGCGTGCCCGCGGGACCTGACGACTCTGTTCGTCTGGCGACAGCGGCAGTCGCGGACGCAGGTCGTCGAGGCGCGACAGTGATCTGCTTTCCCGAATGCTTCGTTCCCGGCTACCGGTGGCCGGGCACGATCG
>Ga0065712_10068143_pt1 | contig 13927 bp, 9 predicted proteins | sample MisRhiReplicate1_FD_59099 | JGI IMG/M metagenome (GOLD analysis project Ga0065712, IMG submission 59099) | Miscanthus rhizosphere microbial communities from Kellogg Biological Station, MSU, sample Rhizosphere Soil Replicate 1: eDNA_1 v3... | ecosystem: Host-associated > Plants > Roots >...
TGCTTTTTCTGAAGCGATCTATCAGTGACTGAACGGACGCCATCGCCGGCAAGCCGCCTCCCACGGGGTATGCATTCAGTCAGTCACTTTCATTTTGCCCCCCCCCGTTTTGCGCGTCTTGCGGACTTGTATATAACGATGAGCGCAGAGCCTGGGAACGATCATCAAAAAACTAAGGCATCACCGGATCCGGCGGCACGTCACCATCGGTGCTGGTGTCGATACTCACCACCACAGACATGCCCGGCCGCAGTCGATCAAGCATCGGCTGATCGTCATCGACCACGATACGCACCGGTATACGCTGGGAGATCTTCACGAAGTTGCCCGTCGCGTTGTCGGCGGGCAGCAGGCTGAACTCGGACCCGGTGGCAGGTGATATACGCTGCACGCGACCATGCATCGCGTGGTTATCCAACGCATCGACGGTGAAGCTCACGGATTGGCCCAGACGCACGTCGGCCATCTGGGTTTCTTTCATGTTGGCGATGATCCAGCGCCGCTCCGGCACCAGCGCCATCAACTGCGCACCGGAATTGACGTAAGCGCCAAGGCGCACACCGATCTGTCCCAGTTGCCCGTCACGGGGTGCCACGATGCGGGTGTTGTCCAGGTCGATACGTGCCAGCTGAATCGCCGCCTCGGCGTTGGCGACCGAAGCCTCCAGTGAACCCCGGTTGACGATCACCGTCTGCAGGTCTTCGCGGGCGATCTGCAAGGTTGCCTTGGCTTCGGCGACTGCCGCGCTTGCCTGGGCATCGGCGGCACGGGTCACGTCCAGCTCGCTTTTCGACACCGAACCATCGGTCACCAGCGCCTGATTGCGGCGCAGGTCGGCGGCGCTCTTGCGGCTCTGGGCGATGGTGTTCTGCAACTGGGCCTGACGCTGAACAATGGTCGCCTCGGCGCTGCGCCGCTGTTGCAGGTTGTTGGCCAGCGAGGCCTTCTGCACGTCCAACTGGGCCAGCGCCTGATCCAGACGCTGCTTGTAAATGCGATCGTCCAGCCGCACCAGCAGGTCGCCCGTCTTGACGAACTGGAAGTCCTGCACCGGCACCTCGTACACGTAGCCGCTCAGTTGCGGGCTGATCAACGTGGTCTGGCCTCGCACCTGCGCATTTTCGGTGCTCTGGATCGGGCTGGTGAACGGAGGCAATTGCCACGCATAGAGGACGATCAGCACACCGGCCAGCGCGACGGCGCCAAACAGCACTGAGGAGATGATGCGCTTGCGTCGCGAACTCGGGCGGCTGGTAACCGGTGACTTCAGCGGCGCAGGCGCCGGTCCGTCAGTGCGCTTCACGGTTTCGCCGCTCGCGGCAGTGCTTCGGTCGGCGTCGGGAACGGGATTCGGAGTGTTGGGTTCGGTCATGAAGGTTGTGCGCCGGTCGGTGATACGGAAGGCGGAGCGGCTGGTGCGACAGGAGCCAGCGCCTGGGGTTGAGTGGTCATTTTCAGCCAGATGACCCGGAAGGAAATCCAGACCATGGTCAGTACCGCAATCAACGCGATCAACATGAACACGTCGTTGTACGCCAGCACGTTGGCCTCGCGGGTGGCCGCCGTGGCCATGGCGCGGATGCCCTGAACGTTGCGTTGCGCCGGGTCGGCGATCACCGAACCGTAACTGGCGCCGTAGCTTTGCAGCCGTGACTGCACCAATGGGTTGATCAGCGTCAGGTGCTCGACGATGTGGCTGGAGTGAAACTTCTCGCGCACGATCTGGAACGTGCCCAAGGCAGCAGACCCGATCAGGCCGCCAATGTTCTGTGTGATCCCGAACAGCACTGAAAAACTGATCATGTTACGTGGGTTGGCAAGCACGCCGCTGATGCCCAGCACCAGCGTCGGCCCTAGAAAGAACGTACCGCCGAAGGCCAGCAGGAACTGACTGAGGTACATGTTCGACTGGCGGGTAACGTTGGTCGAATGGCTGTCCATCCACGCCCCGACCGCCATCATCGCCAGCGAGATCAGCAACGGCTTGATCAGGTGCGCCGGATTGATGGTCAGGGCACTGACCACCAGCCCCGCGACACTGCCCAGCAGCATCACCAGATAAAGCGTGTGCAGTTGCTGACTGCCCATGTTCAGGGCCTGAAGAAAGCCGACTGCACCCACCGATTGCTCCGACAGCACGATGCGAAACAGGATCACTGCCAGCCCCAGTCGCAGAATCGAGCCGCTGCCCAGCCAGCGAGTGATCAGCAACGGGTTGCTGCGATTGTGTTCAATGGCAAGACCCGCGCAGATAAGCGCGATGGACGCTGCCGACGCGATGCCGATCCACGGCGCTTCCAGCCACCACTCGATGCGACCGAGCGACAACACCGCACACAGCAATGCGAACCCCGGCGCGAGCAGGCCAAAGGTCAGGAAGTCGAGTTTTTCGAACGCCTTGAAACGATCCCCCGGCGGCAGTTTGAGCATCAGCACGCAACCCAGCGACAGCATCGCCATGCCCAGTTCGAACAGGTACAGGCCGCGCCATTGGGCAATCTGCAGCAGGTCCTCGGAAACCAGACGCGCCAGCGGTGTGGCCAACTGCGCGGTGCCCAGCCCGAGCACCAGCGCTTTCAGGCGCCATTTCTGCGGGAAGGCCTGGATCATGTAATACAGGCCCAGCGTGCTGAGCGCTGCACCGACCATCCCGTGGGCTGCCCGCACCGCGATGGCCGAATCAATGTCGTTGACGAACAGATGCGCCAGCGTCACCAGCGCATACAGCACCAGAAACAGCTCGGTGAAGGCACGCAGACCGAACTGCTGCCGAAACTTCACCAGCAGCAGGTTCATCGACACGTTGGTCATGATGTAGGCGGCCGGAAGCCAGGCGATGTCCTGAGAAGTCGCGCCCAATGCGCCTTGCAGATAAGGCAGGTTGGCGATGACCAGTGCATTGCCCAGGCCGCCGGTCAGCGCAACGATCACGCCGACCAGCGCGAACGCCCAGCGCCTTGCGTTGGAGTGCAGGGGCGTCGACGGCGAACCCGGCATGGTCGGACGTTCATGGGGTGCCCATTCGCGTGGGGCGTATTTATCGCTCAAGAGAAATCGTTCATGGCAGGTCGTTCATGGAAATCATTCGTTGAAGGGCTTGAGGAATTCCATGTGTGACAGTCACAGCAGCCAGAATACTCATGAGCGCCGCGATGATTCATGTGCAGGCAGATGGATTAAAGCTCACGGCGTCGAACAGCGCCGTAAATGATGGCAATTTGAAACTTGGGGCTATGCTTAAACGCAGTTTTGCTTTGCATATTTGCACTGCTACGATCGGCTGCGACGCCGGGAACGTACAAGAAGAAAGCGCAAACGAACAAGGAGTTCAGAATGAGTTCACAGGCTTCATCCGCCCTGCCGGTCAGACGGTCCGCCAATCGGGGGGCGATTCTGGTCGAAGTACGCAATCACATTGGTCACCTGACACTCAATCGTCCTGCAGGTCTGAACGCTCTGGATCTGGAGATGGTGCGCACGCTCAGGCAAAAGCTCGAAGCCTGGGCCGATGACGAGGGTGTCTATGCCGTCGTGCTGCGCGGAGCGGGCGGCAAGGCGTTCTGTGCGGGCGGCGATATTCGCTCGCTGTACGAGAGCCACCGCAACGGACTGGATTTGCACCAAATATTCTTCGCCGAAGAATACGCGCTGGACCTGACGATTCATGGCTATCGCAAGCCGGTCATGGCACTGATGGACGGTCTGGTACTGGGCGGTGGCATGGGGCTGGTTCAGGGTGCGGATCTGCGCGTGGTCACCGAACGCACCCGACTGGGCATGCCGGAAGTGGCGATCGGCTATTTTCCCGATGTGGGCGGCAGCTACTTTCTGTCCCGCCTGCCGGGCGAGATTGGCACCTGGCTCGGCGTGACTGGCAGCCAGATCGGGGCGGCCGACGCGCTGTACTGCGGTCTGGCCAATTGGTCGATGAACAGCGAAATGCTGCCGCGCCTCGATCACATGCTCGACCACCTGAAATGGAAATCGACCCCGCTCAAGGACCTGCAGGGCGCCATGGCCAAACTGGGCACCCAGCGCCTGCCCTACCCGCCTCTGGAACTGCTGCGCCCTGCCATCGACCACTTTTTCGGCCTGCCGGATATCCCTAGCATTCTTGAGCAATTGCAGGAAGTGACGATCGCCGACACTCGCCAATGGGCGCTGGACACCGTCAAACGCATGCAAGGCCACTCGCCGTTGGCGATGGCCGTGACCCTGGAACTGCTGAACCGGGGACGCCACCTTTCCTTGCACGCCTGTTTCGCCATGGAGCTGCATCTGGACCGTCAGTGGTTCGAGCGCGGCGACCTGATCGAAGGCATACGTGCCCTCATCATCGATAAAGACAAGAAGCCGCGATGGAAACACGACCGTGTGCAGGACGTCAGTGCAGCGCACGTCGAAAGTTTCTTCAGCGGCCAGGAGACCTGAGTCATGCACGACCTGGAATTGACCGAAGAACAGATCATGATTCGCGACATGGCGCGCGACTTCGCCCGCAACGAAATCGCCCCGCACGCCCAGGTCTGGGAAAAGGCCGGCTGGATCGACGATGCACTGGTCGGCAAGCTCGGCGAGCTAGGCCTGCTGGGCATGGTGGTGCCCGAGCAATGGGGCGGCACTTATATTGATTACGTGGCCTATGCGCTGGCCGTCGAAGAAATTTCTGCCGCCGATGCGGCCACCGGCACCCTGATGAGCGTCCACAGCTCGGTCGGCTGCGGGCCTATTCTCAACTACGGCACCGACGCGCAGAAACACACCTGGCTGGAAAAGCTCGCCACCGGTAAGGCCATCGGCTGCTTCTGCCTGACCGAACCCCACGCGGGCTCCGAAGCGCATAACCTGCGCACGCGTGCCGAATTGCAGGGCGATGAGTGGGTCATCAATGGTGCCAAGCAATTCGTCAGCAATGGCAAACGGGCAAAACTGGCCATCGTATTTGCGGTGACCGATCCCGAACTGGGCAAGAAAGGCTTGTCCGCATTCCTGGTGCCCACCGACAATCCCGGTTTCGTGGTGGATCGCAGCGAACACAAGATGGGCATCCGCGCTTCGGACACCTGTGCGGTGACGCTCAATAACTGCCGTATTCCGGCCACCAACCTGCTCGGCGAGCGCGGTAAAGGACTCGCCATTGCACTGTCGAACCTGGAAGGCGGACGCATCGGCATCGCAGCGCAGGCCTTGGGCATCGCCCGCGCCGCGTTCGAAGCCGCTTTGGCCTACGCCCGCGAACGCGTGCAGTTCGACAAGCCGATCATCGAGCACCAGAGCATCGCCAACCTGCTGGCCGACATGCACACCCGCATCAACGCCACCCGCCTGTTGATCCTGCACGCGGCCCGACTGCGCAGTGCCGGCCAGCCCTGCCTGTCAGAGGCGTCGCAGGCCAAACTGTTCGCCTCGGAAATGGCCGAATGGGTCTGTTCCAAGGCCATACAGATTCATGGTGGCTATGGTTATCTCGAGGACTACCCGGTCGAGCGCTATTACCGTGACGCACGCATCACCCAGATCTACGAGGGATCGAGCGAGATCCAGCGCCTGCTGATCGCCCGCGAACTTCGCCACTATCTGGTCTGAAGAACACGGCCCCGGTGACCACCGTCATCGGGGCCCTGTGACTCACGTTACTATGGCGCGAAACGCTTCCTGCCCAGCAACGTCACCAGCAATGCCAGCGAATCGGCATTGCTGAGCATGATTTCGACGCGCTTCTCGACGTCGGCGTAAAACACGTCACGAGCCTCTTCAAGCGTCTTCTTGCGCGTGATACGTAGGATGATCTTTTTGCTGTCGCCCTCTGCACGCCTCAAGTCCCGCCATCGTCCGCCCTCCTCCTGCTTGAACAGCATGCTGCGGTCCGTCTGATAAGACAGGGTTTTCTGCTGCAGCGTGATTTGCTGATTCTTCAGACGCATCCGGTAGCCTGCCGTGTCTTCGAGCAAATCCGTGAACGGCGCGTGAGCGTCGACGTAGGCGATGTCCTCGGTACCGAGCTCCAGATGAGACAGCTCGTGAATCAAAATGGACGCATGGTAATGGGAGCCAAACCTGAAGTTCTCCGAACGCCGTGCCCTCGCCTTCAAGCGGTAGCTGGGCAATCTGAAAAACTGCTCGGTCAGGTAAATCCTTCTCTGGGGATCCGAGACGAAGACAAAAGCGCTGGACGCCTCTTGTCCGGTACGATTGACGCCAATCACGTAACGTGGCGAGTCGATCGGCGACAGTGACGGGTCCATCAATGCTTCATAGATTCGGCTTGCCCTGGACCGGATAGCGTCGTAAAGCCAAGCGTCAGGCGTCTTGACGGAGAAAAACTCACCGACAATCTTTTGTAACCGAGGATCCACCGGAGCGTCCGACTGTGCAGGTCCGAGGTTATCCAGACAGGTTTCCAGGTAGCGTTGCGCTTGAGCGTGTCCCTCTTCGATGGCCACCGCCATGCCTCTGAAAGTACGACGAATACTTGGCATACCCTCGGTGTCCACAGCCATGACATCATCGACCTGGGCGTCGATCTGACTGCTTTTGATACGTGTAAGCACACCGCCGCCGCCCTTGAGACCTCCCTGCAGATCCAGCTTCCAGCGTTGATCCTTGTCCAGCACGACAGCAGGCCCGGAGCTGTCCTTGCCGATAATGAACCAGCCCTCCTGATCGGACCGCAACTCGTAGACCTTGCCATCGATGGCGGCATATTTCCTGCCGGCGTCCAGATCGTTGTAGGTATTGAACAGCTCATCCTTGTACAGCGCATTGAGCGCCACATCGTGCATCTCGAATTGGCGCAGTCGAGCGCGAATCTGCTGCGTCATCGAGTTATTGGCCCAAGAGAATTCGGGGAAAGGCGGCACCTCCATGGGGTTTTCAGTGTTGCCTTCAGCGCGTTCCAGCTGCGCTACAACGTCCTCAGATCCCTCGATTTCTTCCAGCGCATCGTCAGGCCCCTCGATCTCGCCCACTTCGTCTGTCAACGGCAGTTCAAAAGCCTGACGCTCGTTCGTCTGCATGCTCAGACTCGAGGTGATCAGTACTGCCAAGGCAGCCATGAACTGCGCTACTGCCTCGCCCCAGCGTCTTTCTTCCGCCGAGACAATTGACTGGCCCAGTAGACTCTCGCTTTGCGCAATCCCCATCAACGCGCCTACCCCCCCCGGCACCATCGGCAGAGTCTGTTCAACCAGCAGACCGAACAGGAAACGTGCCCTGGCGATCCTCAGCTCACTGGAGGTCACGCTCTGGTGAGTCAGTTGCACCTGCAATGCCTCGATGGCTCCGTCGAAGATAAGCTTGAGCGCATTGCCTTCGAAAAACTGGAAATCAAGCGTGACCGGCTGGGGACGGTCAAAAGGCAGGTCGAAGTCTGACTCCACACTGAACGGCAGATGCGGCTCCATAAAACCGCCCTGGTCGAAAACCTTGCGCATCTGCGGATCGACACGGTCGAGGATGAATGCCTGAAGACGGCTCGAGCTGCGTATATCGTTGAGTAGTGCCGCCTCGTCAGGATACTCATTGAAAACATCGTCCCCATTCAGTGGCCTGTAGAGAACCCAGGGGCCCGGCTCAGACCTTGCGCCCGCAATCACATAGGCATTGATAACACGGGTCGACGGCCAACCTTGCGAAGCGGGCAAAAGGCGCAACGGGCTCATCAACACCCGACGTCCTCTGACGGTCAGACGAGCGAGACCATCGGGCATGGTCAACACCGCCTCGATCAAGTCAAAGGCCTCTCTGGACAGCTCATTCTTGAGTTTCGCAGTCATGGCCCTCAAGAGATCCATTGCCGGAATCTGCTCATAGAACAGGCTTCTGCGTTCGGCATAATCGGGGTCGGACTCGACCAGTATCGACCCCATCAGGCGGCGGTAGCCAGCGGCAACATCGAGCTCCCCCGTCATGTCCCGCAGGTACTCTGCCGTGACCAAAGCCTGAAGCCGCTCACTGCCCTTAACCGTGACGGAAAAGGCACCGTCATACCTTGCCATGAGGCGGTTCACGGCATATTCGATCAATCCCTGACTCACCCGCTCCGTTGCGGCCGGTAAAACCATTGGCACTTCACCCGTCGCAAATCCGCCCACGACGTAATGGGTCAGCGTCACGGTGACGTCATCGGGCTCGATGGTTTCACCGGGAAAGTCTTTTTCAAGTCTGGGTATCAACTGGCCCCGCGCGTACTCATAAAAGCTTGGGAGCCCGAACAGAAAGTCTTTCTGTTCAACGCAGGTCACATAGAAGCGCTGAATACTGTCGATAAGCGCAACCTGTTCGGCGGTCGGCGTGTCATTGACCCACTTTGGCACCTGAGTCTGATAGACGATGTCCTGAATGACCTCACCCAGCCTGGTAAGGGCGTGACGATTTGCGTCATCGCATTCGATTGCTGCCATCGAATGACAGAAAAGACTCGGCGTCAGTTTTCGCTCGATTGCCTTTTGATAAAGGTGAACCACTGTACCCCGCTGACGCTCGACTTCCATCTGCTGCAAGGCCTGGATGAAATGCCCTTCGATACGGTGTCGTTCAACCTTGATATCGGGTTCGGCGGCCTGGTTCAGATAGTTGTCTATCGCCTGTCTGTCCGGCTCGGACAGCAGGTCCAGCAGACTGGAAGAATTATCCAGTGCCTGCGACACGACCCAACGCTGTGCATCTTCAAAAGAATCGAAGGTTTTCAGGCCCCGCCCCAGTATCCATATGACACTGATCGCGGGACGCCGTGGCTTGTACAGGATGAACGCGTTGGGTAGCGCAATGACCAGGCCAGGACTCGCGTATTGAAGCGTCAACGTGTAGGCATCGACGCGCTCATCGCCGAGCACCTCCCTGAGGGTCGGCAACGGCCTGTCCAGCACTTGCTGAAACATTTCCACCATCACTTGTGTAAGCGTCCCCAACCGCTTGCCCATCGCCAACTCGAGGCGCATGGAAGACTCTCGAACCATCATCATCAGAACACTCGGCTGCACGCAGGTGTTCAGGTCGCGAATCTGCCGAAAATGGAAGCTGGATACCTGCTTCTCAAAGCGAGTGGCAAACTCCGGCAGCACGCACTCGAGCATCTGATCAAGCAGCTTCAGCGGTAGACGCGGTTCCGTAAAGGCAGGATCCGGTGCCAGTTCTCCCCGCATGACGACGCCCTCGTTGAACGTCGGCAGTTCCTGCCTGCAGACCCTGTCCAGCGCCCAGAACAGCAGCGGGACGGCAGACATCTCATCTGCGCTCGGCACCAGCCAGAGTTTATCCGGCTCCAGATTCACACCTCCTGCAAGTGCCAGATAGCGGCTCAGGGCCCGACGCATACATCCATCCACGCCAGCGTGCAACGACGATACCTGCCTGTAGAGCGACTCGATATTCTTGAGTTTGCCGGCCCAGGTTCTCTGATAATCCGCCTCGATCGGCACAACAGGGTTGTCTCGCAACGCCTCGAAATGGGTCTGCCCTGAGGACCAGCGAACCGGATCATGCAGATCCAGTAATCGGGCATCGATCAATGACCTGATATCCAGTGCATCGTCGATTTCGACTGGTGCCTTCCCATGACCGCTCGGCGACCGCGATGTGACGTGGCGCACGTTGCGCTTTTGCAGCCCGATGACCGCGTCCAGATACTCAAAAAAGAATGGTGTTGCTGTCTCATCCAGGTGCAGTTCGACCAGGCCCTGCCGGGTCAGCAACGAGTGATCGTTTAACGATGAATGGAGCAGCAGATCGGATCGCCCCTGAACGCTAGTGAAATGCTCGGTAACATGAGCCGTGTTGGCAAAGCGGACGAAGCCGTTGAGGGGAGAGTAAAGCAGCACATCCCCGGACGAGCCATCATCGATACTCAGGATGAACAGACCGATCAGTTTGACCGGCTCGCTCCCACCCACGGCAATCGACAGTCGCCGAACTCTGAGGCGTGCAGATGCCGGTGACACTTCAGACGCTGGCAACAGGGCGCGCAGATGCCGAAACTCTTCTTCGGTGAGTGAACCATCGCTACGACCCGACAGCAGATGCTGGCGAAAAGACTCTGCCAACGCGTCGGTCATGAACTCCTGAACACTTTGGCCACTTTCGCGCACGCAATCCCAGAAGGCCGTCAAACATTGCTCGTACGCGCCACCAACCGAGGTGACTGTTTCGGACAATGCCTGCCTGTAACGTAGGGATTGTTCCTCGGAAAGCGCCTGTCCACGGGCGTCCAGGTACTGACGGGACATTCCGGCAACAGGGGTTTGTGCCACATAGTCTTCAACCGCGATGTCCACCAGACTCCGGGTTCCGACGACATCACTCGGCGTTTCGCTGATGACAAGTTGCACCGGATGACTGAAGACATCGACAGGCTTACCCGGGCCCTGCTCAGGCAATCGGGCACTCAGGCTTTTACCCATGGCCGTTCGCAGGTCCGGCAGTTCCTGCAGCTGGTTCATCAGCCGCTCGAGATGGCTTGCCTGCTGGCGCATGATCAAGCGTGTCTGCGCTTCGAACAATGGCGTTTCGATGCGTTCGACATCCATTTCGACCGAGTCGGAATCAAGCTCTCGAAATCGACTTTTCAGCGCAGCGAACAACGAGGAGCGACTCTCGAACCGCTCGATGCCCAGCACCTGGGTGCTGAGAAACAGCGGGCCCTGTGGTCCGTTCGCATAGCTGATCAACAGCGCGCCAGCCAGCTCGGAGCCGAAGGGGCCACCATCGCCCTTTACAAACCGGTCTACCCGGGGAAATACCGAATCAATTTGCGGTTCGTTGACAAGCAGTTGCAGCCACTGCCTCTGACTGTCGCTGATCCTTGACGCGTCGACGGCGTCAAGAATGTCCTGGGCAAATCGCCTCTTGAGTGATTCGCTGAAAAAATAGGGAGGTAACGCTGACATGAACCCTTTCCTTTGAATGATCCCCCGCCGCACACTGCGTTGCCGAGCGTGGGCGAGGACAAAGGAAACAGCTTATTCAAGCCGCAAAAACAGCTGCGTTACATAAAGCAATCTTTGCGCAGCGACTGGACGGATCAGTTTGCCGACGGCGCGTTGTTCTTTTCGACCCAGGCGGCAAAGGCATTGATGAAAGTCTGCAGGAATGGCCGTGTCTTGTCGGACAGCGTACCGGCTTCGTCGAAAAACGTGCCGGCGTTACCGAGGTAGGATTCGGGCTGCTGCAAGCAGGGAACGTCCAGAAAAACCAGCGACTGGCGCAAATGGTGATTGGCGCCAAACCCGCCGATAGCGCCCGGCGAGGCGCTGATCACCGCGCCCGGCTTACCGCTGAATGCACTTTTTCCATAGGGACGCGATCCCACGTCAATGGCGTTCTTCAAGGCACCGGGCACTGAGCGATTGTATTCAGGGGTGACAAACAACAGGCCGTGGGCCGCAGCGAGCTGCTCGCGAAAAGCGGTGTAGGCAGGCGGCGGCGATTCGCCATCGATGTCTTCGTTGTACAGCGGCAGGTCGCCAATTTCGACGATATTCAGCTTCAACGTCGCAGGGGCCAACTCCGCCAGGGCGAGCGCGATTTTACGGTTGATGGATTCTTTGCGCAGACTGCCGACCAATACGGCGATGGAATGAATCTGGCTCATGGAAATATCCGTCATCTGATTCGTGGAAGGGTAAGGTATAGGTCACGCAAGGGGTTTAGACGAACCGAACGCGCTTTCATTCCCTGCCCCGGCAGACACAAGCGCCGACTATTTTTTTGCAGGCGGCAAACTCCCCTATAAATCAGTGGTCTACACCCCTCGATGAATTCGTAAACCAGCAGTTATATTCAGTTTCAGAGGTTTCAAAGCAAATGGCTTCAGTTCTCGTCGGACAATTTCATGCCAGAGATGCGGAAGGTCGCGTTTATCCGGTGCATGAATTTCATGAATCGCAGCCCGATGAGGCTCAGGGCCGGCCTGTGATCACTTATCGCCTGGCTATCGGCGACCGGGTCAAGCATCTGGGTGGGGACGATTTCGAGCTGGTGCAGTCCGGTGTGAAAATGACCCGTCTGCCCAAGTAATCCCGACTACCAAGCCCTGTTCATGCGCAGATCAGGGCTGGGGAAAGATCAGGTACCAGAAGATCGCCGATTCGCGCGTCTGCGGATCAATGCCCCTGTAGCGCATGTGGTCCACACCGCCAACCACGAATCCACACCGTTCATACAACTTGCAGGCCGCCAGATTGTTGTTCTGGGTTTCCAGCATGATGCCGGGAAGGTTGCGCTTGCGACTCCAGAATTGGGCGACGTCCAGCAGTGACCGCGCGACACCATGACGTCGCGCCGACTCGTCGACGGCCAACTCATCGATATAGGCATACCCGCTCCAGTGGGTACTGAGCACCATGTGCCCGACGGCCCGACCATCCAGCCAGGCAACCAGCACCGAGCTGCCGGCAGAATCCCGGTAATCACAGAACTCCTGTGAGTCGATGCCGTAATTCTTGCGATAAGGCTCTACGGGCTCCACCTGCCAGGACTCGACGCTTTCCCCAACCTTCGGCGTTGCGTAACCGCGAACGGTAAACGTGAATTCGCTGTTGAGGATGTAATCCTCGAAGCACTCGTCCGCGACGCGGATACTCAGAGCAGGGTTTGCCACAGTCATGTCACCACTTTGCCGGTTGCTGTCAGGATGAAGCCTGCGCCTGAGCCTCCAGCAGTTGCACCCACAGCGCAGGCGCGCCGGATGCCTTGGCGATCGTAGACATACGCACTTCATGCTCGGCCAGTTCACTTTCACTGGCATGAATGATTCGGCATGGGGTGCGATCGGCAGGCAAGCGGCGGATTTCACTGCCACGATTGCTCGACCCGCCATCCGAACCATTGCCATCGGACGCATTGCCCGCCAGCGACAGACTAGTCTGTCCGCCAGTCATTGCCAGATAAACGTCAGCCAGAATCTCGGAGTCGAGCAAGGCGCCATGAAGTTCACGACCCGAGTTGTCAACGCCGTAACGTTTGCAGAGTGCATCGAGGCTGTTGCGCTGCCCCGGATGCCGCTCACGGGCCATCATCAGGGTGTCGAGCACCGTACAATGCTGGGTGATGTCGGTCTTGTCGTGAGCGCCCATCAACGCAAATTCGTTGTTGATAAAACCAACGTCGAACGCCGCGTTGTGGATGATCAACTGAGCGCCCTTGATGAACTCGAAGAATTCATCGGCGACTTCGGCAAAGCGCGGCTTGCCGACCAGAAATTCGTTGGTGATACCGTGCACGCCGATGGCGCCTTCATCGCTCTCGCGATCAGGTTGCAGGTAAACGTGAAAATGCCGCCCGGTCAGGCGACGGCCGATCAGCTCGACGCAACCGATCTCGATGATGCGGTGCCCGTCGGTCACCGGCATACCGGTGGTTTCGGTGTCGAGTACGATTGATCTGTTGTCTGTGTGTTGCAATGCCATGAACTGATGCCTCGTTTGCAGGCCGCGATATTAGCATGCTGTGGCGGGTGGCTGAATGTCCCCGCCAGCCGGAAACAGGCAGGGCGATGTCTGTCTAGCCGTGCTTGATGCCACGCACTTCGTCGACGCCGCGGTTGGCCAACTGGTCGGCACGTTCGTTGCCGGGATGGCCGATATGACCGCGTACCCATTGCCATTTCACGGTGTGTCGGCTGACCTGTTCGTCCAGTTGCTGCCAGAGATCGGCGTTCTTGACCGGTTCCTTGGCTGCGGTTTTCCAGCCGCGTTTCTTCCAGTTGACCATCCACTCGGTGATGCCTTTCATCACATATTGCGAGTCGGTGACCAGCGTGACTTCGCAGGGACGTTTGAGCTCTTCGAGGCCGCGGATGGCGCCGGTCAGTTCCATGCGGTTGTTGGTGGTGTTGGCTTCGCCGCCCCACAGCTCCTTTTTAACGCCCTTGCAGACCAGCAGTGCGCCCCAGCCGCCGGGGCCGGGGTTGCCTTTGCAGGCGCCGTCAGTG
>Ga0065712_10000339_pt1 | contig 13924 bp, 11 predicted proteins | sample MisRhiReplicate1_FD_59099 | JGI IMG/M metagenome (GOLD analysis project Ga0065712, IMG submission 59099) | Miscanthus rhizosphere microbial communities from Kellogg Biological Station, MSU, sample Rhizosphere Soil Replicate 1: eDNA_1 v3... | ecosystem: Host-associated > Plants > Roots >...
GTTGCGTCCTGTTGCCACCGGATAACTGATTATGCAGCCGGTGGAGCAGCGCGACGAAGTCGAGATGCTCTCGCTAATGCTGTTGATCCGGCGCTTTGAAGAACGCGCCAGTCAGCAGTATCAAGCGCAGAAGATTGGCGGTTTTTGCCACCTTTACATTGGACAGGAAGCCGTCGTGGTCGGGGCAATCGCTGCCGTGCGGCCGGATGATTACGTAATTACTGCTTACCGTGATCACGGGCATGCCCTGGCTCGTGGCACAAGTGTGAACGCATGCATGGCGGAGCTCTTTGGAAAAGAGACCGGCTGCTCGCGCGGCCTCGGTGGGTCGATGCATTTTTTTGACAAGCGACACAACATGTACGGCGGCCACGCGATAGTCGCCGCGCATGTCCCATTGGGAGTTGGGTTGGCGTTTGCAATCAAGTACCGGGGCGAAGATCGAGTCACGCTTTGCTTCTTCGGCGACGGCGCGATCAATCAAGGATCGTTCCACGAAGCCTTGAATCTCGCCGCGTTGTACAAGTTGCCGATCATTTTCATTTGCGAGAACAATCTTTTCGCCATGGGCACATCGGTGAAACGATCAACATCGCTCAAGCAGATCGTGGATCGCGCGGAGGGTTACGATATTCCCGGCGAGATCGTCGATGGAATGAACTTCCGCGAGGTGCGCGACAAAGTCGCTGAAGTTGCCGAATCCATCCGCAAAGAATCACATCCGGCGTTTTTAGAGGTGCGCACGTATCGTTATCGNGGCCATTCCATGTCTGATCCTGCAAGNTACCGGACNAANGACGAACTGGAGAAATATCGTCTTGATGATCCGATCATTCGTCTACGCGCGCAGCTTACCCGCGAGGGAAAATTGACCAACGAACGGTTCGATCAGCTGGACAAGCGCGCCAAGGAAGCTGTGCTGGCCGCAGTAAAGTTCGCCGAAGAAAGTGTGGAGCTACCAGTCGGGAAACTCCACGATTACGTGTATTTCAATGGAGCGATGGAGACGGACCGCCCTCAGCCCGCGGTAGAAGAGCGGCGCGATGGCGAGCCGGCTCCATCTCAAAGAAGCGCATGAGAGAAATTACGTATCGCCAGGCGTTGAATGAAGCGCTCGCTGAAGAGATCGAGCGTGACCCGAACGTTTTCCTAATGGGAGAGGAAGTGGCTGAATATCAGGGAGCGTACAAAGTGAGCGCTGGATTGCTGGAGCGCTTCGGCCCGAGACGCATCATCGATACCCCGATTAGCGAAAACGGGTTTGCCGGTTTGGGCATTGGCGCGGCGATGGTAGGGCTGCGCCCAATTATTGAATTCATGACATTCAGCTTTTCGCTCGTGGCTTTCGACCAGGTGGTGAACAATGCGCCAAACATGTTCATGATGTCCGGCGGCCAATTTAATATCCCGATTACGTTCCGTGGACCGAACGGTCCCGCGCATCAACTTGGAGCGACGCATTCGCACGCCACAGAGAATCTTTATGCCAGTGTTCCCGGCCTGAAAGTTTGTACACCAGCGACGCCGCGCGATGCCAAGGGCTTGTTAAAAACTGCGGTGCGCGACGACAACCCGGTGTTAGTCCTCGAAGCGGAACTGCTTTACAGCTCCAAAGGAATGGTCGAGCCGCCCGATGAAGAATTGCTTATTCCGCTGGGTAAAGCGGAGGTGAAACGCGAAGGCAGCGATGTCACCGTCGTTTGTTACGCACAGACGGTTCCGATCGCGCTGAAGGTCGCGGCGCAACTAGAAGAGGAAAACATTTCCGCAGAGATCATTGATCTGCGCTCGATTAAGCCGCTGGACGAGAAGGCGATCTTCGACTCTGTCGCCAAGACGCATCGTGTGGTGATTGTTGAACAGGACCATCCGTTCTGCGGTGTCGGCGCAGAAATTTGCTATCGGATTCAAAAGGAGATTTTCGACGAGCTGGATGCGCCGGTTCTGCGCGTGTCACAGGAAGACATTCCGATGCCATACAATGAACACCTGGAACATGCTGTCCTGCCAAACGCTGAAAAACTCGTGACCGCAGTGAAACGGGTCTGCTACGCGTAAAAACCTTCAGTTGTAATTATGCCTGAAATCCAGATGCCAAAACTGAGCGACACGATGACCGAAGGCACTCTTGTCGCATGGAAAAAAAAGAAGGGTGATCAGGTCTCGGCTGGCGAAGTGCTCGCCGAGATCGAAACGGACAAGGCGACCATGGAATGGGAGTCACCTGAGGACGGAACGCTCACCGAAATTTATGTGCCGGAAGGCGGCAAGGTGAATGTCGGCGATAAAATCGGGTTCATCCGCGGGCAAGGTGAGGACGCACCGAAAGAGGAGACGCCAGCGCGGAAAAAGAAGACGGAAGCCGTGTCAGAAGAGAAGCCGCAAGCAGAAACAGAAAAACCTGCCCCGGCAGAGACCGCAGAAACAGAAACTGCGCCGCCGCAGAAAAAAAATGCAGGGGCACCTGTGCCAGCCGCCCAAGTTGAGACGACACCACAAAAGCCTCAGGCGAGAGAACAGAAATCCGAAGAACCCCGCGTGAAAGCGTCGCCTGTTGCCCGCCGGCTCGCCGGGGAATTGGGTGTTGATCTTTCCACGGTAAAAGGAACAGGCCCGGACGGACGTGTCACCGAAACCGACGTCCGCGCTGCGGGGAAAATGAAATCCGTAGAGCCGGCGCGTCCCCGCGTCGGACGTGATCGGGACGAGGGCGTCCCGGCTCCAACGTCAACGCGGATTCAACTTTCTGGCATGCGCAAAGTCATCGCGCAACGGCTCGTCGAAAGTCTCGGTCCAGTTCCACACTTCTATCTCACGATCGACATTAATGCGGGGCCGCTCATGGAGGCACGCGAGGAATTGAAATCCGCGGGCGAAGGCGCGGATGCAGCGAAGATCACGGTGAACGATTTTGTTTTGAAAGCCGCAGTGATGGCTGCAGTGAAGGTGCCGCGTGTGAATGCTTCATTCGACAACGACGCAATTGTTCAGTACGCGGACGTCGATCTCGGCGTTGCGGTTGCGATTGACGACGGACTGCTGACACCGGTCGTTCGCGCGGCGCAAGACAAATCGCTTCGCGAGATTAGCTCGTTAGCGAAGGATCTCGCGCATCGCGCCCGTAACAAGAGAATGAAACCGGAAGAATTTCAGGGCGGCACATTCACCGTCTCAAACCTCGGCGGTCTGGGCATCGACAGTTTCTCCGCGGTTATCAATCCGCCCCAGGGGTTTATTCTCGCTGTGGGCAAACTCGCGAAAATCCCGGTCGTTGACGACTGCGATCAAGTGATGGTCGGTCATCGCATGTCCATAACGATGAGCTGCGACCATCGCGTCATCGACGGCGCGCTCGGCGCCGATTATCTCAAGGAATTGCGGCACCTGCTGGAAAACCCGGCGCTGCTAATGGTTTAATCCTGCAACCACCTCGCCCGTGCGAGCGGCTCACAAATTGTGTCGCCTACAGTGCGGCGGTTTCCCACATCATGAAATCGTCCAGCGTTTGGCGGCTTTTGTCGGTGACAAACTCGATGACGGTCGCATCGTCGACGAAGCCGAGGACCGGCGTTGCGTCCGGAATCAAATCGAATGGATCAATCAGATAACTGAGCGCAGCAACAATCCACAACAGTGAGTTGTCAGGAATTCGATCGTATTCGCCGCGATGATAGGCGCGCACTAATCGCAGCATGGTTTGCAGGTAAGGCCAATATTCTTTGAACGGTTCCCTCGGCACTGCCGCTGCCTTTTTCGCTGCGTCGTTGAAAAGCGCCAACAGAGTCGCAGAATCGTTAAGACACGCTTTTGCATCGATCAGAGCCCTGGCGAAGGCGTCGCTGCGAAGCGCCGGTTTACGGTAGGGAACATTTCGCTCGGAATTTCTTGCCGCGGGTCGGACTTTTGGTGCTGAGCGCGACTTCGTTTTCGATTTTTTCATCTAGTAAATGAAAACAGTTCGAGGCGCGGATGAGAAGCAGATTCGTAATTCGCCACTGCTACGGTTTTGTTGCCAGAATGAGCGGTGACGGTCCCGGCGCTTCGAGTTTGCGCACTCTCTTAAAGCCGGCGTCTTCCAGCCAGTTTTTGATTTCGTTAAAACTGAACGTGTCGCCTTTTTCGGTATTCACGAGCATTTGCACCGAAAACATCAGCGGTGGAAACGGCTTTGTGCGATCGTCACTCACCAGCCAGTCTGCTATCGCGATTGTGCCGCCGGACTTTAAGGCTCGAAAAGTTTTCTTGAGCAATTGACGACTACGTTGTTCGCCTTCGCTGTGCAGAATGTGCCCCAGCGTCGCGAGATGGTGGCCGCTGCCAAACTTCGCCTCTGAAAGATCGCCCTCGACGAAATCGAAACGATCGCGCACGCCAAATTTTTCTGTGATGCGTTTCGTTGTGGGTATCATTCGCGGCCAATCGACGGCGGTCACTCGCACATGCGGCGATTTCTGAGCCATCGCGATTCCCCAGATGCCGGAACCGGCCGCTATGTCGATTACGCGCACCTGCTGCTTGGCCTTCGCGATTTTCAGGTGATCGGCAAGCTTCTGCGCGGCGGGATAGCTCATTGGGATGATCGTCTCTACAAGTTGGCTGAAAAATTCAGTGCCCTCGGTTTCCTGGTTCACGGCGACAGCCGGTTGTCCGTCGCGCACAATATCGGTCAGCCGCAGCCAACGTGAAATCATTACCGGCAAAATCGATCCGAAAAACCCGGCAAGCGTGGCAGGTTTTTCGGTGATAAGAAATGCCTGGCTCTCTGGGGTTAGAGAGTATCTCGATTGCCGATCTTTCTTCAGCAGTTCCAAGCCGACAAGCGCGTCCATGATTACACGCAACCCTCGCGCGGACGCGCCAGTTTGTTTTTTCACTTGCTCAACCGTTTTTGGTCCGGCCTCTAATGTATCAAAAACTTTGTTGTTCACGGCCGCGCTGATGATGAACGGCGGCGCGTAAGCGAACCCGAACTGCTGAAGGCGTGCGGGCGTGAGCTTTTTCGTTTGGCGTTTTTTCATAGGCGAATCAAAAAATAATTGGAATGCACTTTCGTCCAGCGGATCTAGCCGAAGTCCCCTGATTCCTCTACACTTCGGATACACAATGAGCGCAAAATGGAAGACGCGCGAACAAATGGAGGAGGCGGAGCGCACAGCGCTCGCGTCTGTTGCTCAAAAATCGGGCGAATCGCGCGGCCGACTGCACGGTGAAACGAGTCACGCTTATCGCACTGAATTTCAGCGGGACCGTGCGCGGATCATCCATTCGCGCGCATTCCGGCGGCTGGAATACAAAACGCAGGTCTTTCTCAACGGCACCGGCGACCATTTGCGAACGCGCCTGACGCATTCGATCGAGGTGGCGTCGATCAGTCGCACCATCGCGCGTGCGTTGCGGCTGAATGAAGATCTGGCGGAAGCGATCGCGCTTGCCCACGATCTGGGCCATCCGCCTTTTGGACACTCCGGGGAGGAGATGCTGGCGGAATGCATGCGCGACCACGGCGGCTTCGATCATAATTATCAAAGTGTGCGCGTGGTCGAATTGCTCGAAACCCCTAATCCAAATTTTCCGGGGTTAAACCTCACATTTGAAGTGCGTGAAGGTCTGCGGAAGCATGAGCGACCTTACAAATTCCCCGTTCCGTCTGGGGTAGAATACGCTTATCCGTCGCTGGAGGCGCAGATTGCCGACCTGGCAGATGAGATCACGTATTACAGTCATGACCTCGATGACGCGCTTGATTTCGAAGTTCTGACTCCGGCGCGCTTGGAGGAGAACGAGGTGTGGCGCAGCAGTCATCGCGTAGTGGTCTCGCGTTACAGGGACACGCGCGGACCGGAGCTGCACAAGCTGATTATTCGCGAAATCATTGATCGGGAAGTGCACGACCTCGTTGCGACGAGCGTGGAATCGATCGCGGAATCAGGCGTGCAGAGTGCAGATGACGTGCGTCGGCACACCGCGCCGCTTGTTCGTTACAGCGATAAATTAGCCGAGGCGAACCGCGCACTTCGGAAATTTTTGTATCAAAATGTCTATTACCATCCGCGGGTGGCGGAAGTGAACCAACGCGCTTGCGAGGTGCTGCGGCGCGTTTTCGAAGCGTACCTGGCCGATCCCGATAAATTGGGCGAAGGTGCGATGCGACGAATCGAGAAGGAGGGGCTGCATCGGAGCGTTTGTGATTACATCGCGGGAATGACTGATCGTTATGTCATGGAAGAGTATGCACGCCTTGCTGGCAGGGGCGGTTCACCCGAACCACCGTCGCGAACCTGGTCCCGTAACGAAACGGGCCATTGAGGTCAATCGCCGCTGCCTACGCGGCCGCGTTGCCGACCTCATCGCGTAAATATCTGATGAGAAAACGGAGACGCTGATTGAGTGAGCGTTCTTCGAGCAGGCGTTGCCGGCGCAATGGATCGCTCACGAAGGTCGAAGCCATTAGGTCTGCCAACATTTCCAGATCGCGCAATTCGGAAAGATACCGATCCAGTTTTGCGGGAAGCTGACGGTGATCGTGCTTTAGACTGCCGTAGAGTTCGACCACTTTTGCGCCGAGCGCTTCGGTCTCGACGGTAGGTGAATCGCTCGATTCTACGGTCTCGATGCTGGCGATTGGAAAAGGCTTCTCCCGTTCGAAACTGGTGAAGCGCACACGTCGCAGACCTTGCAAGACCAAATTCGAAGTGCCGTCACTGCGTTCGACACAAGCGCGAATCAAGCCCGCGGTGGCGAGATGGAAAAAATCCTCTGCGGCATGCCAATCCGGGCAGATCGGCTTAACCAACGCTACGCAAAACATCCGATGCTTTCGAAGCGCGTGCTCCAGCATCTTGCGATACCGCGCCTCGAAAATGTAAAGCGGCAGCAGTGCGTGCGGAAACAGCACGGCTCCCGAAAGCGGCATAACGGGTAATTGCTCGGGTAGAGTAATGGATGAGGCCATGTTTCTGTACCTTATGCGTGTCGAGCAAAGGGCAAGTGTCGAGGGTGAATAGACTGAACCATTTGACGGCCCCGAACATGTTTGGTAGGGCGCGACCGCCGCGCGCCGATGCTCACGGACGGCCAGCGGGCCGTCCCTACCATTCGATGCCAAGTGCGCGGAGTTGTCCCAGCGAGAGTTGTCCTTCGACGTCGGTAGTTTCGCTCACCGATGCGTAGATCAACACAGAACCGGCGCGCGCGAGCAGAACACGAGAAATCGACCCAAGTTTTCCAATTCCCATGACGGCAAGTGAAAGATTCAAACGGCTGCTTGTCATGAATTCGAGCAAACGTCCGAGTTCCATTGGCGTGTCGGTGCGCGTAGCAACTTTGAAAATAGCCGCGCCATGTACTCTGGCCTGGCGTGCTTTCGCCGTCAAGATTCGCGCGCTCGGTGTCGACCCGAAATTGTGGAATGAAATGATTCGCCCGACCCTTTTCGTTTTGGCGTTCGCGAGCAAGGATTGCAGCGCACGGGCTGAACGTAACTCGACATCGATGTAATCGGCGTGATCCAAGAATCGAAGAAGCAAATCCCGCCGTTGGCGCAGCAGGAGTTTGTTAGCGCCGCCTTCGTGCGGATCTCGCGCTGTGATGATGAGCGGTGTGCGCAGTCTCGATAACACCTTTTCCACGTCACCGGCCATGTCTGCCAGATGATCCAAGCGCAGTTCGAATAAATCCGGCAGCCTGCGCATCCGCAGAGCTCTTTCCAAATCGGCACCCGATGTGATCACAACGACAATCCGCGGACGCCGCTTGGTCGAGTGACCCGCCATCATTGTTTTGTCACTGACGGCTCAATCATTCTCTCGACGTACTTGGCCAGGATGTCGAACTCGAGGTTAACGAGATCGCCGATGGTTGCACGATCAAGGTTGGTATGGCTCTTGGTGTGGGGAATGATCCACGCCGCAAAACTTCCCGGCAGGACTTCTGCAACGGTAAGACTGATTCCATCGACGGTTATCGAGCCCTTGAAAGCCACATAATGCCTGGACTTGTCCGGCAATTCGACTTCGAGTCGGAAGTCTGCGCCTTTCCTTTCGAAAGCGAGAATGGGCGCGACGCAATCTACATGGCCTTGAACGAAATGTCCGCCGACACGACCATCAGCGCGTAACGCGCGCTCCAGATTTACGGGGCTGTCCTGCCGCAAATTGTTGAGGTTAGTGCGAGCGATGGTTTCCTCGAGAAGATCGAAGATTAAACAATCGCCGCTGCACGAAGTCAGCGTCAAACAACAACCATTCACGGCGATGCTCTCCCCCGGATTGACGTGTTTGGCGGCTCCCGGCGCGGAGATTCGCAGTTCCGTCCCATGATGATGTGTGCGCACTGCCACAAGTGTGCCAACTTCCTCGATCAAACCTGTGAACATAATGTTGCGGCAGGACCAGCTAAAATAGTTACACCTCTACATCGAATTTTACGATTCGACGATTTAGTGTTGCGAAGCCAATTAGCCCTTGCACATATCTACGCCGAACGCAGCACTGACAATGCTCACTCAGGATGGTTTGGATGACCAGATCATTTGCAGTTTGTTAACCAACTGACATGCCCGGACGGTTGAAAAAAATCCCGCTGACAGTGTTTCAGCGCTTTTTCCGCACAGAGACACTTGGCGGTCTGGTCCTGTTAGGGTTCGGTCTTGCCGCGCTCGTGATTGCCAATTCGCCGTTGTCCGCAGCCTACAACCATCTTTGGGAAATACCGCTGACAGTTGGGATTGCTCCTCGAGAGCTTTCACTGAGTCTGCACGATTGGATTAACGACGGTCTAATGGCCGCTTTTTTTCTCCTGGTCGGGCTCGAAATCAAACGGGAATTTCTGGCTGGTGAATTGTCCTCTGCCCGGCAGGCGGCGCTCCCAATCGCGTGCGCAATTGGTGGAATGGTTGTGCCCGCGCTGATCTATCTGATTTTCAATTTGCGCGGGCCCGGGGCGCACGGTTGGGGTATCCCGATGGCAACCGACATAGCATTTGCATTGGGCGCACTCAATTTGATTGCTCCGCAGGCGCCAATCGGCGCGAAAGTGCTGCTGACCGCTCTGGCCATCGTCGACGACATGGGAGCGGTGCTCGTGATCTCGCTTTTCTATTCGGAAGCGATCGTTTGGAGTGCGCTCGGCGGCGCAGCGGTAACGCTGTTCGTGTTGATTGGACTCAACCTAATCGGTGTCCGTCGTCTGTGGCCGTACCTGCTGCTAGGAGTCGTGCTATGGTATTTTGTTCATGCCTCTGGCGTGCACGCCACGATCGCCGGCGTTGCGCTCGCCTTCACCATTCCTACACGTTCACGCATCAACGCGCGGGAATTTTCCACAGAAGCACGGTCGCTGCTGAATCAATTCGATCGCAATGAAACCGGTGACTTTGTGGTTTTGACTAGCAAAGGGCAACAGGAAGCGGTGTTTGCGTTTGAGCGGGCGAGCGCAGGCGTAACTGCACCCGTCCTCAGACTCGAGCACGCATTGCACAATTTTTCGGCGTTCCTGGTGATGCCGTTGTTCGCTTTTGCGAATGCGGGAGTCAAAATTGATATGTCGCTGCAGCATTCAGAGATTGGGTTCGGAATATTGGCGGGGCTATTGTTCGGCAAACCGCTTGGAATTATGATGTTTGCGTTGACTGCCGTGAAGACGGGAATTGCGAGCCTTCCTCAGGCTGTAAACTGGAGATCCTTGCTGGGGTATGCCTTGCTCGCCGGAATCGGTTTTACCATGTCACTATTCATTGCGATGCTGGCGTTCGACGATTTGGCTTCGGTTAACGCAGCTAAGCGAGGCATTATCGTAGGTTCGCTTCTGGCCGGAGTCGCCGGAGCCGTGATGCTGCGGACGGGCCGAGTTTCACGCGATGCCAAGTAGTTCGCAAAATTTCCAGGTATCTGGCGAAAGGCACCCGTCCCAGGCAGGGGGATCGCAAAGGGGGCGCGTTGCTGTTCTCTGCAGCGTTCTTTTTCTTTCCGGTGCGGGCGCCCTCATTTTCGAAACACTGTGGCTGCGACTTAGTGGGCTGGTTTTTGGCAATTCGACCTGGGCCGCAGCGCTGATTCTCTCCAGTTTCATGGCGGGCCTGGCGTTGGGAAACGCATTGGCTGCATCATCGAAAATCCGGAGATGGCGTCCGCTGCATTTCTACGTCGTGCTGGAACTCTTCGTCGCATTCTTTGGTTGCACGATTGTTTTTGGGCTTCCCGCCATTGGCGATTTGATGCGGCCCGTGTGGCAGATTCTGTGGAATTATCAGCCGACGCTGCTGGGGCTGCGGTTTGTGGTTTCCTTCTTGATTTTGCTCGTGCCAACAACAGCGATGGGTTTGACGCTACCGGTGCTCATTGAGGACCCCCTGCTGCGAGAAACAGACTTTGGCCGCGCGGTCGGTTTTCTTTACGGTTCAAACACACTCGGGGCGATGGTTGGTGCGATTCTCGGCGAAGCCTATTTGATCGGTGCATTTGGATTGTACGGCACGAGTTTGGCAGCTGCGGTGGCGGTGGGCATTGCTGCGGCAATTGCTTTGTTGGTCGCGAGATTTGACGCGGTGCGATACGTCGCAGATTTCAAACGTACCGATCCTGCCACGGGCTCTAAATTTCCGCTCAGCTTCCATACAAGTTATCGACCTCCGTGGCGTTTGCTTTTCGTCAGTTTTGGCACGGGTCTGATTCTTCTCGCGCTGGAGGTGATTTGGTTTCGATTTCTGCGCCTCTATGTCGTGTCGTTACCTACCGCATTTGCGGTGATGCTGGCGGTTGTGCTGGCCGGCATAGGCTTGGGGGGCATCGCGGCCGGCACGATTTCCCGCCGCTCAATTGGAATGAATCAGCTGATTTCGATTCTGTTACTGCTGGCTGCCATCGCGGTGCTTTTGTCTTATCTGTTGTTCCCTGGCGAAGTGGTAAAAACCGCTGCGGGTGCTTTTAGTATTGCTTCATGGCCGCAGATCACACTGCTGTGTCTGGCTCTCATGTTCCCGGTTTCGTTTTTATCCGGGATCTTGTTTCCGACCATTGTCGCTCGCATTCAAGTTCAGGTGACAGACCGGATGAATAGCACTGGGATCGCTACTCTCCTGAATACCAGTGGCGCCGCGATCGGTCCCTTAGTTGCAACTTTCGTCCTGCTGCCGTCTCTGGGCTACCAGACGAGTCTCATTTGCTGTGCTGCCGCGTATGGCTTGCTTAGCATTATCGTCACCGGACGAGCACTTTGGTCACTGCGCCGTCCGACTGCGATAATCCTCGTGACGCTTTGGACCGCATTGTTGGCGGGCTTTGTATTTTTTCCATATCGACGCACCGAAGCGCATTTCGAACATGCCAGCCGCCCATACGAAAGGGACGATCAAGGTCATGTGCTCGCTCACGTGGTGAAACGGATCGAAGGAACATCGGACACGTGGCAATTGCTGCGGCGCGATTTGTTTGGCCACGCGTATTATTACCGGCTGCTAAGCGACTCGTTCTCGATGTCGGCCACAAATCCACGCAATCAGCGCTACATGCGGTTATTCGCCTATCTTCCGCTGGCGTTGCATCCGGCAGCGAGAGACGTGCTGCTCATTTGTTACGGGTGCGGTGTGACTGCTGATGCCTTTACGCACAAATCAAGTGTCGAAAAAATTGATATCGTGGACATCTCGAAGGAGGTCTTCTCTCTGGCTGATTCTTATACCGGAATCAATTACTCCAATCCGCTTCGTGATCCGCGCGTGCACGCTGTCGTCCAAGATGGACGCTTTTTCCTCCAGGCGAGCGCGAAAAAATACGACATCATTTCGGGCGAGCCGCCACCGCCGAAAGTCGCGGGCGCGGTGAATCTTTATACTCAGGAGTTTTTTTTCCTCATGCGAAGTCGCCTCAATGAAGGCGGAATCGCGACCTTTTGGCTTCCGATCAATCAATTAAAAGTGGACGAAGCCAAGGCGATCCTGCGTGGCTTCCACAATGCCTTTCCAAACGCTTCGCTGTGGGGCAGCGCCGATCAGGACTGGATCATGATGGGGATTAATGGACCCGTTGGCAGAGCGAGTGAAGACGAGCTTCGTCAGCTTTGGAACGATCCGGCGACCGGCGCGGACTTGCGACGCATCGGACTTGAGGTTCCTCAGCAACTGGGCGCACTGTTTTTGATGGATGCCGAGGAAATCGATCGGATTACGCAGAACATAGCGCCACTCACCGACCTTCATCCCAAGCGCCTAACGGATGGACCGTGGGATAACGAAGCAAGTCATCGCTTCGCGTTAACATATTTTACGGCACCCGCAGCGTACCAACGTTTTGTTCGTTCTCCGTTGATTAAAGAAATCTGGCCCGAAACGTTGGATCCGGCGGCTGCTGAGCTGGAGTCATTCTTCACGATCAGGCAGACCCGCTACCTTTCGGAAATTGTTGGAAGCAACAAACTCGCTGAGCTCGATCTTTATCTTCGCCATTCCCGTCTGAGGATACCCGTTTTGGAAGTGTTGGGCAGCGACGCGTTTCGGGTTTCCATTGCCGAACGAGCGTCCAGGGGTTCCGAAACGCCGCCGCTGGAAGTAATGCCCGACTTGATTGCGGGAGCGCTGGCGCAGCGGAATATCGACAGAGCGATTAAGTTATTGGAAAGCGAGAAAGATCGCGGCGGTTTTGGCCCGAACGAGATTTTCCTGCTCAGCTATCTCTATTGCTTGAATGGCACTGTTGAAAAAGCGGAGACGTTGGTTGCCGAGAACACTGTTTCAATCAAGCAGGATTGGTTTGTCGATTGGCTATGGGAAAAACTGCAAAATGATTTCGGATTCCATCCCCCTGAGAAGCGCAAATAACCTCCACCGGGTGATCTGCGATTCCTCGCAGCATTTTCTGGCTCAAAAAAACTTAAAAAAAAGCTTGTCAGGACCTTGGGGCTTCCGCTAGAGGGAATTGCGACCGACAAATGCCCTCATTTCGTCGTTCAAAAAAAAATCAAAAAAGTGAAAAAAAAGCTTGTCAGGGCGTTAGAAATTTAATAAGCGTGCTGAAACCTAACCAAACCAACGGAGAAACTAATGACACAAAACGCACTAAAAACGTTTAGATTCGTTCGTCTCGCTTTAATGGCGAGCGTCGGATTTCCCTTAATCCTTGCGTCGAACGCATTCGCGCAATTGCCAGCTCCGGCTGTGCCTGCCGAGCCTGGAGCTCCTCCGCCGTCTGCGGCTGAGGTCGAGCGCGTCGTCGTGACCGGTTCGAACATTCCCACTGCGGAAGAGACCGGCCCGAACCCGGTGGACACCTACCGGCCGCAGGACATTGAAAAACTCGGTATTCGCAGTGCCACCGACCTTCAGCAGTTCATCCCGCAGCAGGCGGGCGGAACTGTTAACCTGAACATCGGTAATGGCGGTGACGGTACCATCCAATTTAACCTGCGTGGCCTTTTGCCCAAGGAAACCTTGATTCTGATCGACGGAAAACGCGTCGCTTACGGTTCATTGGGCGTTGCGGGCGGCAGCGGAGGTCCGGACATTAACCTGATTCCGTTCTCGATGATCGATCACGTTGACATCCTTAAAGACGGCGCCTCGGCTGTGTATGGATCCGACGCGATCGCAGGCGTGGTCAACTTCTTCCTGATCCACAAATTCCGTGGCTTGGAAATTGGCGGCACCTACGGAAACACAAATATGGGAGCGTCCAATGAAATGGGCGAGTGGGAGACATGGATTAAGGCCGGCGCCGGAGACGATAAAACTGACATCGTGGTTATTGCCGATTTCTGGGAGCGCACTGGTGGCGTTTTCAGTCGCGACCGGGACATTTCTTCGAACGGGAATTTCACCCAGTTTGGTGGATTCGATGCTCGCAGCGGCAATGAGCCTGGCCGCGTAGGATCGCGGCGCTTGCTCCCGAGGTTGTTTTTCAGCGATCAAACCCCGAAGCCGCATTCGGCTCCCAAC
>Ga0065712_10000496_pt1 | contig 13905 bp, 12 predicted proteins | sample MisRhiReplicate1_FD_59099 | JGI IMG/M metagenome (GOLD analysis project Ga0065712, IMG submission 59099) | Miscanthus rhizosphere microbial communities from Kellogg Biological Station, MSU, sample Rhizosphere Soil Replicate 1: eDNA_1 v3... | ecosystem: Host-associated > Plants > Roots >...
CTGTCTGGCGCCTCTTCCCGTCTCTGATTTCTCGTTGAGTTCGATCCACTTAGCAACGCCTTCCGGATTGACCGCACGGTAGGACGGTCCGAGCTCACGAAACCAGCGCGGCAAGTCGTCCCATTCCTTCAGCTTTATTCTCTCCGCCGCTTCAGCGATGTAGCCATTCCTTGCGGCGAGATTGTTACTGGATACTGTAAGGCTGAGTAAACGTTCTGCATGAGAGAGCGCGTAATCGGCGGCGACGCTGCCTCCTGCAGCCGAACTGACAAGATGAAACTTATTCAGGCCGAGATATTCAACGAAGTTCTGCAGATCTACAGATGCGCTTCCCGGATTTTCATCGGGAGCTGAATCTGAGTTGTAATAATTCCGCCGCGAATAAGCGATCACACGATAGCCGGCTTTCGCGAACACGGGCTGTTGATAAAGCCAAATCAACGCGCTGCCTGACGCTGGATGTAGAAACACCACCGGCTCGCCCGTGCCACCGGTATCCCAATAGCCCAGGTTGGTATCGGGGAGCGCAGCCATGCCTTCCTTAGCAGGAACTTGCTCCGGAATAGGGACGGGCCCCATCGGATCGACTATTTCACTGGAACGAGTGACACCCATTGGTGTACCTCAGGAGTACGTGTTTAAGACGTGCTTGACCAAACTTAGTTCCCATATAACTTTTTCACAAACCCGCTGTCCTCTATTTCTTTCAAAATCGACGGGTCGATAAAGTCGTTGGGCTTGAGATTTTTCATTTGCGGCCGGGTCTTCGCGAGTTGATCGATGATCGTCTGAATGCCTGCGGCGTCGGGATAAGGAACTCTGCGGATCAATCGCTGCGACATCTCGTCGTAGGCTACTTGAACCACTGAGACATCGTCAAGCCGGGTATATTTTTTCAAAACATTCAACGCGGTATTCTTGTCGGTTTTGAACACGTAAATGCCTTCGAGATAGGCTTTCATGAACCGGATCACCAGATCCCGGTTAGCTTGAATAAAACTCTTTCGGACGCCAAATCCGTGCATCGTGTAGGGCACGCCTAGCTGGCTCAAGTCAGCGATCAGCGCAGCGCCCGCCCGCCTGGCGACGGTTGCGAATGGCTCGGACAGAATGACCGCGTCAACCGCCTTGTTCTGCAGCGCCAACACTTCTTCCGGCTCGCCACCCACCTGGATAAGTGCAACATCCTTATCCGGGGTGAGCCCCCAGTGAGTCAACGCATATCGTATCGAGAAATCACTCGCACCGCCGAGCCGCGAAATTCCCACCTTCTTCCCCTTCAACATCTCCGGGTTTTTAATCTCCGGGCTGCCGATGACTTTAAAGACAAATGTATTCAACGTCGCGGTGAGCCCGGTGAAATCGGCGCCGGTGACATTAGCGTTGATGTTCGCTACGCCGCCACTGGTAATAAATTGAATCTCGCCGGCGAGCGCCGCCTGAATCGCCCGCGAGCTAACCGGAACAAATAGCACGTCGACATCCAAGCCGTACTTTCTTGGTAAATCGAGCTCTTTCATGATGTAAACCGGATCGAATTGGATGCCGATGGAGGTATAAGCGGCTCGGACCTTCGGCAGATTTTGTCCGTACAGTGGTGCACTGAAGAGTAAAACGAGACTAATGCATGTCACCCACTGTTTCAGTCGCATCGTTTTCTCCCGGTTATGATGCAAAAGTTGTTATTGACGGTACAGGGCACGATAGAGCCGAACCTATCCAGTTCTTCAATGAATCGCGTATCGACGTAGTCCCCGATCTCAGCCAAGGAAAACGACGGCCAAACAGGACTCGGCGCGAAATGATTTGAACTTGTTGAACGGTTTGAACTTTTTGAACTCTTATTCCTGAATCGACTTGGTAACGCTCCTCGTCGAGCCGCCCTCGGGCGTGCTCTGCCCCCAGACGTGGATGTACTGCGATTGCGACCCATCGCCACCAGCCACGATGACGAGAATGTCTTCCGGCTTATCGGTTACGGGAATGATGCTGTCGCGCGTCAGCTTAAGATCGGAGCGGCGCTTGACTCGCTGCGCAAACGTCTCGTCGGGTAAGTCTTTCATCCGATATGCGGCTCGCTCCCAAACAAATTTTTGGACATCTTTTTTGCTGAACCCGTCGCCTGCAATAATCTTCGCATGTTCCGGGCAGATGATCATGATCGCTTCCGGTCCGGACGGACCGTCCATTTTTTGCGCAAAGTTGGTGAGAATACCCACGGCTTTAGTGCTGTCGAGATCCGAAGCCCGAATCGAAGCATCAGCGCTGATCGCCGTCACCGTACTTTGCTCGCGGTCGAAACCACGCTCCACGTGCAGGGGCTCCCATGGGCTCGCTTCTTCGTTTTCACCAATGCAAATTGAATATTTTCCCGGCCAGCCTAGGGTCGCTTTGCAGGTCGTGCCGGGATAAGAACCACCGATGTTCCGTTTGACCAGTTGCACGAACCGGCCGATGGTTGCATTGGCACGCCAACCCTCGGCCAAAGCATTGGGACCGCCGTTGATGTTCAATTCCTTTCGGATCGGGCCATTGATAATAAGCATCACCGCCGGACCGCCCGTCGTCGCTTGTAGCGCATAGAGATTCAGTTTCGGATCGGTGAGGGCCTCCACCGCAGCGATCAGCACCGGCATATATTCCGGCTTACACCCGGCCATGACAGCATTGATGGCAATTTTTTCCACGGTAGCCTGTGCCCATCTCGGCGGCACGGCACCGATAATATCCTGGGGCTGTCGCTTCGTTGCGGCGAGTATTGCACTCACCCGATCTTCCGTCGGCGGGATGATCGGCAAACCGTCACCCCATCCTTTTTCTTCAAAAAAAGCCTGCGCCGCCCAAAGATCGTCCGGTATTTCAAAACGTTCCGCTTGTAGTGCTGCTGTTGTCATTGGACAATTTCTCCACGCGAGCGATGCAGCTCTAATTGCATCAATGCGCAAAAAATCCGTTGAATGCTCTTCTGAGCCGCAGGCGAAGATCTCGCGTTTCTGACGTCATGCTTCTCTTGCGCCTATGATAGGCAAGAAAACATTCCTGCTCCGCGATACGCTTTTGTGCTCATCGGAACCGAATGAATTCTCGATTCAGCCCACCGCAGCCTTCTTCTGCTGTGGGTCGAGTAGAATATCGACTAATTTGTCGAACGCTGCATCGGCTCGTTTGTTCACTTCTTCGAGTTTAACTGTTCCGATTGGATGTTGAACCACGAGCAACGGATGATCCGGCGAGCCAAAAGCTTCGCTTTCGGATTTGGCCAGTGCGTCGAATGCGTGCGTGATCACTGTGACCGCGAATCGCCCGCGTTTTTGCAGCTCGATTGAGTCGTGGACACTCCACGACGTGCATGATCCTCAATCTCCAAGACCGCTTAAAACAAAATCGGCCTGAGCTGCCAAGTCATCTAAAAATTGCTTGGGCGCGCCCTCCTGGGCGGTAAGCTTGCGACGCTTGATAATACCAGCAATCCCATACTTCTCGCGCAGCAATTGCTCGAAACGCTCGCCCAGCTTGTCCGCGTTCGGTTTGCTGTTATCGAGCAAGCCAATAATCTTGCCGCTTAAATCGCTGAACTTCGGCACGGCGTTGACGCGTGCCGCAGAGCTTTGCGCTTTTCCTTCTGGACTGAGAACAATCATCTGTGTCCTCCTCTAACCCATTCTAACTGCCTAGATGCTCGGGGGCCGCACAATCCATCGAAACACGCGAGTCGAAATGCGCCAAGCGATTCGGTCAAGTTTACTTCTAGACTTACAGTCCGTAAAACGTCTTTGGGTTCTCGTATAGGATTTTCTGCACGGCCGACTGCGGAATATCGCCCTCGTCAGCGCGCGCTTGTAGCTCCTTGCGAAACTCGAGTTCCATAGAGGGGTCACGATGGGTGTAGTCGGAACCCACCATCAAGTTGTCTTCCCCCACGCATTTAAGAATGTAGGGCAGATCTTCGTCGACCTGGCAAGTAATGTACACTCGATTGTCTTTGAAGACATTCGACGCAAGCTCGATCGTCGGTACGCCTAGCACGCTCGTGCTCTCACGTCCCTGTTGCCTAAACTGTTGGCGACGAAGATCGTAAGCCACGAATGGCGCCCACATCGAGCCTGCCTCGATGCAGCCGATGCGCAGTCTGGGAAACCGGCGCGGAACTTTATGTAAAATAAGACCCACAATACCGTTGATTGCCGCCCCCTTCGTGCGCATGAATTGACCGTGTGAAAATTCCCGGGCGGGCGAAAAATCCGGCACGCCGGAGCCCGTGTGAATACAAATCGGCAAATCGAGTTTCTCAGCCTCCGCGTAGAGCGGCTCAAAGTAGGGATCGGCAGGATATTTCCCGGCTTCACGGTCCCCCTTTTTCAAGATTCCGCAGGCGCCATGATCCTTGGCCCAGCGTAATTCAGACAGTGTCTCTGCCATATTCTGCAGCGGCGGCATGCATACCCAACGAAGTCTTCCGCCCGATTGGCTGCAGCGGTTGCCCAACCAGCGGTTGTAGCTTTTTCGCATCGCGGTGTTGATCTCAGGTTTTTCGGTGGCCTCCATGAGAAAAAGCGTCGGGTAGATGACCTGTACGTCCGTGCCCAGCTCATCCATATGTTTCAATCTCGCCTTGACGTCGAGCAGTTCACGGGTTTCCACGGTCGTTCCGGAGTCCTTGTCGCTCCGGATAAAACGAATTTGCCGTTTTCCGTCGATCACCCAGTACCGGGCCGGCGGCAGCTTGGGATCTGGATTCGTGGGATAGGCAGTGGTCGGCTTGAAGGCCGACTCGCCATCGTTCATGTATTCCCACGTGTCAGCGGTCTCGTCGATATGAGTATCAGCATCAATAATTCCCACGATCACTCATCTCCTTCATCGAAATCGATCGCGCGGCTGCGAACATCCGCGCTCTAACTTGTTTAGTACAAACTCACTACGGCGTCAAAACACATCGCGGGGCTTGACCTAAGCTTCACCACCGCGATATAGCACCGCTGTATGGTCCAGCTCATATTGATCTCCGGCACGGTAACCGCCTTGACCCTAGGCGTGACACTGTTTTTATTAGTGCTCGTCAGAGCGATCAGAAGCTCTGCGGCCGTAACCGGCTCGTCAGAAGTCGGCCCGCTAAACGCCGACAATGAAAGCCCCATAGAATCCCTTTGGGTGCTCACCGAACCTGTGATTCGCGGTTATGATACGCCCGAGCTTTGTCGAGAAGATTCTGTCGCCAGGTCCGGCGGAGTGACAACAGATAAGCAGTTAAGCTGACCCCGGGTAGAACATTCAAAAGCCGTTTTTCTCATTGAGTTTTCTGACCGAAGACTCGAAAGTACATTTCGGTAAGGCTCGGTTCCATCGTTTTCGCTGCGGCAAATGCTCTTGCGATCGAGGGGTCTAACCTCAGCCGCGCTTGCGTCGCGAGTTGCAGCACTTCTGCTTCGTCAACTTTGGTCAGCCGACCAGCTTCGACTACGACTTCGCCATCCACGAGAACCGAATCTACCGAGCCACCATTCTCACAAAAAACGATTTGGCCGAGAACGTCGTTGAGCGGAGTAAACGCAGCGGTGTCGCGTCGCAAAAGAACGATATCGGCGAGCTTGCCAGGCGCGATTGCGCCGGCATCGATCCCGAACGCTCGCGCCCCATTGCGCGTCGCCATGGCCAAGGCTTGTTGCGGCGCAATCCAATGGTTGAAATCGCTGCCTGCCTGATTATGAATTAGCGTCGCGAGCCGAACCGCGTCGAACATATTCTGTCCGTCATTGGACGCCGCGCCATCAGTGCCCAAAGCAACCTTCACTCCCGCCCGGATGTACTCCTTGACCGGGGCGAAACCGCTACCGATCCGTAGATTGCTCGCCGGATTGTGCACCGGCGTCGCACTTCGTTTGGCAAAAAGCTCGATGTCCTCCGGCTCAACCCATATGGCGTGGGCCAATGACATAGTTTCATCGAGAACTCCGATTTCATCCAAATGTCTCAGCAAGGAAGTACCGTAAATTCGCTGTCCCATCACTGCCTGCGGCTTGGTCTCCGCTAGATGTATGTGGATGGGCAGCTTTCGTTTGTGCGACAGTTCCGCCGAGCCGACGAGAAGCCGATCAGTGCAACGCTGCACCGCCGAGGGTCCTGGACAGGCTATCGTTAGTTTTTCGGGCGCATGAAACGTCTCGATGAATGCCTCGCAATCATCGATCCATGCCTGTGTCGCCTTCGCTTCGCTCGCGCTCATCCGTTGGATTTCTGCACCAACCTGCGGCACCGGATTTTCCAGCGGGATTGTCTCTTCATAATTTTTATCGGATAGCGTTAGCGCGACCACGTGACGCAAACCGAGATCACGCATGGCTTGAATCGCAGCTCCGGCGCCCATAAACCGGCACGCCTGATTACCGAAGAAATGATCGAGAACCGTCGTCGCCCCGTTCTTGAGTATCTCCATACCGCCGAGCAGCGCGCTCGCGTAAAAATCTTCCTCGCGCATGTCGCGCAGCGAACCTCGATAATAGGTACGCCAGATTTCCAGCGGCCTCGTTGGCATCATCCCACGCACCAGATTGGCCGGCGAGTGACAGTGGGAATTGATCATCCCAGGAATCGCAATTAGCCGCTCGGCATCGATAATCCGGTCGAATGGGCCGGCAGGCGTCCACTCCGCTGGCCCGACGTAACTGATTTGTTTCCCATCTACGGCAATGGCGCCATGCTCGATAACGTCATTATTTTCGTTCATGGTGACAATCAGTGCGTTACGGAGCAGAGTTTTCATCGTTTACCTCACTAAAAAGCTAAAGGCACGGATTACCGTGCCTCTAGCTTGGCGAAGCATTTGTCGCCTACACAAATCCCATCTTGCGGCCCCAGTTCTCCGGATCCTGGAGAAAATCGGTGATTTGCTTACTCGATTCCTGACTGAAATAACTGTTGCTCAAGCCGGTATCCAGGACGTCATCCCAATTCGCGAGCACGTGCAACTCGATGTCGTTTTTCGCCAGGTTCAGCTTTCCTTCGTGTTGGTTCAAACGATCCGAAGCATAATCGAAGACACATAAGCAGTGCGTCATCCTCGCACCCGCACCTCTGATACCGATATTGAAACGCAGTTTGCTGAGACCGTCCGTAATCAGATCTTCCACCAGCATCACCCGCTTGCCCGGTTCCAAAATGCCTTCGATTTGTTTGGTGCCGCCGTAACCTTTGGGTTGCTTGCGGATATAAATCATCGGTTTCTTAATCAGATGAGACACGAATGACGCGTAGGGGATCCCCGCGGTTTCACCACCCGCGACGACATCGAACTTGTCCAAACCAATGTTGGTCTCCGCCTCCTTCGCCAGTGCATTGACGATGTATTCACGGTCCTCAGCGAATGACAAAAGCTTGCGGCAGTCGATATATACGGGTGAAATCCTGCCGGACACGAAAACAAACGGTTTATCTTTATAAACCGCGATGGATTCCGTGGAGAGCAGAATTTCGGCGACTCGATGGGATACTTCACTCATGGAGATACCTTTCGGATATGGGCTACGCTGCGTATAACACGCGGCCAATATCTTTCCAATAAATCTTCGCCTGATCGGGCAGATTTTCAGTCGCGCTCGAAGCTGCTACTATAGAGCGGCTCATGAAGCACGTTTCAGCTACTGCGCTGTCAGTTCCGACAAGACTTCCGACCGTAAACAAGCGGCGACTCATGCGGGACCTCAACGCCATCGGCCGGATCGGCATTGGTGACCGCGGCTCCGTCACTCGCTTGGTTTTTTCTATTAAAGAGCTCCGTAGTCGCCAGTTGCTACTGCATCTGATGCGCCAAGCCGGATTGAAAATCCACATCGATGGAATTGGCAATATCTTCGGCCGTCTCGAAAGTAGTGATCGCAAGGAACCGGCGGTTCTAGCCGGGTCGCATCTGGATACAGTGATTCATGGCGGGAAATATGACGGACCCGTCGGCGTTATTGGCGCCCTCGAAGCAATTCGAACCATAAGTGAAAATGGCATTTCTGTGCGCGCGCCGCTGGAAGTCGTTTGCTTCGTCGGTGAAGAATCCAGCCGTTTTGGTTTTTCGACATTGGGCAGCAGCCTCGTCGCCGGCGAGGTGGATTTGAAGGATTTGACCCACGCTGTGGACCCCCAAGGCACGAAGCTCGCCGACGTGCTTTATAGCTTGGGGATTTCGCCGCGAAATCTCCGGCTCCTTCAGCGCGACCCGAAAACCTTGAAGGCCTATTTGGAGCTGCATATTGAGCAGGGGCCGGTGCTCGAAGCCAAACGTAAGCGAATCGGCCTTGTCACTTCGATTGCCGCGCCGAGCCGGTTTAGAATTGTATTTAAAGGACGGGCTGATCATTCCGGCACTACTCCCATGGAAATGCGCAAAGACGCGTTGGTCGCGTCGGCGCAATTGATCGGGTATATCGAAACCGTCTGTCGGAAATATTCGTCGATGGCAAAGGGCCGCGTCGTAGGGACCGTTGGAGCAATGAAAATCGAACCGGGAGTCATCAACGCAGTGCCCGGACGGGTCGAGCTGTCCATCGATATTCGGAGCACTTTGGCGCAATCAAAAGCGCGCGTGACTCGCATGGTCAAGGACCAAGCTCGCGTTATCGCACGCCGACGCGGACTCGGCATTGAAGTTCTCAAGATTCGTGAAGAGAATCCTGTACCACTCGACCCAGGGTTGCTCCGCCTCACGAAAAACATTTGTAAAAGCGCAGGAATCGACTATGAAATCATGCCTTCGGGTGCCGGCCATGATGCGATGCAGATGGCCAAAATCACGCCGGCCGCGATGATTTTTGTTCCCAGCCGACGCGGTATCAGCCACAACCCCCTTGAATGGACGGATCCCGACGATATTGCTCTCGGCGCACAGCTGCTGATGGAAACCCTCATTCGAGTAGGCAATGAAAAATTCTAAGATTCGGCCGAAGAGAATTTTGAACGCATCCCAGATCAGCTCGATTTTCGAGCGTTTTAGAAAAGAAATGTCGCGGCGCTACGATAGCCTCGATCAGGTGGTTTTTATTGGTGTGCGCACACGCGGACCGTATGTCGCCAAGCGCTTGGCTGTGTTGATTAAGAAACGCCACGCGGTCAGCGTGCCGGTCGGTGAAATGGATATCACGCTATACCGTGACGATTTGAATGCGCTTTTGCCCGGCGGCACCATAGACCACACGCGTATTCCCTTTGATATCGCCAACAAAATTGTCGTGCTTTTCGATGACGTGCTTTATACCGGACGAACCGTGCGTGCGGCGGTAGACCATTTGATTGACCTCGGCCGCCCGCGCATGATTCACCTAGCAGTCATTATCGATCGTGGCGGGCGCGAGTTACCGATCGCCGCAAATTATGTCGGCAAAACGCTTCGGCTCCCGGCTGGAAAGAATATTCAGGTTCGATTGAACGAAATCGACAAGCGCGATGAAGTGGTGATTGAATAGTCCTTAAAGGGGATCGCACAGCGGGCTTTGATATTCGCTGCTTCGATAAGCTTAAGAATTATACACAGGTAAGCTGAACAAACTCATGCACCTTGCACAAAAACGATGGTGCTGCGCTTGATGAGCGCCATCACGTCACCACCATCGCGATGCTCTTCTGCAAACTGTCGCAACGCCGCCAACTGATTCGCCGAATAATAACCGCAACATTTCATCAGGAGCTGGTCAATAACGGGCTGCGGTAGCTTGCAGTAGCTCGTCTGGTCATCGCTGTGGGAAAATTCGTTCGCACAGAGAGTCTCAGGGTCAACAGTCTGAACCACTTGCCCAAAGCAGGCAATAAAGAAACTAATCTGCTCATCGCTTAAGACCATCTCTGGAGCCCACGAAAAATGCAGCTGCATCTCTTTCCGAATAGCATCCGCCTGAATTTCGAGGCGCACGTCCGTCTGAACCAAACTTCCATCGACTAATTCATAATCAAACGGCTCTTCGATGCTCGAGCGGCTGCGGCGCAGCAATACTGTTTGCGTCCCATCAGTCACCTGCACATAAGCAACGTTCATCGGATCGCAGGCAGAACCGCGCGGAAAAACAGCGTTACCGGTGGACTGCAGCGGTTCCAGCCTATGGCCCGCGTGACGATCCATAAAAGCCCGCCAGTCGTCGACCTGTTTCTCTTGGACTGCGCCAGCGACAAAATAATACACCGGAGAGTGATCAAACGGGCTGACGTGATGGATCGCACCGCAGTTGCGGCACCGGATGAATCGCCCGTTATCCATAGTTGCGCTGATGGAGGGGTAATCCTGCGCTGCCGCTAGCCTGAGAAGGAAACCGCGCCATCACACGCGTGCCGACACCCGGTTTGCTGTTGACGGTCACGGTGCCGCCGATTAAATCAGCCATACGGCGCGCCACCGTTAATCCAAGACCGAGACCGGAATGGGCGCGTTGCGTTGAACTGTCGGTCTGATGAAACGGTTCGAAAATCGAATCAAGTTTGCCTTCTTCAATCCCGATTCCGGTATCGATAATTTCGAAGTCGATACCCGGCTTGTCGGACTGTGGCTCAACTTTTATCTTGATTTCACCTTCGTTCGTAAACTTCACAGCGTTGTTAAATACGTTTTGAAAGATTCGCTCGACCTTCGCCCGATCACTGATCAAGCTAACATCTCGATCACTTATCTGGATATCGATCTTTAGATTCTTCTCTCGGATCGCTTTTTCATGACGTTTCACTGTATCGTTGATAATGTCGCGCGGATCGAACTTCTCCAGGGTCGCGTTGGCATCTCCGGCGTTGAGAGAAGTCATCCAGAGGACGTTATCGATCAGCTCAAGAAGTTCTTCGGAGTTGCGGTAGACTGTCTCGAGAACCTTTTGCTGCTCGTCAGTCAATCTGCCAATGACTTGATTCAACAAAAGATAGACGAATCCTACCACCACGCTGAGCGGAGTTCTGAGCTCGTGGGAAATGTTCGAGAGAAAATCCGATTTGACTTGCCGAAGCCTAGCTTTTGCATTCCGCCGTTCCAACCCGCGTCGAACCAAGGAAAGAATATGATTGACGTCGAAGGGCTTGGAAATGTAGTCGAAGGCGCCGAGCCTCAAGCCTTCGATAGCAGTGTCCAATGAGCCATAACCTGTGATGATAATCGCTTCAATATCCGGGTCGTGTTGCTTTACCTTCTCCAAGACGTTGATGCCGCTAAACCCGGGCATTTTCAGATCCAGCGTGACCAAGTCCACTGGCAGTTTTTTGAGCATTTCCAACGCCTGGGTACCACGGTCAGCGGTGTGTACATTGTAATAGGGGTTGAGAATCATCTTGAGCGACTCACGTGGACCCATCTCGTCGTCGACAACAAGGATATTAGGCTTGCTGGTATCCATAGCCATCCGTCAGCAAGCAATACGAATGCCGCCTGGCAAATGCTTAAAATTTAATGCTTTATTTAAGAAATGCGGGCTAGAGAAGAAACTTCAGGGAACAAATTTGTCCAATTAGGTCGATAATTTCACTTCCGAATCGGACTCGTTTGGATCTGTGATCTTCAACTTTTCTATGCGGTACTTGAGGATGCGTCGGCTGGTACCCAGTAGCGACGCGGCCTTGGTCTGATTGAACCCGGTCCGTTGGAGCGCCTTAACGATCAGCTCTCGCTCGAACTCGTCCACGGCGTCGCTGAGCGGACGTGAACCGCTCAACACGTCCTCTTTGAGCGTCGCGGTTTGATCTGTAGATCTCATCCCGATTGGTAAATCCCGCAGCATGATCGTTTCGTGCGGCGTCAGTATGGTTAGCCGCTCGATCAGGTTTTCGAGCTCGCGAATATTGCCGGGCCACGGGTATGCCGTAAAAAAATCGACCACCTCGGGAGACAAGCTCTTGGGCGCAATCGAATGCTCCTGCGCTTTCAAGCGCAAGAAGTGGTCGAGTAACAGCGCGATATCGTCGCGCCGCTCTCTTAACGGCGGCAGAAATAGCGCGACAACGTTAAGGCGATAAAACAAGTCGGGACGAAACTCCGCGTTTTTCGCCATCTGCTCGAGGTCGCGATTACTTGCGGCGATGACGCGCACGTCGACCTTGATTTCATCCGTTCCGCCCAGCCGAGTAAAGGTTTCTTGCTCAATGGCGCGCAAAAATTTTGCTTGGGTTCCGAGGTTGAGTTCGCCGATTTCGTCGAGAAATAGCGTGCCGCCATGCGCCAGCTCGAATCTGCCAACTTTCTTTTGGGAAGCGTTGGTGAATGCGCCACGCTCATAGCCGAAGAGCTCGCTTTCGATCAGAGTGTCGGGCAATGCCGCACAGTTCACCACGACAAATGGTTTTGACCGCCGATCGCTATTGTAATGAATCGCGCGGGCAATAAGTTCTTTGCCCGTACCGCTCTCTCCGGTGATCAAAACTGTACTCTTCTTGGCTGCCACCATGCTGACAGCCTTGAAAACTTCGATGATCTGTTTCGACTTGCCAATGACGTAATCGATACCGTATTTTCGACCGACTTCTTCCTTCAATCGTTCTAATTCCCGCGACAACTGCACTTTCTCGAGCGCGTGTTCGACCCGCAATCGCAGCTCTTCGATATCGAAAGGCTTGGTTACATAATCGAAGGCGCCCGTCGCTTTCGCCGCAAAGGCCGTGCGCGCGGTATTAAGTCCGGTCAGCATGATCACCTGGCACTCGCCGTTCGCGGATTTAATTTGTTTGAGTACCGCGAGTCCGTCGGTCCCAGGCATCATGATATCCAACAGAACAAGATCGGGGTTTTCTTCCGTTGCTTTTTGGATAGCATCTTCGGCGGACGCTGCCTCGATGGTTCGATAGGTTTTGTTGAAGACGAGTTGGAGCGACTGGCGCACTCCTGGTTCGTCATCGACAATCAATAACAATGGTTGGTTCTTGTCAGTTTTCTTGTCCGTGCTCTGCAAGCGGAAACTCCATTCTCAATATTTCTCTGTCGCCCTCGGACGGCTCGCAGTTGAAACGGCCGCCATTCTTTTCCAAAAGATATTTCGCGAGTAGTACCCGAAGCGGGAGAATACTTTCGATCGGTCGGGAAGAGGCATTCTCAATATACCGGCCGATCGAAGCCATCCGCGGTTCTTCGCGCAAATGGCTGATCATCAATACGCCTTTGGACGTCAGTTGCAGCTGGATCTCGCTACCGATTTTTGTCTCCGACAGTGTCGCCAACAAGACGTTCCGCAGGATGTAGGCAAGATGCGCTTCGTCCGCCCGGACCACGTGAGCAGCGCCGTTTTCCTGCCAGGCAAATTGGGTTTGCCGTTTCGCGCACTCGGCTTGAAGCTCCAGCACAATCGCGCGCAATTTGTCGTCGAGCGCGAGCTCCCCGGGTCGGGGCTGGCTAAAATCCGCAAACTCGATCATCACCTCCAACAATTCGTCCATACGCTCAATGTCGCCGCCGACGACTTCTTGGAAACGCGTGCGAAAGTTCTCGTCCTGATATCGATCGCCGAGCAACTGCGCGAAAGTCTTGATCGTCACCATCGGGTTTTTGAATTCATGCGCGAGCTCATGAATCAGCATGTTCAAATCGACGTAACGTCCATGACCATTGTTATCGTTTGCGACCGAATAAGGCCGAAAGCCCGCCTGCGGGGACGTGAGTTCCCTGGCTGAACGATCTTGGCCAAATTCGGAGTAGTTCGGTAATTCTTCCGGCTGTAAGGTCGTTTCGCCAAAGTCAAAAACCAGATCATCCGCCATAATCGTAAGCTTACGCCGCAGCGCAAGCGTTCGAGCAATGACACCTTCCAATTCTTTCAGGTTGCCGAACCACAGGTAATTACGCAATCGGCTGTTCGCCTCCGGCGCGATAACCGGTTCACCAATACCTAAAAGTTGCCCATACATACGAGCGAACCATCCTGCCACCGCCACAATGTCCTCCTGGCGCTCGCGTAGCGGCTGCAGCTTTAA